>Ga0209834_10000002_pt1 | contig 131302 bp, 114 predicted proteins | sample Mar14236cmmetaG_FD_184134 | JGI IMG/M metagenome (GOLD analysis project Ga0209834, IMG submission 184134) | Marine hydrothermal vent microbial communities from Guaymas Basin, Gulf of California to study Microbial Dark Matter (Phase II) - Marker... ... | reverse complement strand
GGCGTAACGTGAAAGTTCATACGCAAGAAGTGCTCCAACAATGCCACCACCAATTATAGTTATCTTCAATGTTATCCCTCCAATAAAAAACCACGCCAATTCTGGCGTGGTTTTCTCTCAGCCTCTACCACTGAATATATATTACCACATGTATGTTAATATAACAAATAAGGAAAGTCTTATATCACGGAGGGATCAAATGTTAGAGAAAATTATTGCAGCATTGTGGGAAAGCTCAAGCTCTCCAGAGGAGATTCCTGTTGATACCGTTTTTCTTCTCTCAGGAAACATTCTGGATATTGGTAATACAGTGAATAAATTTATTTCAGCCGGGAAAAAGGTGTATGTGGATATTGACTTTATTGGTGGATTGAGTCCTGACCATTACGGTATAAACTATTTGAAATCCCTTGGAGTGACAGGGGTCATAACCGCGAAAATGCATACCTATAGGTTGGCGCATGAAACCGGGATTTCCGCTATCTTACGTTTTTTCGCTCTTGATTCCAGAGCGGTGGAAAAGGGAATTGAACAGATAATCAGGAACAAAATAAAAGCTGTTGAAATCCTTCCCGGCATAGCCGCCTGTAAAGTTGCGAAAAAACTGCGTAGTATCGCAAGCAACATAACGATAGTTGCAGCAGGACTTGTTGATAATGAAGATGAAGTGAAAAAGCTGCTTGAATGCGTCGATGCAATTTCAACCAGTAAAAAAGAATTATGGAATTATAGAAGATAAAAAAGGCGGAGCAAAAAGCTCCGCCCTTTTATTTATGTTCTTACATTATCTTGCCACTTTGAACATCAAAGAATCTTGTTCCCTGATTGGTAGAGATCATCAAGAACTTTCCTTTTTCACCTGCAGTTATGCCAAGGATTCTTCCTGAGATTTTCACATCGCTGATAACTACTGGATTCATTGGATCATCTACGCTGATGATGGATAATCCCTTATCAGTAGCGGCGTATAACAGATCTTCGACGAGCACCATGTCCGTAGCCAGATAATAACCATCAACACTCTTCAATGTTTCAAGGTCATCAAGAGACACATACGCAATGCCACCACCAAATCCTGTGATGCCAATGTATGCAACGCCATTCGTAATCTTTACAGAATTTGCGATGCCTTTAACCTGATCTGCGAAATTCTCCGGTGTAACATCAACATAGCCGGTCCCATTCCACTGAAGAACGACCAAGCTGTAAAGAGTATCCGCTACAAGGATGTTGGTGGCATCTTCAGAAACCGCAAGGTCAGCAGTACTAACGATCTTGCCATCTCTATAAAGCTCTATCTTTCCACCTGGCAATCCGGTTTTCTGAATAGGTAACCTGTAAATGCTCTTTCCGAATCTGCTTGCACTCGCAACGTATAGATACTCGCCGTAGTTTTTCAGAGCTTCAGGACTGTTGAATCTGTCACCGTTAATCTCATTGATGATCAGCCCCAGTTTCACAGCTATTAACGTGCCATCTGTCTTGAAGGCATAAATTGTGTTTCTGAAAACGATGGGTTTCACACTATCACTTATATCGGAATCTACCAGCGTGTAAGTCTGAGCTTGGGTATCTTCTGTTATAATTGTGAGTTTCAAAGCCCCATTTTCAACATAAGCGACTTTGTCCAGGATGCCGATAGTTGTGAAGGAAGCTACCGCACTTTCTGAGAAACCACCTTTTCCATCGTATGAATCCACTTTCCAATAGTAGGTTTTGTTGCCATCCAATATTCCCTTAAGTTCAGCTGATGTCCTGGTGGTACTTGCAACTTTTGTCATGACTTCAGGCGTTTCACCAACATAAACAACATAGCTGAGCTCATCTCCGTCGGGATCTTCACCAGACCATTCAAGGACAGGCCTGAGTGAGGTTCCGGACTTTCCGGGTTTCGGATTAACAATGATAGCGTTTTTGGGATTAGCGTTTCCGGTGCTGAACGACCACACATCGGAATTTGCAACGCCTTCATGTTCATCTCTTACCTGAACTTTCCAGTAATAAGTGCTGTTGCCTTTATAAGAGCTGAACACATATGATGTGCTTGTAGCACTTGCAAGAACGATATTTTCGTCGTTTAATTCTTCAGTTGTTCCAAGATATACATCATAGTACAGCATTTCATCATCCGGGTCTTCACCCTGCCAGCTCAGTTTAATGCCATCCGTTAGATCTGTTGCACCATCTAAAGGTCCAAGCAAGCTCACAACGGGACTATGGTTAAGCGTTGTAAACGTCCAAATAGTCGAAGTGGCTCTGTTGTCAAATTCGTCGACAGCAACCACATACCAATTGTAAGTGGTATTACTTTCTAGAGAAGCATAATCAGTTATGGTCGCGTAATTTGTCGCAAGACCTGTGATTACAGGTGTATCATCAAGGTAAAGATCGAAAAGGATGTTGCTACTGTCAGGATCTTCGTACTCCCATGAGAGGACGATGTCTTTCGTATCCACTCCAACCATACCATTTGCTGGTGTTGGTGAAGAGATCATAGTTGGAGAATCCGGAGTTTTGAATCTGTAAAGTGGTCCTACTTCCTTTGTAGTATCTGGCATTTCAGCTACAACTCTCCAGCGATAATCTCTGTTACCAAGCAAGTTCAAACCCTCAGCCAGAATGAAATTCTCGCCACCGGTTGATCTTTCAAATATGGTCTGCCCTTTCTCATCGAAAACCCTAAGAGTGTAGTTTACAGGGGTTGTCTCTCCTGTGTATTCCCAACTGAAAGCTGTTTTGCCATCGAAAGAGCTGTTATTTTCAGGCTTCACATATACAAGTCTTGGAGATGCCGGGGTAATCAACACGGGCGATTCGAGTTTTGTCTCATTTCCCTGAACATCCTCAGCTTCCAACCAGAAATAATAGCTTTCCTCTGGATTCAAAATGCCATCATAGATGTATTCATTGAGATTTATTCCGGTTGCAACGGGTGTTTCTTCCCACGCATTCTTATTCGTTCCAAAGTAAACTTTTACGAACACATCAGAATTTTCTGGATCCTTTACTTCCCAGGAGAATTTGATCGGAGTTGTTGCTCCGTAATGATTCAACTCGTCAAAATCAAAGCTCAGGATTGGTGGATTATTTCCCGTTTTAAATGTTTTAGCTTCACTCGTTCCTTTTTTACCAACAGGATCTTTTACAACAACCCAGTAGGTATAAGTAGCATCAGGAGAAAGAACGAAGTCCAATGTGTATTCCGTTACGTTTACTCCAGCTGGTACTACGATCTCGTCACCTGATTCTGGCTTGAGATGAATTTCCGCTTCCACAACTATATCGTCATTATCACTGTAAGACCAGGCAAAAGCAGCATCAACAGGGTTTACAATGCCTTCTTGAGCTTCTTTTACTTTTACATCACTTACAACCGGGGATTGATCGAAAGTGCTGAAACTCCAGATATCGCTGGTTGTAAAGGCTTCACCATCAGAAGTTATGACTCTCCAGTAGTAAGTGGTATTGGTTTCAAAAGTACCTTCAACCAGAACTTTGGTTATGCCTTCTGCCGATACCTCTCCATCTTTTTTCGCTACGATTTCCGTAAAGCTGGAATCTCGCGAAATTTCAATCTCGAAAGAAAGTGGATCGTTATCGGGATCGCTGCTCACAAATTCTATGGTGACACCTGGATCAAAGGCCACGTCTGTTGCATTGTTTCCGGGGAGGGTTGCCATTGCAGGTATTGGCGCATTATTGGAAGTAACAAAGGTTAATGTGTCAGATCTATTTTTGGCTCCTTTTTCATCAATTGCTTCTACGTACCAGTTGTATGTTGTACGTGATCTTAATTTTTCAAAGGTATAGGCAGGAGAACTCACAGGAACCTGAGTTTCGTTTCCTTCGGAGTCGATGACAACCAGCTGATAATTTATGATGTCATCACCATCTGGATCTTCTGCTCTCCAGCTGAATTTGACATCAAGCGGATTGACAATTTCACTGGCAGCAGGAGTCAAAAGCTCTACAACTGGGGGATTATTGGTCGAGGAGACCGCCAATTCTGCTGAGCTTTCGCCGCCGAAAGTATCCTTTGCAACGACTTTGAAAGTATAATCAGTTGCACTTTCAAGATTCTTTAGAATGTATGAGGTGACTGTCAAATCAGAAGCAACCTTTGTTTCCATGCCTCTGCTGATCAAGTAAATATCGTAGGTTAGCTGATCTCCTTCCAGATCGGTGGCTTCCCAGGAAAGAGTGGCCTCTGTTGTAATCTGACCAGCCGATGGTTCTGCGATCTTAACCACAGGTGGGTGGTTTATCGTTGCGAAAGTAGCTTCTTTTGATTCTACAGGCTTTCCGGTTTTGTCAACAGCTGAAATGAACCAGCTGTATTCTGTATGGCCTGCAAGAACGGAAGTTGTCAGGCTGGTATTTTCTGTTTCCTTCTTGAGTACCTCTTCAGTGCCTTTCTTCAAGACAAAGTTATACTTCAAAGGCCAATAATATCTTTCATTAGATTGCTTCCAGCTGAAAACGACAGGTTTGCTGGCATCGACTTCCGTATTAACGGGCGAAAGAAGACTGATAACCGGCGTGGGTTTGGATTCAGTTTTAAAGTTGCCAGTTACAGAACTCACTTCTCCACCATATCCATCTCTGGCTACAACATGCCAGTAATAGGTTTGTCCAAAGTCAAGTTTATCCAGTGCGCTTAATTCAAAGCTGTTATCGGTAATATCCTTCTGTGAAAAGGCTGTTTGGGAGCCTCTTAAGTCATTTGTGATGTAAAGATCATAGACTATATTGTCTTTGTCAGCATCTTCGGCTTTTGTCCAGCTAAAGACTATGCTGTCAAGGTGAACCTCTTTTCCCCTCTCTGGTGTTAAAAGAGATGGTGCCGAAGGTTCCGAGTTCTTAAACGTAAATGATATAGGCTCCTTTGTTTCGTCAAATTTTCCTTTTTTGTTGTAAACCTTCACCTTCCACCAATAGGTTCCATGGGGGTCTAACTTGATATCGTAGTTAAAGTCAAAAAGCTTATCAGCAGAAGAAGAAAGAACCCCTTCTACCTTTTCAGCAACTAATTCAAGAGAATCGGAGCTTTCACCAACAAAGATGTCAGCATACAACGGTTCCTTGGTTCTCTTATAATAAGCTTGAAAACTCAATTTTAGCGTATCGCTGTATTCCAAGCTGGTTCCGGCATAGGGCCTGTAAGAGCCTTCACTGATACTCGGTTTTGGAGCGGGAATAAAAACGATTAGCAAGATTATGGCGACAACGATAATGGATGCAACTATCGCCAGTTGCTGCAATGTGAAGCCCTTTCTTTTTCTGGTAGTGTACACGTTAATCCCTCCTCAGACACAATTTTATTACTATCTACCTATAATTTAACATCATTTAACTTTCTTACCTGACGTGCTTCTATATGAAACCCATTGCCTTCTTTCTCCACAATGACATAACCAAGCTCAATTCTCTTCTCAAAGGCCTTTCCATTGCTACCATCTATCGCTTCAACAACGGGTTTCCATGTTCCCGGGTTTGCGTAAAACTTCTTTTCTCCATCTACGTGGACAATTCTCAAGCTGCTCCTGTGATTATGCCCCATTATGCAACCGCTGATCTCTGATGGGACAACCTTAGGAAGTTCTTGAAATCCCACGAAATATCTACTATCCATTATACTCTTAAAACCATTATCGCGAAAAGCCCCAAGAAATTTTTTAGCGCTTTTAAATAGATAATCCGTTCGCTTAACCGTCCTTATATCCATAACAAACCTCACTATTCGTTCGCCAATTTTCATTCCTCCGTATCGATTAACAAATAATCCAGTGAAAACTCTCATATATGGGTAATTAGCCTTAAGCCATGCTTTTGAAAAATCTGTTTTCAACATCTTCACAAAGGATTTGTTCCAAAGATCCATCAAGTCAAATTCCAAATCATAGAAATCGCGGATGTATTGAAACCACTTGAAAACATCGAGAATCGGGCTTACATTATGGTAATCCTTCAAAATATGCTCTGGCACATTGATACGTAATAAATTACTGTCAAAATGCTCAAACATATATCTTGACATATATTCACTAAAAGGCATTAAGATTCGCTTGCTTTTAGTATCAACACTCAACCTGTTAACGGCATCGAACTGATTCCCGTGAAGGGTAAGAATCCTCATTTCAGGATCGAAATAGTATGGTAGGACACTGACTCTTTCTGAACCGCCAAGAACTTCTTTCAATTGTTTCCTGAGATTATCATCAAAGAGCAAATAATAGTCATGATTACCGATAACATATACAATTCTGCCCTTTTTACTGAATCGTCGGAATGCCTGAAACACGTCCTCATGCTGTGTAACTATTGATTCAAGAAGGGCACGGGATACATTAGCAGTATCTGGAACAAAGGGAGAAAGTTCCAGGGACATGACTACGGATGAGTTCAATAGCTCTAATCCATCACCAGCTATGATGAGCTCATCGCAACCAACATCAATAAGCTGATCAATGAATTCAATCAGCTCTGAATCAAAGCTAAAATCATCTTTCCCCTTCCCGTCTCCTATATGCAAATCACTTATATAAACTTTTTTCATACCATCACCAGATTTTATCATACTATAAGGCTTGAGACAATTTCCTGTTCTTCAACAATTTTGGGGATTTTATACAATTTTTTATTAAATTATGAGACAATAGCTCTGAGGTGTTGCCGGTGTTTATGCTTGTAGTTGATTGGTTATTGTCACTAATGTTGCTCCCCATAGGGTGGCGAAGTTTTCTCATCGGTGGTATTGTGAGTTCGATTATCGCCATTATCATGAGAGGGTATGAGTATAATGTATTAATTGATAGATCAAAAAGGATTGTTTCACTGGTGGGTTCCATATTTCTATTGATCTTCGTCTGCCTGTTGTCGTACAACAGTATTATTATTCTACCTGCAATCACAGCAGTCGTTTTTCGTTTCTTATTTTCGAATTTGCTTGCAAAATATACCCCAAAACATAGAGAATTCATAGAGCCTTCTGATTTTCTTTGTGATAAGATAAGCCCAAAAAACTATGATAAAGTTAAGCGAGTTTTGGATCTCTTTACTGGCATTATACTCTTCATTATTGCCCTTCCAATAATGATGTTATTGGCCTTAATCATTTTTCTAATCAGCGGTGGCCCGATAATTATTACGCAAAAAAGGATAGGTTTATCGGGAAAAATATTTAATATGTATAAGTTCAGAACTTATACAAACGGTGATCACAACAAAAAAGTTACACCCATAGGGAAAATAATTCGCCCCTTAAGGCTTGATGAATTGCCTCAAATTTACAATGTACTAAAAGGCGAAATGAGCATTGTCGGACCAAGGCCAGAGCTGATGGAGTTCCATAACATGGCCAAAAAACACATTCCAAATTACACCTGTCGTTTAAAGGTCAGGCCTGGAATAACGGGCTGGGCCCAGATAAATTACAAGTACACAACGACTCTCGATGAATATAAGGTAAAAACAGCTTATGACCTTTTCTATGTGAAAAATCGTTCATTCATCCTCGATTTGAAATGCGTTTTGAAAACGCCCTTTACCCTTCTTGAGGAGTTTTTTGAAGCACTGAAGAAACATATAAAGCTATAAAAAAGAACCGGGCCAAATCGGCCCGGCTTTTTGTTTATTCAACCTCTTCTAATTCTTTCTTTCTTTCAAGAATGCTTTCTTTTCTGCTCCTGTAATGAGTGTGCAGCAATTCGTGGGATAAATGACTCAAAGGTTGTCCAAGATATTCTTCATAAAGCTTCAGGACTGCGGGGTTCTCATGAGATTTTCTGATCGTGGACATTTCATCAATTGTATATATGGCTTCCATTCTTCTTTCAAGATATCCAGGCTTGTTCGATTTTGGTTGTCCTCCGCCTCCGATACAGCCTCCGGGACAAGCCATAATCTCGATAAAATCGTAATAAGCCTCACCACTTCTGAGCTTTTCCAGCAAGTTAATCACACTGGAGCCACCATGCGCAACGGCTATTTTTAACTCCTTGTCACCAAGGCTTACAACAGCTTCTTTAACACCCGTGAAACCTCTTACATCTTCAAATTCAACCTTGGGAAGCTCTTTGCCGGTATAGATTTCATATGCAGTTCTCAATGCCGCTTCCATGACACCACCAGTCGTTCCGAAAATAGCGGCGGCTCCTGTCGATATTCCAAGGGGCTTATCATACTCTTCTTCAGGAAGTGACTCATAGGGAATCTTCTTCATCTTTATGAGCTTACCTAATTCGCGTGTTGTAAGAACGATGTCCACTCCATCAACACCTTTGACCTTCAACTGTTCACGGGTAGCTTCGTCTTTTTTTGCGGTGCAGGGCATTATGGAAACAACGAATATGTCTTCAGGTTTTTTCCCGATCCGCTCAGCAAAGTATGTTTTCGCAAGCGCCCCAAGCATTTCATGGGGAGATTTGGCACTTGAGAGATTTTCAGTGTATTCAGGGTAGAGTTTTTCCATGAGATTTACCCAACCCGGGCAACAGGAGGTGAACATGGGGAAGTTTCCGCCATTTTTAATTCTATCAAGTAATTCTGATCCTTCTTCCATAATGGTTAAATCAGCGGCAAAGTTTGTATCAAAAACGTAGTCAAAACCAATTCTTCTAAGGGCAGCCACCATTTTTCCTGTGGTTATGGTTCCTGGTTCCTCTCCAAATTCTTCACCAAGAGCGACTCTAACAGCAGGGGCAGTTTGTACCACCAGGACTTTATCATGTTTATCGATTTCTTCTAATACCTTTCTGAAATCCGGCCTTTCTGTTATAGCGCCAACAGGACATACAGTGGCACATTGACCACAGTTAATACAGTCAGTGGCGGCAATTGGTGCTCCCAATGCAGGGAGCGGGAGAGTATGATGCCCTCTGTTGACCATTGAAAGTATGGAAAGCCCCTGGAGCTCTTCACAGGCTCTAACACAGCGGCCACAAGCTATACATTTGTTCATATCTCTGAACAAAGATGGACTTGATTCATCATATGGAGAATTTCTCAATTCCTTGGGGAACATATCTTTAACATCATAGCGGTAAATAAGATCCTGGAATTCACAGCGCCCATTGACATCACAGGTCATACAGTCATTTGGGTGGTTGGAAAGTAAAAGGCCGAGATTGAATCTAACAGCCTTTTTCACGCGATCTGAATTGACTTTAATTACCATTCCATCGGCTACTTTTGTTGCACAGGCAGGAGCAAGATTCCTTGCACCTTCAACTTCTACAACACAGACACGGCAAGAGCCCACCACAGTAAGTGCCGGGTGATAGCAAAGCGTGGGAATATCATACCCGATATCACGACAGGCTTCAAGTATTGTTTTGTTTTCATTTACCTGGTACTCTTTACCGTCCACAACAATGGTAACAGGCATTAACACAAGCACCTCCATTCGGTAGCAACCAAGCACAAGATTGTGAAATTTCTGTCAATAGAATTTTAGCATATATAAATAAGGATGTGAAATTTATAACGTTAAGATTTTCTATCAAAAGTTTCAGCTTGCCAGACTATACAACCTTGCGTAACCAGACTTTGGAAATAATCATCAACGCAGCAATTGTAGCAATAGCAAGGTTACTGATTAACATAGCATACCAAATACCCGTTATTCCCATAGAAGCTCCAAAGAAATAGATCAGTGGAATCCTGATCACCCAAAGGCGGGAAATATTGACAATCATTGACAGCACAGTATGTCCAGCACCGCGCAGAGCGGCGTCAAAAATATTAAAAGTCGCAAAAAAAGGAATCGATAAAGAAACGATCTTGAAGTATCTTGTCCCCTCAACGAGTACATCTGGCTCATTTATGAAAATCATGGTAACTTCCCTTCCAAAGAAAAACGTCAAAGTACACACTACACCAACAATGAGCATACTCCAACCTGACGATTTCCATACCACCCTGTACGCTTTTGCCTTCTCATCGGCGCCAAGGTACTGCCCCACCATTGTTGAAGTTGCCTGGGCAAGGCCAAAGGAGAACATGGTAGCAAGAGAAGTAACCCGATTTCCGACGCCAACAGCTGCGGTGGCCACTGCGCCATATCTTGCAATTATAGCGGTGACTATGAGAAAAGCAAAAGAAGTTACGGAGTTTCCCAGGGAAGAAGGAAGCCCTATCTTCAGAATTTTTCGTATCATTTTTCCTGAAGGAATTAAGTGCTTGATACCAATTGAAAATCCCTTTTTACCTGAAAACAGTAAATACAACGCATAAATGAGCACCGCTCCTCTTGAAATTACTGTTGATAACGCAGCGCCAAAAACCCCTAATGGTGGGAATCCAATTCCAAAAATCATCAACGGATCGAGTACAGCATTTAACAAAACCGAAATAGCGGTTATTCTCATTGGGGTAATGGCATCACCCCATCCTATGAAAATTGAATTCACGGCAAAAATCCCGAAAGCAAATGGAGTTCCAAAGAATATTGTTGACATGTATCTTTTAGTGTAGGGAATCATCTCTGCAGGTATTTTCATCAACTGAAGGATTTCACCGCTGAAAACGCCTCCAAGAATTCCAACGACTATGGCGAATGAAAAAACCACACTTAGCGTTTGACCGGCAGCCCTTTTTGAAAGTTCATGTTCTCCTTTTCCGGTATATTGAGCAACAAGCGCCAAACTGGCAACCGTTATTCCACCGCCAATTGATAAAACCAGGAAGATGACAGGCCATGCTATTGTCGGGGCGCTGATTTCAAGCTTGCCAAGCTTCCCCAACCAAAAAGCATCAACGATGTTATACAACGTTTGAAATAACATAGACAGTACAGCTGGCCAGGCCAATTTGAACAACGCTGTGGTCATATCTTCATTCAATACATCGACTCGATTCAATGCTATCTCTCCTTGTTTAATAATTAGGATACCTTACTATATTATCAGAAAAAAAACCGGGGTCGCTAGACCCCGGGTAATTCAAAACTTTACTTTATGACAGATATGCCCTTTCTAATTGTGTAAATCTGTGGCTGATAAATATCAGTCGAAAGCCCCGATGGAAGTTCAATTGAACTTGCAAGCACTGAACCACCCAGGAAACTCCCAGAAACAACATGTTTTGTAACGATAAGGTTGTAAACAGAACTGAGCTCAACGTTTCTGGGAATTTCGTTTCTCAAGAGGACAATCTTCCTGTAAACAGTATCGTCTTCCTCCTTAACACCATCAATTTTAATGTATGGCGCGTCTATGTTGTCAGTAAAGGCTTTGATATATACAGAGGAATTCAGAACATCAGAGCTTCCAAAATTCACGAGACGACCGAAACTCGGAGTTTCAATCTTCGGTTGCCAAAGAGCATTCCATTCTCTGTAAATAGGAGACATCTCTGATTCCAGCCTGATGTCTTTGAGGTCGATATTAATCAACCATGCCCTTGTCAATGTTATCTCTTGACCCGAGATGTTGTCGATTTTCAATGGTTGTTTAAAAAGTTCAACGTAGTTTGAGGGGCCTTCTAAAACTGCACCAGTTTTGTAAAGATTTACATATTCCTGGAAGGCGAGGGCTCCAAAGAGTGTTGTCCTGATCTCTGTTACAGTTTCGGCATCGATTAGTTTCCCAACTTCATCCATTGGAAGCAAGTTTCCATCAAAATCATACGCGTTTGAATTTGCAGGAACAGCTAGAAGATCAAGTTGGTCTTCACCTACAACTCCAAAGAACAAGTTATCGCCACTGGTTGCAAAGAGAATGTTGATTCCTGTTAAATCGATACCTGAAGGTTCTTTGAGTTGTTTTTCAAGTTCCTTGGCTGATAATTCCCACATTGCAACTTTTTCACCAGTTTTAGAGTCCGTAAAGACCTTTGCACCAGGAATTTTTCCAGTATCGATTTTGACCCCTTCAAGGGCGCTGAAATAAAGTGAGCCAGCCTTTTCAAAGAGGTTTTCAATGTATTTAGTTATCGTGGGTTTCATAAGGCTAGCGTTGTTCTGGGCGTTGAGTCTGAATTTAGGCCAGAATCCCCGGGCCAATCCGCCATTTTCTGCATCAAAAGCACAGAAACGCCTATCGTGTGAACCGACGTATACAATTCCTTCTTCTGTAATAAGGGGGCTAGCCCATAACCAATTGTTGAACTTCCATTTCCAGTAAAGTTCACCATTACTTCTCAGCGCATAAAGAGTTCCATCCAGGGAGCCAAAAATTACCGTGCCATCGGCGGCAATAGCTGGTGTGGAATGAATGGGACCACCGGTTTCAAAGCTCCATATTACACCGCCATCGCTGTTCAGAGCGTAGAATTTATTATCATATCCTCCGAAGTAAATCGTACCATCTTCAGAAATCGCAACTCCGCTTCTAATTGGATCTCCTGTGTAGAATTTCCAGACGAGTTCCCCATCCTTGTTTACCCTGTACAGATGACCATCATCGGAACCAAAGACCAAATCGCCATTTTCAGCAATTGAGATATCTGCTTCTATCCAGTCGCTGGCTTCAAAAGTCCAGTTAACCACACCTTCTGGATTCAATGAGTACAATTTCCCGTACGAGGTTCCCACATATATGGTACCGTCTTCGCTTATCGCTGCGCTGGAGACGATCTTACCAAGCGGTTTCTGCCACAAAATTTCGCCATAAGTGTTTAGTGAATAGAATAATCCGCCGGTAGTGCCAATAAACAACTGTTTATCGCCATTGATAACCAGCGTTGATTCTATACCGCCATTTAATTTTACCGTCCAATTCAAATCACCGTCAGGTCTTACAGAATACAGGTAACCCGATTTGTCTCCGATATAGATGTTACCGTAATCGTCAATCACCGGGGAAGATTTAAATGTATCATTCGCTTTGAAGGTCCACAATTTATTTCCAGTCGCTTTATCAAAAGCATAGAGTTTTCGACCAATTCCAACAAAGATCGAAGATCCATCTTTCACTGCCGCGCTGGAGTAAATGAGATCATCTGTGCTTATGCACCATTTTGGTTCGAGGATCACCGCTGCAAATTGCCAGAATGCCGTTTCAGCACTATTGGAAACACTCCAAAGGTCAACAGCTTTCACTTTCCACAAATAACTTCTACCCAATTCAAGACCGGTCACGGTAAGATCGGTATTGATAGTCTCAACCTCTACCAGGTTCTCTTCTGATGGACCGTACGAAACGATGTATTTCATAGCATCTCCATCGGGATCTGTTGCATTCCATTTCAGAATTACATCGGTGGAGGTCTCGGCGTTACGCTCAGGCGAGATTAATTCAATCACCGGATCACGGTTCACATCAATAACTCTGAATGGAATCGTGATTTCCACATTGTCATACCCATCCGAAGCAACTCCTTTGAAGGCGACATCTTTTGATGTGATTTCAGGGTTGCTGTGGGATACAACATCATAATCAGGTTTGTAGCTGATCTTGTTACCTTCTACAACCAAACCTTCTACTGAGTAAGTTATTTCATCGCCATCTATATCCTTCTGTGGAAGAACAATCTCAGCTTCTTCGCCTTCTTTAACAGCAACAGGGCTAACCGGTTTAACTGACAACCTGTTGATACTCTCAAAGGAGAGCACGCCGCTCTTGCTTGTCCGGGAATCGTCAGTTTCACGAAGATCAGTGGCTTCTATCCAGCACTCATATTTTGTGTGCGGTTTTATATCGAGTGTGTACTGACTTTCACAGAGTCCTTCAATAGTGGTTGTTTCGCCTATCTCCACATCTTTGAGATGGAATGTATAAGTGAGTTTGTCATTATCGAGATCGCTCCCGGTCCAGGTAAATAGAGCTTTCAGGACATATTCAGTATCCGTTGAAACATAAGACATCTCAGGGGTGGTAACCACTGGTGGAACGTTTGTATCGGATATTATTATTGGATAAGTGATTTCTGTAACACCACCAAAGTCATCTTTTGCAACAACAGTTACTTCATATTCTCCGGCAGAAACTGGCATATTTTCTGTCCCATCAGCACCGATTTCTGAGACATTATCGACATAGATGCAGAAGTTACCATCTTCGTCGAGAGTGCCAATGCCTGCTTTCTTTTCGAAAATTATTCTATCTTCGTCAGGGTCCTGGAAATACCCCTTAAAGTTGATTCTGTATTTCTTCGGATGCTTATCGTTTTCACCAGGTTCTGGTAAATTGAACTGTGCTTGCATTGCAACGGGAGCATGATTTACCGTTGTGAAACTCCACAATTGGCTTGATACAACCGTAGCGCCATCAGTAGCTTCTACTTTCCAGAAATATTTTGTATGAGGTTGGAGCTTCACAGTGGCTGAAGTTTCGCTGAGCCAGGTGAATCCATCAAAAGCGTCTTTGGGCATTTCATTTGCTCTGAAGAAAAGGTCATAGTGTAGAGGGTCGCTATCAGGATCGACAGCTGTCCAGGAAAGGGTAACTTCTTCTGCATCAATTACACTGTTGTCACCCGGTTCGACCAGTTCTACCATGGGAGGCCTGTTCACATTGTTCACAATTACCTTTACGGAAAATTTGACACTGTCCTGCACATCCATGGCGGTTAAGTTAACAGTGAATTCTTTGCTACCTTCTACTGTTGTAACTGCTTCATAATCTGGATTCAGGGTCAGCACTGATTTTTCCAAGGAAAGCCCAAGATGTTCTGGATTATCTTCAGACAGGACAAATTCAACTTTATCACCATCAGGATCATGAACAAAGGCATCAAGGTCAATAACCTTTTTCTCTGTTTCGTTCAATTCTACCGCTATTTTTGATACGCAGGGAAGACTGTTTCTTGTTTTGAAATGGATAAGGTTTGACTCTGCTGTAAGGCCATATGCATCTTCGACTTTCACTTTCCAGTAGTAATCGGAGTGAGGATCAAGAACTGCTTTGTACTCTGTCTGATCAGTGGTAAAAGATGTTAGTTCCTCTTCCGATGTGCCATAGTACACGGTCGATCTGACATAATCTTTCCGATCAGATCCATCTTCAATATCAGGATCTGCCACACTCCATTTAAACGTTACTTCCGTCGAAGTCTCAGTATCTGTAGCGGGAGAACTCAAAAAAACCTGCGGTTTTCTATCGACATTTTTCACTGTAAGGATAAAGTCGTCGGATGAAGTTAATTCACCATCACTTACCTTTACAGCTACTCTATATGTTCCAGAAGAAGCATATGTTGGAGTATATACATACTCTGTTCCCTCAATTTCTCCTACCGATCCGGGGAGCAGTTCAAAACTCAAGGGATCTCCATCTTCATCAGACGCAAAATCGAGAAGATTCAGCTTCAAGGGGTGCTCTTCATCGATTGTTACATCTTCTAAAATCACGCGTGGTGAATGATTTGCAGTCTTAAAGGTGAAGACATCACTTTCAGCTTGACCGCCTCTCCCATCCTTTGCTACGACTTTCCAATAGTATTTAGTATTACCTTTCAAGTTTTTGGCTTTTATGTCCAATCGGTCATGATCTACCATCCATGGTGAATCAAAAGGCAGTGAGTCACTCAAGTAAACATCGTAAAACAAATAATCCCCGTCCTCATCGCTCGAATACCACAAAAGTAGGATCCCATTTTTGTCGTCTTCAACAGATAGCTGTTTTCCATTGTCGGGGTAAAGCAACTGAATTTCTGGTGGGTGGTTTGGCAAATCCTCAGGTCTCATAACCTTGACGACGACTTCCCCTTCAACTGTACCAGCATTGGATACAACCTCCACCCGTATTGAATATGCACCAGGTGCTTCAGGTGCCCTCCAGACCGCTGTCCCGTTCTTATAATCCCTTATAATTTTTCCTTCCTCGGGGTTCCATTTATAGGACAGTATTCCATCACCGACAGCTTCACATCTCAAAAATACTCTTCCGCCTGGACCTGTTAACATAGGTTTTGCGGAAACAGTGTTAATCTTGATTTCTGTCGCGAACATAGTACCGACTAAAATTAGAACCAAAGCCAGTATTATTGCTCCTTTTCGCATATTTACACCCCCTGTATGTTATCTCAAAATCTTTCACGATATAAAAACTGAGGGCTCGGGAGCCCTGTACCAATTAAAAATATACCAGAAAAGGAATTGACAAGTCAATGATAAACCATGAAAATATGCTGTTTTTTCCAGTTCGTTAGTTTGTCAAATTGTAACAATTAAACGCTCTTAAAAGTTATGTTGAAAATGAGCTGTTTTTGCATTCTCTTTGAGTGATATACTTTTTACGGAGGTGGTGAAGACCGGGTTCATTCATACCCAGCTTTTTCATTTGTGGCTATAACTCTCATCTTTGTTGAATCTATGAAGCTTCTATTTAATGGACTTCCTGCATTTGGAGCAATACTCTTAGAAAAAGTGGCGACATACAATTGTATTGTCTCGATGTACTACGAAGAATTTTATTTTTGCTTGTGTAGCGTTTGATTTTGAGTTTTTTCCTGATTTATTGACAATATTTTCACTGGAATGGTTCTTACAAGGTTAAAAGCGCATTTGCACTGATGCTTCTGGTATCTCTGCCAATAGTGACAAAAACAGAAGTGTGATGATTATTGGGGGTGTTTTAATGTTCAAGAAAATTTCCTGGATTTTTCTGATTATGTTGCTGTCAGTTACGATGTACGCTTTTACAGCTTACTCTGCCGGGAAAACGGCAGAAGACTTTGGAGGAAAAATCGTTCTCATTCTGCACTATCACAGATACGATGGAAACTACGATGGATGGAATTTGTGGGTATGGCCTCATAAGCCACAAAGTCTTGCAGGCAAGAGTTATGAGTTCAACCACATGGATGATTTTGGCCCTTTTGCAGTTATAACTTTCGACAAAAAATGGGAGCAATTGGGGTTCATAGTAAGGTTGAGAGAATGGGAGAAAAAGGATGTAAATGCAGATAGATTCGTTAAAATACCAAAAACCGGTGTAGCGGAAATCTGGGTACTTGAAGGGGAAATGGATTTTTATACCGATCCCAGCAAAATCGATTTAAGTCCAAGAGTAAAAGCGGCTTTTCTCGACTCTTTCACAGATATCTACGCATATCTTTCCACACCAATGGACACAAAACAATGGTTCAAAAAAGTACAAGTTACCATTGATGGAAAAAATCTGCCCATAAAAAGTGTAACAAAAGCAGACCCCACTGATATTTCCAAGACGAAGTACATAAAAATATCCTTAGGCGAGGAATTGAAACCAGAAGATGTTTCGAAATCTATTCAGCTGAAAATCGACGGTTATATGAAAAAAACCATTATATGTCGAAAGATCCTGGATAACAGTGCATTTTACTACTCTGGAGAGTTGGGTGCTATTTACAAACGCAACAGTACCGAATTCAGGATTTGGTCGCCTGTTTCCAGTTCGGCGGATTTACTCTTGTACGATGACTACAATGCTACTGAACCTTCCAAAGTGATTCCAATGATTAAAAAGGACAAAGGGGTATGGAGTACTGTCATACCGGGTGATCTTCATTTGAAGGCTTACAAATATAGATTCACGTCTTATGGAAAGACAAGAGAAACAGTGGACATGTTTTCAAAGGCTGTAACGAAGAATGGTGAAAAATCCGTAGTGGTAGATCTCTCTCGCACAAATTTTGATGGCTGGGAAGCGGACATAAAACCACAATTGAAAGCATTTGAAGACTCCATCATTTATGAAATTCACGTGGCTGATATCACTGGAGATCCTTCTACCACCATAATCAACAAGGGAAAGTATCTGGGCTTAACAGAAAGAGGAGTTACCAACTCGCTTGGAGTAAAGGTTGGACTGGACCATCTTATAGAATTGGGTATCACTCATGTTCATATAATGCCGATCCATGACAGCTTCTATCTCAAGGAAGGTGAAAGAGACCAATACGGCTGGGGATACGATCCATATTTATACTGGGTTCCTGAAGGCCATTATAGCACTGACCCTTCCAATCCTTTATCCAGAATAACCGAGGTCAAAAAAATGGTTAAGGCCCTTCATGATAGCGGCATAAGAGTTATACTTGATGTGGTTTACAATCACACAGCTCAAACTGGACCAGGATCACCTTTCGACCAAACTGTCCCATATTACTTTTATCGCATAGATTACATGGGCGCTTATACAAATGGCTCAGGTGTTGGCAATGAGATAGCTACTGAACGACCTATGATGAGAAAGTTCATAGTAGATTCGCTTCTCTATTGGGTTAGTGAGTATCATGTTGATGGTTTTCGCTTCGATCTTCTGGGATTATTTGATAAAGAAACTGTCAAAGCAATTGAAAGCTCTCTACATGCTGAAGATCCCTCCATACTGGTTTATGGTGAACCCTGGGGTGGTTGGGGAGCAAATATCACTTTTGGCAAGGGGTCACAAAAAGGAATGCATATAGCCCTATTTAACGATGGTATAAGAGATGCCATTATCGGGAGCGTTTTTAACAAGAAACTCAAAGGCTTTGCTCTTGGAAGTCGTGCTAAAGAGACGAGGATAAAGCGGGGTGTCGTTGGCAGTATTTCATATAGCAGCAAGATTTACGATTTTACGTCAGATCCCGAGGAAACAATCAACTATGTTAGTTCCCACGATAACCTTACTTTATGGGACAAAGACGTCGAAGTTGTTGGCAACGAAAATATCGCACTTCTTAAAAAAGCCCAGAAATTCTCAAATGCTATTATTTTGCTCTCTCAAGGGATTCCTTTTTTGCACGGAGGAGTTGATTTTTGCAGGACAAAACACGGAAATGATAACAGTTACAACGCTGGGCTTGAAATAAACATGTTTGATTGGAAACGCAAAGCAGAATTCTACGATGTTTTTTCTTATTACAAGGGTCTGATCGATCTCAGAAAGGCACATATAGCCTTTAGGATGCGCACTGCTGATGATATTATAAATAATCTAGTGTTTCTCCCTACACAACAAAAGCGTGTTGTGGCTTTCCAGATTGATGGAGAAGCCATTGGCGACCAATGGAAAGATATTATTGTGATTTTCAACGGCAATACTACACCCGTTTTTTTCAAGCTACCCGACGGCAACTGGAATCAAGTTGTCAATGAGGAAAAAGCAGGAAACGGAATCTTGAAAGTTGTCAAAGGTGTAATTAACATTGCGGGCACGAGTGCCTGCGTATTGTATAAATAAGTTGGAGGTGACTCATGTACACAGCTTCTATTTTAAAGGTCATGGAGCCTGAGCGTGGGAATTCGGCGTGTTCAACTGAATATTGCAAAGAAGTTCTTTCAAAATATGACTTTCACGTTCTTCACAAAAGTGATGTGAAACCCGTAATGAGTGTTTTAAAAGAAGAGATTTTCGCCACTTCCCGAAATAGCGAACTGGTTATTATAATGGGTGGAACGGGGCTTCTTTGGGAAGATATCGCCACTGAAGCTGTGCTATCGCTCATTGATAAAAGAGCACAGGGCTTAGAAATTTCAATGGTGCACAATGCCTTAAAAAAGGATCGCGAATTCTCCCGCTACCGCTGCGCAGCCGGAACAATACTCAACTCGGTGGTTCTTTCCATCCCCGGAAAGAAGGAAAGCGTCGAATGGTATCTGGAACCTGTTTTAAATACTATAAAAACTTTGTTGAATGAGTGGAGGAAAAAAAGATTATGATGCTATCAAAATTAACCGGTAAATACCTTGCTGTTGAAGGAGTAATCGGGGTTGGTAAGACCACGTTGGTTAGATATCTATCACGCCAGTATTTCCTCCCCACGGTTCTTGAGGTTGTCGAAGAAAACCCCTTTCTTGGGAAATTTTACGAAGATATGGATAGGTGGGCTTTTCAAACACAGCTTTTTTTCTTGCTGAGCAGATTTGACCAGCAGACTGACCTTGCCAAGAAGTTAAAAGAAGGAGCCGGGATTGTCTCAGACTATATCTTTGAAAAAGACCATCTTTTTGCCTCTCTAACACTTAAAGACGAACAGAAAATGCTCTATGAAAGAATCTTCGGTCTATTAAGAGAGCAAGTTCCTAAACCAGACCTCGTAATTTACCTTTATGCGTCTGTGGACGTGCTGATGTCCAGAATTAGCTTGAGAGATAGGCCATTTGAGAGAAGCATGAGCCGAAATTACATCGAGCTTTTAACTGATACATATGAAGCTTTTTTTGAGAACTTCAAAGATACAGAGGTTTTAAGGGTGGACACGACAAATCTTGATTTTGTGAAAAATGAACGGGATCTAAAATATATTTTTGAGTTGATAGAAGGGAGATTTCAGTCATGATCATTGGCATCTGCGGTAATATCGGAGCTGGGAAATCGTCTCTCACAGCATTACTTGAAAAGAAACTTGGCTTCACCCCCGTCTATGAAGCAGTTGATGAGAACCCTTTTCTAAAGGATTTTTACTCTGATATGAAACATTGGGCTTTTCATTCCCAGTTGTTCTTTCTGATAAAACGCTTCGATTTCCTGAAAAGGGTGGATGACGAAGGTAAAATAATCATACAGGACCGAACAATTTATGAAGACGTGGAAATCTTTGCTAAAAACCTTCATTTAATGGGATATATCGATGAAAGAGACTGGAACCTTTATCGCGATACCTTTTACACCCTTTCCGATCATCTTAAAACACCAGCAGGTATGGTGTATATCAAATGTTCAGTATCAACGCTCATTGAACGCATCAAAATGCGAGGAAGAGGCTATGAAAGCAATATCAAACCGGAATATCTCGAACGGTTAAATAGGCTTTATAACAGTTGGTTTGACAATTACACGGCATCAGAGAAATTTGTCATAAATGGCGACAAATATGATTTTATAGCAAACAAAGCTGATCAGAAGCTTGTACTGGAGGATATTGCGAATTTTGTAAAAAAACTTTCTGCAGGTGTTCAGTCGAGCTTATTCAACGGTGAAACATGACAGGATACCTGGCAATCGGCTTTGGTGGTTTCCTCGGCGCTATGGCAAGATATGCTTTCAGTAAACTCATAAACGAACGTTACGGATTACTAAGTTTTCCGTTAGGTACGGTTTCGGTAAACATTATCGGTAGCTTTTGCCTCTCGCTATTCTTAGCGTTTGCTTTTAAGAAAACGGAAGTGAATAGAGCCTTCTATCTCTTCTTTGCCACTGGTTTTTTGGGAGCCTTTACCACCTTTTCCACATTTGCTTATGAAGGTCTAAAACTTCTACAGGAGCAATCTTTTAGCGCATTTAGCTCTTATTTCTTGTTGAATATCTTTGGCGGTTTTACCGCTGCATTTTTGGGTTTCGTAGTCGGAAGAGCTTTATAATGGGGGAATGCATATGGAGTATGGTTGTTTAAAAATCTATATAGGCGAGGCTGATAGACTTGGAGGAAAGATCGCCTATGAAGAGATAGTGAAGATGGCTTTTAAAGAGGGATTAAAGGGAGCCACTGTATACCGCGGAATACTGGGCTTTGGATTGAAGCGCCATTTAAAAAGGGCAGATTTCTTCACCCTAAGCGAAGATCTGCCCATTATTGTAGAAATCATAGATGATTATTCGCTTCTGGAGGCTTTTGCGGATAAGATTAAAGCTAGAGAGCTGGACGGATTGATAATCCTTTCAAAGGTCAGTTCTTCATATCATCGATGATTTTATCGACAGAGGCAACATCAATAAACTGAATTCCTGCTTTAACGCAACCACCGTCAAGTATGCTATCATTGCCTATCATAAAACTCCTATCCGGAGGGCAATCTACTTTTTCTAAAATATATCTGTAGTATTTTTCCGATGGTTTGACGTTGTAACTGTTCTCCATGGAAGTGATGTAATCAAAAATCTCTGGATTTAGGCCGATCCAAAAGATCCTTTTTTCAATAGCAATAGAGGGAAATATTGGATTTGTAGCAAGAACTATCTTATGGCCGTGTTCTTTTAATTTTTCTAACACTTCTATCATTTTTCCCCTTGGTATAACAAACTCCTTGAGCTCATCATATGTTGTTTTGTAGAATTTCATGAAAAAATCAGCCCATCGTTCCTGGCTTCCATAACCCATTTCCTTGGTGAATTTGCCCATGAAAAAATCAAAGTTGTTTCTTCCATCAGTCTTAGTGTTCAAAGCTTCGAGAGATGAGAATATGGCTTTCTTGATCTTCTCCATCTGCAATGGATCCCCTACATACTTTGCAATTAAACCAAAATACCGCGTGATAAATTCTTCATCAGTGTTTTTGGTTAATGTCCCATCAAGATCAAAGAGATAACAAAATACCATAACAACGCCTCCAAACAATTATTTTCAGAAGTAGTATACAACGAAATTCCTCTGTCTCAAAAAAACTTTACCGACAACGGCTGTTAACCAAATGACATCGTTACTTTAAATGGAAAAACAATTTAATGGTAAAATATGCGTTGAAATAAAGAGGTATCTAAACTATAATGTAAGGGAGTGTATTAGGAAGGAGGACCTGAAATGGCCAAAGTATGCGAAATTTGCGGAAAATCCCCATCAACAGGTAACACTGTCAGCCATTCCAACAAGAAGAACAAGCGCTGGTGGAAGCCTAATGTACAAAAGGTTAGGGTTATTGTCAATGGGGAAGTTAAGAGAATGAGAGTCTGCACCAGCTGCTTAAAAGCTGGGAAAGTACAGAGAGCAGTTTAATAGCGCGCCCGGCGCGCTTTTTTTATCAACATGTTGAGCAGAGATACATTTTTGGAAATAGACCTTTCAGCTTATAAAAGTAATATAGATTTCTTCACAAAAAAGCTCTTCCCAACAAAGTTAATGGCTGTTGTGAAATCTAACGCATATGGTCATGGTGCTGTTGAAATATCACATGCAGCAATTGAATCGGGAGTTGATAGACTCGCTGTTGCTTTTCTGGAAGAAGCACTGGAATTAAGAGCTGCGGGAATTACAGTACCAATACTCGTTTTCAACTATTTCAATCCCCGATATGCTGTAGAAGCACTAAAAAATAAACTCACCATAACAATTTACAGCAGAAGGCAGCTTGAGGAGATTAAAAAGCATATCCCCTCCGGATTAAAGGTACATCTGAATCTGGATACAGGTATGAGAAGACTGGGACCAGACATTAACAATGCGCTTGAATTGGCAATTGATATTTCAAGAACTGGTTATGATTTGGAAGGCGTCTATACACACTTTGCTGTGGCTGATGAAAAAAAAGAACAATTTACACTAGCTCAAGTCTTAACATATAAGAAATTCCTTGAAGAGCTGAAAAAAGCACGTGTTAATATAAAAATACGACATGTCGCCAATAGTGCGGGCGCTCTGCGATTTAATGAATCTATATTTGACTACGCCAGAATTGGAGTGGCCAGTTATGGGCTACAACCATCGGAAGAATTTTACATCGATGAGCTAATGCCTGTCCTTACCTGGAAATCTGTTGTATCTTATGTGAAAAAGATAAAGAAAGGTGATAGTGTTAGTTATGGAAGAACTTTCATTGCGCCACGTGATATGACAGTAGCCACAATACCTGTTGGTTATGGAGATGGATATAATAGAGGCCTTTCCAATAAAGGAGAGGTACTAATTTCCGGAAAGCGCTGCAGGATTATTGGCAGGGTTTGCATGGATCAGTTCGTCGTAGATGTCAGCCACCTTCCTCAAAAACCCAAAATGGGTGATGAGGTGGTTTTAATAGGTACACAGGGAGAAGAAAACATTACCGCAGAGGAATTGGCAAAGCTACTTGGCACTATAAACTACGAGATAACGTGTGCTATAACCTCCAGAGTACCAAGGATCTATCTCAGAAGGGAGAATTTAACATGAAACTTAGAGATATACTGGGCGAAGACGCAAAAAGTTTGTTAAACCATGCTGCCGGCGGAAAAGAAAAAATCTTCGTCTCTGAAATGAAACCTGGAATGACTGTTACTACCGATCTCAAAGTAATTTCGAAGAGGCTCCAGGAAGCCAAAGACGGAAAGAAATTTCTCTTGCTAACTCTGAGTGACCGAACCGGAGCGATAAGAGCGATAGACTGGCACAATGCTGAGGAAAACAACACGACAATTCCCATAGGTGCGGTTGTCAGAACACGTGGAAAGGTTGTCATTTATGATGAAAGGCTGCAACTGAATCTCGACTCACAAAAAGGACTATCACTATTAGAAGAAGGCGAGTATGACGTCCAAAGATTTTTGGCTATTACCAAGCGCAATGTAAACGAGATGTTTGACAAATTGCTTGCATATGTGGAAAATTTAAAGAATGATTACTTGAAAAAGTTGCTAAAGATCTTCTTTGAAGAAGACAAAGCTTTTATAAGAGCTTTTATAAATGCACCCGCTGCCGTAAAGGTACATCATGCTTACAAAGGTGGATTACTTGAACACACCTTATCAGTGGCCGAGCTCTGCGATTTTTTATCAATGAAATATCCTGAATCAATAGATAGAGATTTGCTGATTTCTGGAGCTGTTTTACACGATATTGGGAAAATAAAAGAGTATGGGATCGGAAGTTCAGGTATCGAAAAAACCGATGAAGGCGAGTTGGTGGGACATATATCTATCGGACTGGAAATGGTAAGCTCACGTATAGAAAAAATCCCGGACTTTCCAAACAACCTTAAAACGGAATTGAAGCATCTCATACTTTCGCATCATGGTGAAATGGATTGGGGATCTCCTGTAGTCCCAAAAACAACAGAAGCAATGGTATTACATATGGCAGATAACCTTGACTCGAAAATCGCACAGTTTAGAGAAATAGAAAACCGTGAGTACAACGGCACTGGAAATGGTTGGAGCAATTACGATCGCTTTTTGAATAGAAGAATTTACATGAAAAACCGTGACATGATATAAGAGGTGGTATTTTGTCTAAAACACTTGTAATCGTAGAATCGCCTGCAAAGGCGAAAACCATTGCAAGGTATCTCGGCAATGGATATGAAGTAGCTTCATCAAAAGGGCACGTGCGAGATCTGCCAGCCTCGGAATTTGGCGTAGATCTGAAAACCTTTGAACCCAGCTACGAAATTCTCAAGAACAAGACCAAAGTGGTTAATGAATTAAAAAAGCTTGCTAAAGGCAAGAGAGTCCTCCTCGCTTCAGATATGGATCGGGAAGGTGAAGCAATTGCGTGGCACCTTTCCAAGATATTGAATCTTCCAGAAAATGATGAAAATCGGGTAGTTTTTAGCGAAATTACTGAAAAGGTCATAAAAGAGGCCGTTGAATCTCCTCGAAAAATCGACTCCAACAAAGTTAACGCGCAGGTCGCAAGGCGTGTTCTCGATAGAATTGTCGGCTATAAATTGAGCCCCTTGCTTTGGAAATCCATAAAGCGCGGTCTCAGTGCTGGTCGAGTTCAATCAGTTGCCTTGAAGTTTATCGCAGAATTAGAAAGCAAAAGAGCGGCTTTCAAATCTCATGTTTTTTATAAGATCTTTCTCGAATATAAGGGAAAGAAGATCCCTCTGATCAAACTCGATGGTAAGAAATTCACCAACAAATCCATAACAAGCCCTGAAAGAAGAGAACAGGTAATTAAAGAGCTTTCGGGGTTAACACTTTATGTTATGGATCAGAAGAAAAGAAAAAGCCTACGAAAGCCACCAGCCCCCTTCATAACTTCGACGTTACAGCAAGCCTCAATAAATGAACTTGGCTGGAGTGCTTCGAAAACGATGAAAGTCGCCCAACAACTTTACGAAGGTGTTGAAACGGCTGAAGGCACCATTGCGTTTATTACCTATATGCGAACCGATTCAACGAGGGTTTCCGCTGAAGCGCAGGAGAAAGCCAAAGCTTTGATCAGGGAGCATTTCGGAGACGATTATATAGGCACCAAAAGCAAACCAAAGAAGGTCAAAAAAAACATACAGGATGCTCATGAAGCAATAAGGCCAACATATCCCGAAAAAAGCCCGGAATCTGTAAAGCAAGCTGGCCTTCTTAGTGGTGATCATTTGAAGCTTTATCAGCTTATATGGAATAGGTTTATAGCTTCTCAAATGGCTCCTGCCGAATATGAGGTTATGGAAACAAAAATCGCTGACAAAAATAACAAATACATCTTCAAGTACACAAGAGAAAAACTGCTATTTGCAGGTTTTGAAAAGCTCTATTCAAAGAAATCAGAAAAGGAGATTTCAGACATTTCCTTACCGGTTGGGGCGGAATTCAAAGCCGATAAGATACTCTGGGAAGAAGATAAAACCACCCCACCAGCTAGATTTACAGAGGCATCGCTGGTTAAGGAACTTGAGAAAAAAGGTATAGGTCGACCTTCGACGTATGCCACTATCATTTCCACGCTCCTCGATCGGAAGTATGTGGTAAAACAAAAACGCGAGCTTATTCCAACTATTCTTGGAAGTATTGTGGCTGATTTTCTCGGTAAAGGGTTTCCAGAAATAATAGACGAAAAATTCACGGCAAATATGGAGGCTGAACTTGATGAAATCGAAAAATCTAACAAACAGTGGAAAGAGATAATCAGGGAATTCTATGATAATTTTTCTCAAGACCTTTCAAAAATTACAAAGGCTATAAAATCAGGGGAATTAAAATTGCTGTATCCTACTGATAGGCAGTGTCAGTGCGGTAATGAGATGAATATCGCCTTTGGCCGATATGGTGGTTATTTGAAGTGCCCCTCTTGCGGTAAAAGTGAAAAATTAAATATGGAACTAACCGCACCTTTGCTCAACGGGAAGGTTTTGCTATCTGAACATGTAGAAACAGAAAAAAGCAAAGAGACCTTCATCGATGAGAAATGCCCGGAATGTGGCGCTCCCCTGGTCATTAGAAATGGAAGATACGGGCAATTCATCGCATGTTCTTCGTATCCAAAATGTAAATATACCCGAAACGTGACTATCAATACACCATGCCCTATTTGCGGTGGTAAAGTTGCTAAATTGCGAAGCAAAAAGGGAAAAACATATTTCAAGTGCACCTCATGTGGTGAATTATTCTGGAACGAACCTGCTGGGCGAAAATGCCCTGATTGTGGCAAAGCGCTTGTGTATCTGGTGAAAAAAGGCGGGAAAAGAGTTCTTTATTGTGAAAACTGCAAGAAGGAAATAAAAGAGTAAAAACATGAAAGAAAAGATTCTCGTTATCTATGGTGGAGTTTCCCGGGAAAGAGAAATCTCCTTGATAAGTGGTCAAAGAGTATCCAGAGCGCTCAAAAGGCTTGGATACCAGGTGACTCTTTTTGACTTGAAAAGAAGCAATTTGGCTTCCCTTACGGAATTGAAGAGGCATGACCTCGCTTTTATAGCATTACATGGGAATTTTGGTGAAGATGGGAAGATTCAGTCTCTCTTCGACTTGATGGGGATGAAATACACTGGTTCAAGCGTTCTTACAAGCGCAATTTGCTTTGATAAAAACATCACCTACCAATTGACCGAAAAAATAACAACGCAACCAATACATGTAAAGCTCTCTTCTTGTGATGACATTGAAAAATTAGATTGGCATCACTTCCCGGCGATTGTGAAACCCAATGCAGAAGGATCAAGTATTGGCATTGAGCTCATCCGGAATCGAAAAATGCTAAAATCTTCTTTGAAAAGAGCGATAAATTCATACAGCGGGGTGTTGCTTGAAGAGTTCGTTGCCGGCAGGGAACTGTCTATTTCAGTACTTGAAATCGATGCTAAGCCTGTTGTTTTACCCATACTTGAGATCAAGCCCAAAAGAGATTTTTACGATTTTGATGCCAAGTACACACAGGGTCTTACGGAGTTTATTGTTCCCGCTTCTCTTGATGATCACTATACGAAAAGGCTTGAAGAACTCGCGAGTGACATTTTTTCCGCGCTTGGTTGCAGACATATGTGTCGGATAGACGGTATTTTCTCAGAAGGCAGCTTTTACTTTCTCGAAGTGAACACGATTCCGGGATTAACAGAGTTAAGCGATATGCCTCAATCTGCCGCTGCCATGGGAATGAGTTTTGAGGATCTCATTAATACCATTGTAAGGGAAGCCCTGAGAAAGGAAAAGGAGGTACCCACATGGAACAGATGCATGGAACAACAGTAATCGCTGTAAAGAAGGGAAATAAAATAGTTATAGCCGGCGACGGTCAAATAACTCTCGGATCAACGGTTATGAAAGGTACTGCAAGAAAGGTGAGAAAACTCGGCGATGGGAAAGTTCTCGCCGGATTCGCTGGTTCAGTGGCAGATGCGCTTTCCCTCTTTGAAAAGTTTGAAGAAAAATATCGGGAGAGCAACTCGAGCCTGCTTAGAGCTGCTGTTAATTTGGCAAAGGAATGGCGGACAAACAAGATCCTGCGTAATTTAGAGGCTCTTCTTCTCGTGGCAGACAAGGAGCACATTCTGCTGATCTCTGGAAATGGTGAGGTAATACAGCCAGATGAGGAAGTTATCGCAATTGGTTCTGGTGGTTCTTACGCATTGGCAGCAGCCAGGGCCTTAATGCGGAATACTGATATGGATGCTGAAGAAATAGCCCGTAATGCCATGAAGATAGCAAGTGAGATCTGCATTTACACTAACTCGAACTTCACTATTGAAGTTTTGGAGGTGAAATGATGTCTGAAATAGACCTTGAACAACTAACACCCCGACACATCGTTCAGGAACTTGACAAATATATTATAGGGCAGGATGATGCGAAAAAAGCAGTCGCAGTAGCTCTCAGAAACCGCATAAGAAGGCAAAGACTGCCCGAAGAAGTGAGAAGAGATATAGTTCCCAAAAATATCTTGATGATTGGCCCGACAGGTGTTGGAAAAACTGAAATTGCAAGAAGACTAGCTGAACTTTCTGGTGCACCTTTTATAAAGGTTGAGGCAACCCGGTTCACCGAGGTTGGTTACGTAGGGAAAAATGTGGATTCGATGATAAGAGAACTGGTCGACGCTGGCGTCAATATGGTAAAAACAGAAAAAATGAAAGGCGTCGAGGAAAAGGCAAAATTTCTTGTAGAAGAGAGAATACTTGATGCGTTGGTTCCAGGTGCTAAACCCAAAGGCCAACAACCACGAAATATTTTCGAGCTCTTCCAGGGAACTCCACAACAACGTCCTTCGGCTGATGAAGTAGAAAGAATAAGGCGTAAACGAGAAGAATATCGCGAAAAATTAAGACAAGGAACGCTCGAGGATTTTGAAATTGAGATAGAGATGGAAGAGCGTGGGCAATCTATGGTAATGATTCCCGGAATGGAAGATATGGGAATCGATATGTCGAACATTCTCGGGGGAATGCTGCCGAAGAAAAAGAAAAAAAAGAGAGTCAAAATTTCAGAAGCACGAAAACTTCTTTTGCCCATCGAATCTGAAAGGTTACTTGATATGGATAAAGTCATTTCTGAAGCCATTGAACGAGTGCAAAATCGCGGGATTATCTTCATCGATGAAATAGACAAAGTTACTTCCAGAAGTGGGAAAGGTGGTATTGATGTTTCCCGTGAAGGTGTCCAGCGTGACATGCTACCGATAATTGAAGGTACAACTATCAATACAAAATACGGACCTGTCAGAACCGATTTCATATTGTTTGTTGCCGCTGGTGCTTTCCATGTCGGGAAACCTTCAGACTTGATTCCGGAATTTCAAGGAAGGTTCCCAATAAGGGTTGAACTAAACGCACTTACGGAGGCCGATTTTTACCGTATTCTTACCGAACCCAAAAATGCCATTATAAAGCAATACAAATATCTCCTTCAGACAGAAGGGGTAGAGTTGAGCTTCACTGACGACGGGCTTAGAGAAATCGCACATGTTGCTTATTCGCTCAACGAGAAGCTTGAAAATATTGGTGCCAGACGATTGTACACAGTTGTCGAAAAAGTTCTCGAAGAGATTTCCTATAACGCTCCAGATACGGAAACGAAAAGTCTAATCATAGACAGGGAATACGTAAACTCCAGAATCAAAGACATAGCGGAGAATGAGGACTTAAGTGCCTTTATATTGTAAAAATGGAAGCATTGGAATACGCGTTGATATCACTTTCTGGCGATTTTTCCGTAAATGAGATGAACAGCATCATAGCCGAGGGTATAAGCTTAAATGAATTGTTGAAAAGCAGGATACCCTTTCTTCCCGAATATAAGCAGAAGAAAGCGGTAGCATCGGTTTCAGCCGTCGAGAAAGTACTCATAAAGTATAAAAAGAACCTGCTCGTTTATATTCAGGATAATTACCCCGAATATCTCAGAAATATCAATGCGCCTCCAACAGTTATTTTCTTTGAGGGTAATGAAAAGCTACTTTTTGAAGACGGCACGATAGCTGTTGTTGGTTCAAGAAAAGCCACCTCGTATGGGACAAGCATTGCTAAGCAATTCTCGAAAGAGCTTGGCGAGAAGGGATTTGTAATCATCAGCGGCCTGGCTGCGGGTATCGATGCTTGTGCTCATAGAGGATGCCTTGATGCTGGCGGTAAAACTATTGCTGTGCTCGGAACCGGAATTGACATTGTTTATCCCTCAAGCAACCGAGAATTATTCCATAAAATACTCAAAAAAGGCTGCATCATAAGCGAGTTCTTACCTGGAACGCCACCTATGAAACAAAACTTCCCCAGGCGCAATAGAATTATCGCTGGGCTCTCCAGAGTTGCTGTTATAGTTGAAGCAACAATTAGAAGCGGCTCTTTAATCACTGCAAGACTTGCTCTTGAAAATGGCAGAGAGGTTTTAGCCATCCCCGGTGACATAACCCGAAGGAACTCCGAAGGAACAAACTGGTTGATAAAAAACGGGGCTAAGCCGGTAACCGAACTCGCTGATATCCTCGAAGAATTTCCTGGATTTACTCCAGTCATTGAAGAAAAGCCAAAGATAGAAAATTCTGATTCTGTTGTTCTGAATCTTTTAAGAGATAGTCCAAAGGATTTCAACGAACTCCTCGTTCTAACGGGGTTTGAATACGGGCAACTCATGGAAGAGCTGTTAGATTTGCAGCTTAGAGGCCTTATCACAGAAGCGCAAGGCCTTTGGCGGTTTTCGCCATCATAATATGTGAAAGCGTATTTCCGGTGTTATAATCTTATCGTGAATACCATGAAATCCACTTAGAACAGCGCAAAAAATATCTCGCACTGGATTAAGTGAAATTTTCATATTGGCTAATCGTTGATTAGCGGGATTTGTGAAACACTATACAATTTTAAACTGATTACTACATAGGAGGGATGTATTTATGCCATATGTGAATACAAAGGATATTCTTGAGAAGGCAAGTCAGGAATTTTATGCAGTTCCCGCTTTGAACATCAATAATCTTGAATTTCTTCAAGCTATTATCGAGGCTGGCCTTGAAGAAAGAGCACCCGTGATCATTGAAACATCAGAAGGTGCAATCAAATACGCGGGAAATGGGAATATCATGAGAGGAGCTAAACTCTTTGTTGATATGGTAAGAGAATATGCTGATAGCATAGATATACCTGTTGCGCTCCATCTTGATCATGGAAAACATTTTGAATACATTGTAGCAGCTATAAAAGCGGGGTATTCTTCGGTGATGATTGACGCTTCAGAGTATGCCTTTGAAGAAAATCTCAGTATGACAAAGAAAATCGTGGAGATTGCTCACAGTGTCGATGTTTCTGTTGAAGCTGAGCTTGGCAGGCTTGTAGGAATAGAAGATAACGTCGTGGTTGACGCCCATGAGGCAGCTCTTGTAGATCCTGATGAAGCCGTGGAATTCGTTGAAAAATCAGGTGTTGATTTCCTTGCACCGGCTATTGGCACAAGCCATGGCGCTTTCAAATTCAAGGGCGAAGCAAAGCTTGATTATGACAGGCTTAAGAAGGTAAAAGAACGCACCGGGATACCACTTGTGCTACATGGAGCTTCCAGTGTCCCACAAGATATTGTGAAACTGGCTGAAGAATATGGTGCAAGCTTTAAGGGTGCCAGGGGTGTCCCTTCAGAAATACTGAAAGAGACGGTGAAATATGGTATAAACAAAGTGAACACTGATACGGATTTGAGAATGGCTTTCATAGCTGGATTAAGAGAATTCCTCGCTGGAAATCCCACAGAATTTGACCCGCGAAAATACTTCAAAGTACCAAAGGAATATGTGAAGAAACTGATAAGAGAAAGAATGAGGTTACTTGGTTGTTCAAATAAAGCCTGACCTGGAGGTGTGCTTTGTGAAAATATTGGTAATCAACTGTGGCTCTTCATCGATTAAGTATCAGCTGCTAGAAATGGATAATGAAACCGTTCTTGCGAAAGGCCTTCTTGAAAGGATAGGTATATCGGGTTCAAGGTTGAAACACAAAAAGGGGTCCGAAAAATACGAAATAGATGAAGATGTTGTTAACCACAAAGAAGGACTTAACCTTATCATTTCAACGCTTACGGACGAAAAACTTGGTGTGATCAAAGACACATCTGAAATCGATGCTGTAGGTCATAGAGTCGTCCATGGTGGCGAGCTCTTTGCATCTTCTGTGAGAATCAATGACAGAGTCATCAAGGAAATAGAAGCCAACGCTTTTTTGGCACCTTTGCACAACCCGCCAAATATCCAAGGAATAAAAGCAACGATGGAGCTTTTACCAAATGCGTCGCAAGTGGCTGTTTTTGATACTGCCTTCCATCAATCAATGGATCCGAAAGCATATCTTTATGCTATTCCTTACAACTATTACGAAAAGTACAAAATAAGACGCTATGGTTTCCATGGCACAAGCCATCGTTATGTTGCCGCAAGGACTGCTGTCATACTCGAAAAACCCATTGAAGAACTAAAGATCATCACTGTTCATGTGGGAAATGGTGCTTCCATTGCTGCAGTGAAATACGGAAAATCTGTGGATACTTCCATGGGCTTTACCCCTTTGGAAGGTTTAGTAATGGGTACCAGATCAGGCGATATCGACCCTGCAATTGTTCCTTTTCTCCAGGAACAAGAAGGTTTATCGCCCAAGGAAATTACAGAAATACTCAACAAGAAAAGCGGCATGCTTGGCTTAACACGTGGAAAGTATAGTGACATGAGGGAAATTGAAGACGGAGCAATTACTGGTGATGAAATCTGTAGGCTTGCTCATGATATATACGAATACAGAATTGCAAAATACATTGGTGCTTATGCTGCTGCAATGAACGGCGTAGATGCAATCTCCTTTACCGCTGGTGTTGGAGAAAATAGCCCTTATCTTAGGAAAAATGTGGTAGACAAATATCTCGGATATTTGGGGATAAAACTCGATGAAGAAGCGAATGACTGCAAGGCTTGCGAAAAACTCATTTCGACTCCCGATTCAACAGTGAAGGTACTCATAGTGCCTACAAATGAAGAGCTGGTTATTGCAAGAGATACAGCGGAGATTGTCGAAAAAAACCTTGATGAACTCAATCTCTGGTAATAAGTGACACCCCTGGGGGTGTCACTTATTCTAGAAAAGGAGCTGTCTTTGTGAAAGAAGTCAAATTCGACCCTGATGAAAAAATCGTCCACTTAGGGCAGGAAACTTCTACTGCTTATATTATTCAATCTGGTGGCGCTATTTTGAAACGCAATGGTATTGACCGCATTTTTATTGCTGGTGACATAATAGACCCTGTGAGTATAGTATCTAGAAAGTGTACAGGTGATGTTTATGCCGTTGGAGCTACATCGCTGATTGCCGGGTCGATCGAAGAGATATTGGAATTCATCAAGAAAAATCCAAAACTCCTGCAGAGAGCGCTGTTAAAAGCCGTTGAGGAGCTGCCTTATTTTGGCGAAGAATTAAGCGATAAGCTTCAATCAATGGAGGAAGTAACGGCAATTTTGATATCTAAAAGACAGGCTCTGCTCAACAAATATCCACCACTCCTTTTTGGCGAAAAGCCTCTATACAGGAAAGCTGTGAAATACCTCCAAAAGAAGGATTTTACCAACGCAGCTCATAATTTCAGGTGCTATCTGAATCAATACCAAAATTCTCTTCTTTCAAGACCCGTAAAATTGTTTCTGGCCCTTGCTGAACTAAACCTTTCAAATTATAATTCCGCTGCTGAGCTATTAACAAGCTTACTGGATAATTCAAAAGATGTAGTTTCGGACTATGTGAGAAAACTTTTCAGTGTTTTTGAACTAAACGAAACTGCTTATATATTGACAAAGGGTGTACCAATCTATCCTAAAACCTTTTACAATAAAATCATCAATGCTAATGAGAACAAAATTACTTTTTTCGAAGAGGACACCCCTCTTGTCGAAGAGGGAGTTCCGCTCAATAGAATATACTACGTGATTGAAGGCGAACTTTGGGTAATCAAGCAACATGGAAGCAAGTTCTTCAAACTAACAGCAATTCCACAAGGTGCCACCTTTGGCGAACTTCACATTTTAACTGGTTCAAAGGCTGACTCAGCACTAATTGGAAAAGCCGGGGCAAAACTGATAGCAATCGACCGTAAGGAGTTTTTCAAAATTTCTATATTTGAACTTCCAGATGTGGGAGTGGAGCTACTCAAATATTTACTTTTGTATGAAAAAGAGTTGCTCGGTAAAGACTAAAGCACTTTAACAATCTCGTTGTCAATAAGCCTGGCTTTACCAAGATAAGCCGCGACTGCGAGGATTACCTTACCACTTCTCGCTTCTTTCAAATCATCTACTGGAGCAAGTGTTTGCTCGTCGACTATTTCAATATAGTCTATATTGATCAAATCCCCTTTACTCAGTATTTTTATCATTTCAGTTTTGATCGTATGAGTGTCGGTAATCCCCTTTCTTACAAGCTCCACCCCTTTTAGTAAAGCTTTGTGTATGAAAGGTGCCTGAATCCGTTCGGGAGGAGAAAGGTAAACGTTTCGCGAACTCATCGCCAGTCCATCAGATTCTCGAACTATCGGCATCTCAACAAGCTCCACAGAAATGTTGAGATCCCTCACCATTCTTCTAATAACCCGGAACTGTTGGGCATCTTTTTGTCCAAAGTAAGCCCTTGTAGGCATGATTATATTGAACAATTTGGTTACTACGGTAGCAACACCGCGAAAATGACCGGGCCTTCTCGCACCACAAAGTCCTTCGGTCAAATTTTCAACCTCTACAAAAGTGGAATGGCCAGTTTCATACATTTCTTCAACCGTTGGAATGAATACATAATCGACTCCAAGCTCCATGAGAAATGAAAGGTCACGTTTTTCATTCCGTGGATAATTGCCATAATCCTCATTGGGGCCAAACTGGGTCGGGTTCACAAATATGCTTACTGTGACAATATCATTGTCTTCTCTTGCCTTTTTCACAAGAGAGAGATGCCCTTCATGAAGATAGCCCATCGTTGGCACCAAACCATGGGTAACACCCCTGCAAAGAAGTTCTAATGCTGTGGCTTTCATTTCATGCACCGTTCTAATGATTTCCACAGGAATCACCCTCTCAGTGAGCTAAGCGAAGTTCCATTTCCTTCTGAACAGCTATCCTCTCAAAGTCTTTCTTCGATAACATAGTGAAGATGACATCATCCTCAGGTATCCACGGTAAGAGAAGCTTATCATAACTTCCACCAAATGCACGTTCCAAATATTCAACAAGCTCGTTGTAGTCAACTCCCGCTGCAGGACCAAAATCCAGTACATATGCAAATTCATCTTTGTGGCTCCAAATACAATATCCCAATAATTCATCATCGTTTTTGATCCCCGAAAAATTGTTGTATTTTGTTAGATAAGATAGTGCTTTTGGATCATTGTACCAGTTGTGTTTTCGATGATATTCTCCCGAAACGCGCATCGCCATATCCTGTACTTCTTTGAAGGGCAGCGGTTCAAGAGATAGGCTCAAATCTTCATTGGCAGGCAAAGTCTTGTAAAAGGAAATCAATTTCCTGCTTATTCTGAACCCATATCTTTCATAGAATTTCTGAGATACAAGATCCATTTCTGGGATTTCAAGAATCACTTTGCTGATGTTTTTCCATTTACAACCTTCTACAATTTTATCCAGAATTTCCAGTCCGAAACCACTTCCTCTGAATTTCTTCAGCATTCCCATGAGACCTATACGGCAGGTATTCTCTCTAAATCCCACCAAAAAAAAGCCGATATCTTCCCCCGAAATCCTGAGGACCGCTGAATCCTTCATGGAAATGGCATTTTCAACCAGATCTCTTTCAAGGCTTTCAAGATTCCAGTGGAAGTTTAGGACATAATCGCTGAAGGCTTCATTCATAACATTAAGAAGCTCAATACGTGATATTTCCTCGATTGTCACATACTGCTTTTTCATAACCAGATCACGCCTTTCTGCCTTTCCTGGAAGAGTTATTGTATTTATGCATGTTTTCATGCTCTTCAACAAGTTCATGGAAAAGGTCTTTCAGAGTCCAACTTAAATTATTTTCTGTTGTAGTAGCAAATATCCAGTTACTCTTGGATACTTTCCGAAAATGTTTCAATATTTCGGGTATTTCCTTGCTTTTAATGTTATGGAAAATCATAAAAGAATAACCTCTCAAATCCAGCTTTTGAGATTTGGAATTTCCGGTTTTTCCAGTTATAACAGAATAAAGCTTTTCTTCTTCCAAACCAGTGCAATCCCTTGTTTGGTAATTTATGAAAAACTTTTCAGCAATTCTCTTTTCCTCTTCAGACTCTGTGTAAAATAGAACCACGGGAGTCCCTGATCTCATGTGATCACTCCTTCATAAACACCGAAATCACCACAATTTTACCATGCTGTTAGTATTAACAAAACTATATGGTTAAAAACAACTACTGCCTTTTCAACTTTTCACTTTTAACCAGAAACTCGCATATCTTTTCCAGGAACTCTTCATCGACTGCTGAAAAGGCGTCTATGTGATGGCTATCTATGTCTATTTCACCGATAATGTTTCCCATATCAATAATGGGAACCACGATTTCGGATTTCGTCTTATCACTGCAACTCAGGTAATTTTTCTCTCTACTGACGTCTGGAACCACAAAGATTTCCTTCGACTCCGCAGCCTGACCGCATATGCCCTGGCCGAATTTTATTTTCACATGCTCAGTTGGCTCTCCAATAAATGGGCCAAGTTCCAGCTGTTTCTTTGAGCTGACGAGATAGAAGCCCGTCCAATTATAGTATTCAACATAGTGATCGAGAAGCTTTACAATCTCTTTCAGCGCTTCTTCCCCTGAAAGAGGGTTCAGGGCTGATTGCAATAAAGTAAAAAGTTTTTTGAACTTCTCTACCTTTTCCTCTTCATCGGTATCTTTAGAAACCATGTATTCCCTATATGTTTTAAACTCCTTCATTTTCTCGATGATAAAATCATCAACGGAATCGAGCATGCCTTTTCTGCTCAAGGAAAGCAGATCTATCATAACTACATGCCCGCGAGATGTGGGAACAACTATACTCTCTGTTTTGCCAAAAGCCACCATGAGGAAAACCACAAAATCTTCTCTGGACAGTTCAAGAAAACCAGAGAGATTTTTGAGGTTTTTCAATACCGTACTCTTTACTTCAGATCCCAATGAAAGCCATCTTTGATGAAGGTAATCGAGTTCTCTTCGTTCCATACCCGCGAGTGTCTTCTCAACGTCTCTCTCACTCATGCAGTTTTTCATGAGATACTCTTCCCATATTCTGGGATGATCTTTTCTGTATTCCAACCAAAAGGAGAACCATTTTTCCTTTGGAAAGCTGAGGATTTTGAAAAACTCTTCAGAAAAATCTCTAAGTATGCTTCTCACGTTATTAGAACCTCCTTCAACAAGCCATTTTTGAGTTCGAAAACCTTGTCACAGATATTCAGAGTTTCAGCATCATGGCTGGTAAGCACTATTGGAACTCTACGTTCTGTAATTTTGCGAAAAAGCCTAAGTATCCCCTTCTTGTTATCTTCATCTACGCTGCCAGTGGGTTCATCTGCAAATACAATCTTTGGCTTTCCAACAAGGGCACGTACTATTGCCACTCTTTGCTGTTCTCCAACTGACAATTCTGAAGGATAACGGTATATTAGCTGAGATATTCCCATTGTCGATAGTAATTCATTGATTTCCTCAGACTTTATTTCCTGCCCTCTAGCCAAAGAAGCGACTTTTAGATTATCTTCAACCGTTAGCTCTTTGAGCAGGTTCCTGAGTTGAAAAACTATTCCCATTCGCTTTCTCATAGAAAGCATCGACCGGAAGGATTCATATACCTTATTGCTATCTACAAAGATATCGCCTGAAACCGGCTTCATCAAACCGGCAAGTATAGCGATTAGAGTTGACTTTCCAGAGCCTGACTTACCGAAAATACCACAGATTTCGGGTGAATCCACTGTAAAATCAAGCCCCCTGAGAACATTTACCTGACCATAAGAATGAACGACTTTTCGGGCTTCAAGTACAGCGTCACTCATATCTCAATACCTCCATGGGATCGACTTTTCCAGCATGCCTTGCAGGAATCAACGAAAAGATGGTTATCAATACGAACTCAAAGATAAGCGCTAACAGAAAATCTGACCAGCTGAATTTGACAGGTAGGTAAGTTGCATAAAAAACCTCCTCAGGCAATGGCACCTTGACACCCGAAATAATCAGCAAAGATACTCCTCCAATGATACTGCCGAGCAGCAGGCCAACAATAGAGACTATTACAGCCTGCATCCAAAATACAAAGGCTATATAGCCAGGAGACAATCCCAATGAACTCAATATCCCGATTTCATGCCTTCTGGTTAAGACAGAATAGAGTATGGCATTCATTATTCCGAAACCCGACAAAAGAACCACAAAAAGCGTTATTACAAGTGCAAAAAACTCATCCACCTTCACAGCTTTCGCAAAACTTTCGTTTAACTCCGTCCAGGTGTAGATATTGCCAGCAATCTTTTTGCCAAGCTCTTCTTTCACCCTGTTGGCCTGCCTGGGATCGTTAAGATATATCGCCCACAAGCCGTTACTGCTGTTGTCATTGGCGATACAGATATTCGAGTCAAATTGATAAACCCCTGTTTTCAAAATACCCGATACAATTACTCGACGTGAAAAGGGACGGTTAATTACGCTCCATGTCATTTGCACAGCATCTCCGGGTTTAAGTCCCAACGATTCTGAAAGTGCTGAGCCAATCAATATCTCACCATCTTCTGGGGGCTCACCGGAAAGCACAAAGCGGGAAAAAAATCCCAGACCTTCTGCATCCGTGGTATAGACGATTACCCCTTTGAATTTTCCTCCCATGGATATGACGCCTTCTGACAATTCAAGATGAAATATCCGGGAAATTCCATCTATATCGTCAACAGGCTTTGAAGTGCTATCTACAAGTAAATGGGGGAAAAAGCCTGTTAATGAATCCAACAACAAAGCATCAAAACCGTGTATTACTGAGAGAATGACAATAAGCCCCGCAAACCCAATTCCGATAGCAATTACGGGTATTACAAAATGCTTTTTTTCCTTAAACGCAAAGCTCTTTGCGAGTTTCCCGGCAAGCAACAATTTTCTCATTTCCTACTCCCAAGCAAGACAATATAGTCATAATCGGAAATATAATATCTATTCTTGGAATACACATCCAGAAGTGAGTAATATTCTCTCACTCCTTGAAGCTGATATGTCCTGAATACCCGTGGTTTGTGCAGAGGATGTGCAGCTCCGAAGAATTTTATTATTTCATCAGCAGGATTGTTTATGAATATAACGGTTTCTTGTGAAGCAACATCTCGTATGTGAAGGTATTCGTCAATTGTATCCACATGCAAACCTGTTCTTTTGAGCCATTGCCCTTTGACGATCTCAGCAAAGGATCTGAACCCGGGGATATTGTTTATAACAAGTACTTTCACTTCGTTCACTTTTTCATTTGCTTCTTCGGAGATTATTATGTTGCCTTCCTCATCGAGACGATAGGGAAGTGTTCTAAAAGAAATTGAAAAACCATTATTCAGAAGATTTCTTGCAAAACTAAGGGCATGTACAAAATCAAACTCCATTCGGGTGTTCCTTGCAAAAAATACTGCTGTCTTGAACATGCCCGAAAATGATAACTCTCGAAAGTTATTTAGTAGCTTTTCCATAACATCCTTTTGACGGTCAATCCTACCTATATCTCCTGAAGCATCGTATCGGTATCTTAGATATCCTAAAAGTTCATTTCCCGCAAGGTGATAAATACCAGGATCGAAATGTATGTGTAGATTCTGTTGATAATCGTCATAGTGCATGGGCTTTGTGATTTCAACTTCTACTGGACCAACGAAATCAGTTAATTTGACCACAGTAGAATAATCTAAAACCATATAGCCAAAGCAACTTCCCTTTACTATGCTTTCAACACTCTTTTTCATGGCTTCTATTCCAAATCGATTTAGCAACGCATTTATCTTCATTTCTTTTCCATCCCAGGAAACAAGAGTATCTCTAGGAATTCTGAGAGCTTCCAATCCGGCTTCTCCTGACTTCAGAGCAAGGATAAAATCCGTTCTCCCTCCTATCGAATTTTTCCCGCCAGAATCAGTACCAAGAAGCAAGAAAAAACCTGTGCCTTCAGCCTCTTTGAAGCGGGTAAAAACATCAAATGCAATAAGCTGAAGAGAAAAAATCGAAAGAAGCAACAATATCGCTATGAGAGAAATCAATCCCTTTTTCAAAGGCATTTACCATTACCACTCCGCAAAAAGCGCCATGAGATCTTCAAGCGATTTTTCTTCAAGATACAGCTTCTTAACAGGGCTTTCCGAAAGGGATGTCCTGATTTCTATTGGGTATTGGGTAATGGTAGAGACTTTGAAATATTTCAGGCTGCTTTCGCTCAGCCGTTGTAAAATTGCAGCAAATCCAGCTTTTGAAATACTTGCATCACTGTCACGCTCTAAAATTGTATCTACATAACTTTTCAATTTCCAATAATCAAAGAATTCCAATCCTCTTCTCGAGAGTCTGTCAAGCAATTCCTGGTAATTGTCCGTATTCAACCCGAATTTCAAAGCAAGTTCTTTGATACCCTTTTGATCTGTTTCCCAGTAGTAATATTCATCGCTGCTTATACCCAGCCAGCTATCTATCAATTTCTTGGTTTCATTAAGAGAATTCCCGCTTAACGTTTTTTCAAGCGGCTCAAGAGCAAGATATTCAGGTAGCTCGAGGATTACAGTGCCATAATCTTTCTTATTCCGTATGAGAATATAAAACGGATTTTCAGCATCAACATGAATCAAGTAATCTATTTTCTTTGCCTGAAATTCTTCACTGTTTCGTATGACAGATATCTTGAAATAAAAATAAGCAGCGCCAATTACAAGCACTAAAACCACAACAAGGGCAATCATAATACCATAACTACTTCTGCTTTTCTTATTGCGAATTCTTATAGTTGCCAATCAAAACACCCCCAAGCAATAGCCGATTCCAGGTATTCACTGTCTCCGGTAAGATAAACTGATTACTTTTCAATGCCCAGCTCATCTTTAATCTTATCACGGCTGCGTAGGTTTTTTCCAGATTGTCAAAGGCATTTTTTCGAATTAAGGATGCCTCCGGGAATGTTCTGTTCTCCTCTGCCATGTCAGCTATAAGCAAGGCTTTAGCAGAGTTAGAAAGATCTGGATGTCCAGAAACATGCCAAAAAACAGCCTTGAAGATTTCGTCGTTAACATTAAATACCCTTTTCAAGTATAGGGCTGCTAATTTTCCATGAAGCAGAACCGGCTTTTCCGCCTCCAGCTTGTTAAAGGTATAGTTAAAGCTATTAGCCATGTTCAGAAGAATTCTTCCATCAATATCCCGGAAGAGATCGTGTCCCAAAGCCATCATACGACAAGAAGTTTTATCGAGGTTATAAACGTCAGCCAATTTTACGATGAGCTTCTCAACACCCAGTATATGTTTTATCCGATTGCTTCTACAAAGCGCTTGTGCAATGATTTTCAGCTTCTCAACTTTTTGGAACTGAATACTCAAGGGTTATTGTCACCTCACCTTTGTCAGGAACGGTGATAGTAACCTCAAAATCGCCTCCCTCATTTATTTTTAGCTCTTTCTCAATTCCATTTACATATAGAACATATTTTATCGTTCCCAATGGAAGAACATCTGAAATTGTAACTTCATGTGACTCGCTATCGGTATTTTTCAATATGTAAACTCTACGATACTTCAAAGCGTTATAGCTTTTTCCGATAAATGCATCTTTCGATTTCGCCGTGACTTCAAGCGACTTTGCAACGTTGGTTAAATTCAGTACCTCTCCTTTAACATGTGTGGTTATAGAAGTAAAACCTGAATACCTATCTCCATCAAAAAGCTGCACAGTCCCAGCTGGTAAATCGAAAGGAAGGTTTTTGATTTCATAGTCAATAGAAACCCCTGTAAAAGAACCAAGGAAGCTGGGACGATATACATACCTTTTTATCGGTGTTATCTCTTCTGAAAGGAAAGCGATCTTCGCGCCACCTTCCAATGGAATGACAGGCAACCGATAGAAGATGAAATCCGGGGACTTTCCCTCAGGTGATGCGGCAAAGTTCAGTGCTTCCGCTTTATAAAGCCCTCTTACAACCTGATTGATATTGGGTTCAGGAATGTCGGCGGCTACAACATAGCATTCTCTTTGCCCAGGATCAAAATCAAGATTAAGACTCATATAACCAGTTATCATACTCACTTCATCAAATCTAATCATGTAGCTAGCATTCCAGCCTCCGTTTGTAATAACGTATGAATAGAAAATTCTGCTTTCCGGGGATTTTGGAAAGTGAAGGATAAATTTGTCCACAGAACTAAATTCCGTTTCCGGAAAGATGGGATATCCTTCGGGTTTGTAGTAAATCGCTCCACTCTTCATATCCTTTAGCACCGGCGTTGTAGAAATCAAATACAGTTCCTTTTCTTCACCCCATGAAAATCTAAAGCGGATATTTTTCCTTAAATTCTTTTTGTATAAACTTTCAAGATCGTCTTTCCTTTTGTAAGCGATTTGAGTTTCTTGAGGTAATCCAGTTGCGAGAAAGTTTTGCCATTCTAATTTAGCATTAATCGGAGCTTCAATGGTAAAAGTTTCTGTTGAAGGCGTTGCGTCGCCCACTAAAACCACAAAATTGTTGAAGACATACAGCTTCTCTTTAGCTTGGAGTAACACAGTTAAAAGTAAGAAAACAATCAGCAGCACTGTTGCCTTTTTCATATCCCCACCTCCTTGATTTACCAGATTTCTGTGGTTACTTCAATGATATCGAATCCGTTTTCGGAAATCCTCTTTTCAATACATTGGAAAAGTGATTCCAGCTCGCCTTTTGAATTTGCAATCATTCCGGCTGAAATTTCCAGCCAGTTTTTTGAATCATGCTTGCCACTTTCTATAACAGATGCATTGAAGGATTTTTTTAACTCATTTTGCAATCTTTTTGAAATGCTTCTTTTTTCTTTTAAAGATCTTATTCCGTAGAGTTTTATCACATAGCTTTTGTATCCAAAGTGCATAATATCCCCTTCTTACTTCAGACTAATAGAATTCTTTCACAGTTCATGGTCTTAAAAATGAAAAGAGGGGGCTCAAGCCCCCTCTTTTTAGTAAGCTTATTCTTCTTCCAATTCTCGCTGTCTTTCCACAATGACCTTTTGTTGAATATCAGGTGGTGTTTCCTGATAGCCAGCAAATTTCATGGTAAAGTACCCTCTACCACTGGTTATTGAACTCAATTTACTGGAGAAATCAAGCATTTCTGACAATGGAACCTGTGCGATGACCTTACTAATACCCTTACCAACGGATTCCATTCCCATGGGTCTGCCTCTTCGAGAAGTAACTTCGCCCATTACATCACCAGCATTTTCGTCCGGGACAAATATTTCCACATCCATAATTGGTTCGAGGATAACCGGGTTAGCTTCCTGCATACCTTTTTTGAATGCCTGGCTGGCAGCTATCTGGAAAGACATGTCAGAAGAATCAACATCATGATATGACCCATAAACTAAGGTAACGCGTACGTCAACAACAGGGTAACTGGCCAGAACACCCTTTTTCATCGCTTCTTTGATACCTTTTTCAACGGCCGGGATGTAGTTCTTGGGAATTACGCCTCCAACTATCTTATCAACAAATTCAAAACCAGCACCTCTTTCCAGCGGTTCTATTTCAATTTGAACATGTCCATATTGCCCATGACCGCCTGTCTGTTTCTTGTGCTTGTACTCTGCTGTAACTTTTCTTCTAATAGTTTCTCGGTAGGCTATCTTTGGTTTTCCCACTTCCACATCCACAGAAAATAGCTTCTTGAGTCTTTCCACCATGATATCGAGATGAACACTGCCAAGGCCGGAAATAACAGTCTCACCAGTTTCTGCATCGTGTTCCCAGACAAAGGTTGGATCTGATTCGGCCAGCCTTGAGAGACCATTGCTAATTTTATCAATATCCGATTTGGATTTTGGCTGAACAGATTTTGACAACATGGGTTCTGGCCAATCAAGCAATTTAAGCTTTAATTGGCGGTCTTTATGTGTGATGGTGTCTCCGACAGCGCTCTTTTTCAGCTTGGCAATTTTAACAATATCACCAAGAGAGGCTTCTGTGAGTTCGATATCTTTTGTGCCATCAACTATCAGTAAGTGCCCAGCTTTTTCTGTGGAATCCTGGTCCACAACCATAAAAGAATCACCCTGTTTTAATGAACCAGAAATGACCTTAATGAAGGTCAATTTCCCCACAAATGGGTCAACGGTAGATTTAAAAATGTATCCCACAAGAGGTTCAGATTCTAAAGGCTCTACCAAGATTTCTCCACCATTTACGAGTTCAGCAGACCAAGGCGCTGCCTCCTCGGGTGTTTTTCCCAATGATACAAAAGTGTCAAGAAGGAGATTGATACCTATGTTTTTCATAGCGGAACCAAGAAGCACAGGGATAATCTGATTCTCAACATACGCCTTTCTCAAGGTTTCCTTGAGTTCATCGGTGGTGATTTCTTCTCCCTCAAAATATTTTTCCATCAGAGCTTCATCAGTTTCGATTACGTCTTCTATCATCTTTGTTCTAGCTTCTTCTACGGCGTTCTGGAGATCAGCTGGAACATCTTCGACATTGAATTTACCGGTTTCGCCTTCATAAATATATGCCTTGTTTTCCACGAGATCAACTATACCCTTGAGTTCAGAAGCACTCCCTATTGGAAGCTGTAACAGAACAGGGGTTCTTTCAAAAGTTTCTCTGATTTCATCGAGAGTGGCCTTGTAACCGGCACGATCTTTGTCCAACATGTTGAAGAAAACCATTATGCTTTTGTTCAGTTCCTTGGCAATATTTCCGAATCTTTCTGTCATTATTTCCATGCCAGAAACAGCGTTGATGACTGTCAAAACATTCTCAGAAGAGTAAAGACCATTAACTGTTTCTGCATGGAACTCTGCCATGCCCGGAGTGTCCACCAAGTTTATTCTCACGCCTTTATGGCTTAAGCCGGTAATACCGAGAGAAAAGCTCGCTTTGCGGTTTTTTTCAGCTTCTTCGGTATCTGTGACGAATACACCTGTTCGATCAAGTTTCCCCGAAGTAAAAAGAATGGAATCGATTAAATGGGTTTTACCACAACCATGATGACCCAAAAGAACAATGTTTCGTTTGTCTTTGGGATTGATCTTGTCCATAAACTCCACCTCCAAAACTATTTATAATCTATCATTATGGCAACAGGAAGGACAGGCGCTCCAGAAGAAGGGGAATTTAACAACTTACCCCCGACAACGATCGCTGAACTTCGCCCACCGTCCAGACACATCAAATTGGAAAAATTTTTGTCCGAGAAAAATTCTATCATTTCTTTAAAACTTAATCCATAGCTTCTTGACTGATACCCATCAACAACCATAAAAACCAGCGACCCGCGTGTAGTTATTCCCACAAAGGTTCTGGGTGCTCTGTTATCCAGCAAGGAGGAATTATAAAAATTTCTTTCGTATTCGCTTGCCGGATCGCCATTAGATATTATCAAGGGACCTCCTTCTACGGCAAAATCAAGGTTATATCCATAGCTGTTGTAGGTTTCAAACTCAACTTTCTGTCCAACATCTATTTCACCGGTTTTTTCAAGCCCTGTTGGAGAAATCAACAGTGTATAGGTCCCTTTCTCAACTCTTTCATTATAGCTTTTTCCAACCACAATGCCGTTCTTTATGTTCAAATAGGTAAAGTCCTCATAGTAAGGAATAATACCATTGAAATGATCATTGTAAACGAGAAGCTCTCCTTTATAAGGCGTGTTTACACCTTTAATTCTAACCTTTCTCTCGTTGACTTTTAGAAATAGCTCGATATCCATTCTCGAAATCCCTATTTCCCCATCTCGGGTAACAAAAAAGATGGGTCTGCCCAGAGAAGGGAGGCTAACGATTTCGCCTTTATCTACCAACAAACCAATTGGAAAATTGTTAGATGGGTCAAAATATCCCGCATTTATAACTGCAAATGCACCATTTTTCTCTGCAATTTCCCGTATATCCCTAACAGAAGGAATCCCATTTCCTCCATAGGCTAGTTCTATTTTGAAAGCCTCTGGCTCAAATTCAAGGAGGGTAATCACGAATTTTCTACCGGAAACTATTCCCTCGACACTGCTGAGTTTATAACTTTCACCAGATGAAGTTGATAATACTCTACCCCATCCGGAAGATTTACGAATGATAACCCGTTTTCCGTCAAAGACAGGATAAGCCTGATACCACTCGCTTTTCCCATCTAACAAAAATCTCAGCATTTGCTTGCCCGAATAAACCTCAAATTCACTGCCAATATTCACATCATCCGATACAACGGGCTTGAAGGTTACAATCAGAGCCCCGGTTTCTGTATGCCAGTAGTTCATGAATCCCATAGGAACAGGTCTGTCAAATTCAAAAATGACACTATCAGTGCCTTTTTGTATGTTCATAAGCCTGAAAGGCTGATCATAGAAAATAACGCTACTCTCCGTCTCGGTTTGTGAAAGATTTAAAAAGTAACAAATGAAACTTGCATCGAGATAAATCTTTGAGCCTTTTGATAATACCACATGTTCAAATGTTTCATTGAAGTCCAAAATAGCTTTCTCTGAGTTCGCGTAAACAGATAGCATCTTTCCACCTGGAAGTATTATAAAAAGTTCTTTTCCATTCGCAGATGATGAGACTATGCTATCTTTCAAAACTTCATCTACAAAATCAACTGACACAAAATTACGGGAACCGTCCTTAAATAGCATTTCTTCGGAAAACTGATAAAGCTTCCCTGCATAGGAGAATACAAGAGTTTTAGAAAGAGCTAATGTTGATAGGAGCATTATCATGATAGTGATCAAAATACTTTTCCACATTTTCAAACCTCAAAATATCTCATGTATGAGTTCAAGTTTTGGAACTTCATCCATTGAGAAGCTGTAAGCCTCAAGCAATCTTTTTCTAGCATATTCATATCTGTTCACATCATTGGTGTAAATAACAGCCAACGGTTCTCCAGCTTCTACTCTTTCTCCTACCTTTTTCAATATTTCAATGCCAACAGCTGGATCAATCTTGTCACCTTTCTTTTCACGCCCAGCACCCAACACCATTGCAGAAATCCCTATTTCCTGGGCATCTATACTTTTTATGAATCCTTTCTGAGGGCTTTCCACGGTAAACTTATACTGTGAAGCTGGGAGAATTTGCTCTGGCTTATCGACCACTTCAGGGTTCCCGCCTTGTGCTTCAACGAATTCTTCAAACTTCTTGAGTGCTCGGCCAGAGGTGATGGTTTCATAGATCATTTTTCTTGCGCTCTCTCCATCAACTATTCCGGATAAAATTGCCATTCTTTCCGCAATGGCAACCGTTAGTTCCAAAAGATCCTTTGGCCCTTCCCCTTTTAGTGTTTCTATGGCTTCTCGAACTTCAAGTGCGTTCCCCACCATATTTCCAAGAGGTTGGTTCATGTCACTTACAACTGCTGACATTTTTCTTCCATGTCTTTTTCCAATATCGAGCATTGCTTTCGCGAGTTTTCGGGCGTCTTCAAGCTTTTTCATGAAAGCTCCTGAACCGGTTTTCACATCAAGCACTATGATATCGGAACCGATTGCAAGTTTCTTACCCATAATGCTGGAAGCAATAAGCGAGATTTCATCAACAGTTGCGGTAACATCTCTCAACGCATACAACTTCTTATCAGCGGGAGCAATGTTTGCAGTTTGGCCAGCTACCGCAATCCCGATATTATTTACGATTGAAAAAAATTCTTCCTTTTCTAGAGTTGTTTTAAAACCAGGAATAGATTCCAGTTTATCTATCGTACCACCAGTGTGTCCAAGTCCTCTTCCAGAAAGCTTCGCAAAAGTTAAGCCGAGCGAAGCAACAATGGGACCAAGAACCAGAGTAACCTTGTCACCAACACCGCCTGTGGAATGCTTATCTACCTTAATTCCTTTTATTGAAGAAAGATCGATTTTTTCACCGGAATTCAATATTACTTCCGTTAAGTCTGAACATTCTTTGGGTGTCATATGATTGAAAAAGACCGCCATAAGCCAGGCGGAAATTTGATAATCGGGGACTTCACCCTTTACATAACCTTCAATGAGGGTTCGGATTTCTTCTTTTGTGTTAGAATCACCATCTCTTTTTTTCAAAATAATATCGTAGATCCTCACTTTATCACCTTCTTAAGTGGAATTTTTACTCTGAAGGTTGTCCCGCTACCATATTCACTTTCAAGTTCAACTGTGGCATTCAACTTATCAGCAATAAATTTTACAATAGCCAGCCCCAAACCAGTACCCCCCATTTTCCGTGAACGCGCTTTATCTACTCTGAAAAACCTTTCGAATATCCTTTTCTGCGCTTCATCTGGAATGCCTACACCTGTGTCTTCTACTTCAATAAAGGCGAAATTTGCCAGTGCATATATGCGAAGCCAAACTTCCTTTGGACCATGTTCTTTTACAGCTGTGTATTTGACTGCATTGTCCACAAGGTTTAAGGTTAGCTGTACCAGTCTATCAAAATCACCCTCAACAAAAACTCCTTCTTCAAAGTCATTCATAACCTTTATTCCGAGCTCTTTGGCGAGGTTACCAATTATTTTCAAAACATATCTACCAACTTCTGAAAGCTCTACATCCGTAACTGCGAATTGAGCATCTCCCGATTCTAATTTCTCCACATCAAGGAGGTCATTGATCAATCTTGTCATTCTCGCAGATTCTTTTTCAATGATGCTTAAAAAATGCTGAACCGTTTCTTTGTCGTTCAGATCATGATCCAAAAGCGTTTCCGCATATCCATGAATCGAAGTAAGAGGTGTTCTTAACTCATGAGAAACGTCTGACACAAACTCTCTTCTGATCGCTTCCAGTTGTTTTTCCTTTGTTATATCTCTCAAAATGATGATTACGTGGTTCACACCTGCGTGGGAAACGGGTATCATTTCACAGTCAAAATATTCCCTCCTGGTTCCAAAGAACGTGATCTCGCTATGCTGCGGTGCTTTTGTCTCCATTAGTTCTTCATAAAGATCTCCTATGAAAAAATTGTTCAGTACATCTGTTAGTTTTTTCCCTATTATCCCGGAGGTATCTACAATCTTTTTAACAGCATTGTTGATATATTCGATCTTCCCGTTTTCATCAACGATGAGAAAAGCTTCGTTCATGTTATCAAGTACATTTCTCATGTATTCGACTTTTCCAGTGAGCATTTCGATATGTGCATCTTTATCCCTGATGAGTTTTCTCAGCGCGTCATAAACGCTGATGATTTCAGCTTTTTCATCTACTCCTGTTAACCGAGCTATGCGTCTCTTTATCTTCATGAATCTGCTTATAGTCCTTCTGCAAGTTAAAAATTCGAAAAACAGCAGCGCAATAAGCGCTGCCATTATTGTTATAACATAAATCAAGATTCAGTCTTCCTTTCCAGGATCCCTGAATTTGTACCCCTTTCCTCTAACTGTCATTATGTACTTGGGATTTGATGGATCTTCTTCGATCTTTGTTCTCAGTCTTCTGATGTGCACATCAACAGTTCTTGTGTCTCCGTAATAATCGTATCCCCACAATTTATCGAGAAGCACATCCCTGCTAAAGACTTTTCCTTCATTTTCAGCAAGGAACCTCAACAACTCAAATTCCAATGGGGTAAGGCTCACTAGCTTTCCGCGAACTCTGACTTCATACTTTTCTGTATCGATTTCAAGATCTCTCGCCGTTATCTTCTTCGGCCTTTCCTCCTTAGCCTGGATACTTTGCTGAATTCTTCTGAATACAGCTCTAATCCTTGCTAATACCTCTCTGACACTAAAAGGCTTGGTTATATAGTCGTCAGCCCCCAGTTCGAGTCCGAGTACTTTATCGAATTCTTCACTTCTTGCGCTGAGGAAAATGACTGGAACTTGTCTGTATTTCTCTGAGCTTCTAAGGTTTCTAACAAGTTCGAACCCATCCATTCCAGGAAGCATAATGTCAACGATGAACATGTCAATTTCATTGTCTTCAGAAACACGTAGCGCTTCCTCAGCGTCGTAAGCTTTGAAAACATCGTAACCTTCCTTTTTGAGATTGAACGCCAAAAGTTCAACTATAGAAGGTTCGTCATCGATCACAAGGATGTTTTTCTTGGCCATTCTCACCACTCCTTTCGCTTTGAATTAATTCTTCTTGCCAGACCCAGAAGATATTTTTTTCTTTCAGTTGTAAAAGATCTATTTTCAAGAAATTCTATGGCATCATCGCTGGTTATGTTGGCTATACTAAATTGCATAACTGATTCTTTCAGGCTTTCGAAATCTACTTTTACACCTTTCATATTGAGCTGGTTCCTCAATTCAAATTCAATTTTTCGTAGTTTATCAATATCCAGCATTGGTAACTCCGCAAAGGGCGTTCTGGGTTTCGGTATCAATGGATTCAAGCTTACTACAACCTGTGAATATCCCATTTTTCTTGCTTCGTGAATCTGCTTAACAATACCCTTTCTGTCTTCTTCTGATTCAAAGATAGCTCCAAAAATATAATACAATTTTATCTTTTTAAACCCGGCAGTCAGACCCATTTTTAAGGCTTTATGAATATGTTCCTCACTGATCCCTTTTGAAAAACTATTCCTAATTCTCTGACTTCCACCTTCAGGGGCAATGGTAAATTGGCTTTGACCTGACTTTTTAAGTAGCTGCAACAGCTCTCCTGAAAGTGAGTCAAGCCTTAACGAAGAAACTGAAACCTTAAATCTTTCGCTACTGAAATAAGAAATAACTTCTTCAAGCCATGGGTAATCAGTAACAGTTGCTGCAACCAGACCAACGTTTTCAATCTGCCCTTTACGTGAATCAATTTCCTTTTTCAACTCATCGGGGGGAAGAAACCTTTCTCTACCAAAAGTATGCCCAGCTACACAAAACTTACACGCCCTTTTGCATCCTCTTCCTATCTCTATTAAAAACCGAGAACCAAAAGCGGCCTTGTCGGTCATGAAGACACTTTTTGATAGCTTGTGCGATATTGCGGGCAAAAAGTCCTCCCCTTCAACCGCATTTGGGTCTTCTTTAAAAGCATTGATTATTTCAGAACGACTCTCTTTTCCTGTCAAAGACCTCAAGATTGACAAAAATTCATCTGTCAAATCCCCTGAATGAACCACATCTCCAAGCAAGCTCAAAAGCGCATTGTTAAAATAAGTCAGAGCTCCACCGATAACCACAACTGGATGAAATGCGTTCCTTTTTTCGTGTAACAGCGGTATCTTATAACCAAGCAACACATCGATAATGTTCAACACATCTAATTCAAAATGCACTGAAAAAGCCCAAATTCTGAACTCATCCAGCGGCTTCAAGGAATCTATGGAGTAAAATTTTTTGAATGACCTATCGAAAAAGAACCTCTCACACCTTACATTTGGTAAAGCATTGAAACGAGCGTACAAATCGTGAAAAGACAAACTCGCACTAGCCACCTCATAGGCATTTGGATAAATCAGCGCCACTTCCAGTGATCCATTCAAATCAACAGATTCTAGAAAGCTTTCAGTGTTTTGATAGGCCAGAACTTTATTGTATTCACGCCACGAATCCAAAGTCCTAGGCTTTCTCACTTAGTCTCCTTCCAATGCTTTCAAGAGACACTTTTCGCCTTACCAAGGTGTATTTTGCCACCAATATGTGTTCTTGGCTTGCAACGCCTTCAAAAATCACATTTCTATCCTTTACACTGATTGTGAAATTTAGCTCTAAAGGCCTCTTCACAAGCGCGATATCGATATGTTCCAGCTTGACAAAAGTAACCACGAACACTTCCGACTCCGATTCAAAGGGACTCAGCATTTCTCTTGAAAAATTCAACAACATTTTCTGAATGCCACTGGTTGACATGAGATTCAATCCTTCAACATCAGGGCGTTCTCTCCACAAAAATTCAGGACTATCGGTTTCCAGATTCGCAGTAAATTGCTTCCCGTTTAGTTCTTCAAGCTTCATGCTTCTTCCCTTTCATTTTCAAGAGTCTTTTGTTCTTTATCTTCAAGAGTCTTTTGCTTTTTATCAGCACCTGTTTTGCTTTTATCAAGCTCGGGTTCGCGGTAGTAATTTCCATCCTCAACTAAACCCACTATTTCTGCAAGTTCCCTGCCTGTGATCGTTTCTTTTTCAATGAGGTCATTTGCCGCTTTGTCCAATTTTTCTCGAAATCTGGTTATGATTTCCTTCGCTTTATCATAAGAAGTCAACACTATCTTTTTGACCTCGTTGTCTATTTCACTTGCTATTTCCTCACTATAATTCCTCATGCGAGTTAATTCTCGGCCCAGAAATACCTCACTTTCTTCCCGGCCCCATGCGATTGGGCCAAGTCTTTCACTCATGCCGAGCTGGCATACCATCGCTCTAGCAATGGTAGTGGCCTTTTCCAGGTCATTGGCAGCACCGGTGGTGATTTCACCAAAAACCACTTCTTCAGCGGCTCTTCCTCCAAGTATTTGAGCAAGGTTATCAAGCATTTCGGATTTTGAATTGAGATACTTGTCCTCTGCTGGCAAACTTTGTGTAAAACCAAGAGCTGCTACTCCGCGCGGAATTACAGATATTTTATGGACCGGATAGGCGTTTGGCAAAGTCAATCCAACAAGAGCATGCCCAAGTTCATGATATGCAACTATACGCTTTTCTCTGGGATTCATTATTTTTGATTTCTTCGCTGGACCTGCAATAACTCTATCAATGGCTTCGTCAAATTCATTCATTCCTATTAATTTTCTTTTCCGTCTAGCTGCGAGTATAGCCGCTTCATTTATAAGGTTTTCTAAATCCGCACCAACAAAGCCCGGAGTTCTTTGTGCAAGCAGCCATACATCAATATCCGGATCAATGGGTTTTCCTCGCATGTGAATTTTTAATATCTCCACCCTTCCCTTAACATCAGGCGGATCAACGGAAATTTTCTTATCAAATCTTCCAGGCCTGAGAAGAGCCCTATCCAAAATGTCGGGTCTGTTTGTTGCAGCCATTACAATGACTCCGGACTTTTCATCGAATCCGTCCATTTCCACAAGGATCTGGTTTAGAGTTTGTTCTCTTTCATCATGTCCGCCACCAAGCCCTGCCCCTCTATGTCTTCCGACGGCATCGATCTCATCTATGAAAATTATAGACGGAGCGTTTGCTTTCGCTTGGGTAAAAAGATCTCTTACTCTCGCCGCACCAACACCAACGAAAAGCTCTACAAAGTCAGATCCACTTATAAAGAAAAAGGGAACATCGGCTTCACCTGCAACGGCCCTTGCAAGAAGCGTTTTCCCGGTCCCCGGCGGTCCAACAAGCAAAATGCCTTTTGGCATTCTCGCTCCCGTTTCAGAAAAAATATTGGGGTCTTTCAAATAACTGACCGCATCCTTCAGTTCTTCGACAGCTTCATCAACGCCTGCAACATCTTTAAAACTCACCTTTTTTCCTGACGCTACATATTTCTTCGCCGGGCTTTTTGTGAACGTAAAAGCCTGTGAATTTCTTCCCGATAATGACCGCATGGCAAAAAACCAGATGAATATGATTATGGCAAGAGGTATTATTGTTCCAAGCAGGTTGACCCAGAACATTGAATCGTTACTCTTTTCATATCTCACTTCTACGCCCTTTTTCACCAAATTATCAACCAGAGACTGAAACTGGTCAGTAGAAAGCGTTTGCGGCGACACATATGTTTGATAAGCCTTTGGCTTACCGCTGATAAATTTCGAATATGCAACTCGCCCATCATCATAAATAACCAGTTCCTCTATGTTATTCAGCTCGAGTTCTCTAATGAATTCACTGTATTGAACTGTATTCACTTCATTACTTGGATAAAGACCCCTAAGTGCCACTATGAGAAATATGCCAAATACCAAGTAAAATAAAATCATACCAAATTTGGGTCTACGTTCCACGTGTTGACCTCCTTTCGAACCTAAAGAGGAGAAATTCGTTTTCTTCGCCACAAAACCTGCAATGCTCGCTCACTCTCACCCCGGGAATCCATAAAATCCTTCCTTTGCTGTCTTCCAGAACCATGAGATTTAAAAACACGTCCGGTGGTGCTTCATGAGCCGCAAGTGATATTACGCTTTTGCTGCTATGCAAACCAAAGGGTACAAATTTATCACTTTCCAATGCCTTCCTCAACAACAAAGGCATTCTGACCACGCTAATTGGACATACAGCTATATCGCTACCGTCCATACTCTCCGGAATATCTTTCACAATATCAATCCATACTTTGCCGGATTCCATTTCGATGCTGCTGGGAAACGTTTCAATTTTCTTTGACCATGAACTGGTGCTAAAGAGTTCATTATGAAATATGATGTATTTGCCCTTGCTAACACAATCAACTCCGTCTGAAAATTGGATTGTCCAACCATTTCTAGGAGATCTTAAAAGCTTTTTTAATGCCATTATCCTTTCTCGTGTCGGTGGATAACCCTTCCTTGAAAGGCGTTGTACAACTGTTCTTAGATACTCTGCAACCACGGGCCATTCACGGGATATTAAAGCTTCTTTCTCAACAAGAGCTTGTCCATTGATCCATAAGGTTAACTTCATTAATTCGGCAACATTTTTCTCCAAAAAACCGTAATCTTCTAAAGTGTTCAAAAAAAATCTCCAAAATGCCCTTTCATATGCCGGGTTCAGTTGCCTTAGCAATGGCGTGATTCGATGCCTGATAAAATTCCTGTCAAAATCCTCAATAACGTTTGTTTTATCGCTACTGAATGGAATCATGTTAATTGTAACATAATCTTTGATATCATGCACCGTCGTGGACAAAAACGGGCGGATTATAAATCCATCGACGGGCTTCATTCCTAACAGCCCTTTTAACCCTGTGCCACGAATCAGTCTCATTAATATAGTTTCGGCTAAATCGTTTAAATGATGCGCAATAGCGACTTTATCAGCTTTGAAAAATGTCTTTGCGCTGTTTAAAAACTCCAATCTTTTCAACCTTGCTGCCTCTTCAGGAGATAAACCCCTGTTTTCCAACATGAATTTTCTCACATCAGCCATCTTGTGGTAGAAGGGTATCTTTCTTTTTTCACAAAAAGCTCTGATCATTTTGGCTTCTAATTGTCCTTCAGAACCTCTAAGGCCATGATCGAGATTTGCGGCAACTAATTCACATTCTAAAGAAACAGCGTTTTCGCTTAAGAAGTGAAGAAGGGCCATCGAATCTTTTCCACCGGACACTGCTACAAGAATCCTCTCACCAGGCTTGATCATTTTGTACTCTTCAATGAATCTCAGCACTTTCTCTGCAAATGCGGAGGTCATATGAATCACTTCCCATACTAAAAGTAAAGCGCCCATATGGGCGCTGGAGCCAACGGTGGGATTTGAACCCACAACCTGCTCATTACGAATGAGCCGCTCTGCCGATTGAGCTACGTTGGCACTCAGCAGTATTTTACCTTAGTAAGTCTGAAGTGTCAAATGGTTAACTGGCGTATGCAACACTCCGTCTTTCCCTGATTACAGTGACTTTTACCACACCTGGGTACTCCATTTCTTCTTCTATTTTTCGGGCTATATCGGCAGCTAGTTTCTCTGCAAGGATATCGTCTACTTTGTCTGGCTCAACAATTACTCTCAGTTCCCTTCCAGCCTGAATTGCATAGGCCTTTTCAATATGGTTAAAACGCATAGCAATTTCTTCAAGCCTTTCCAAACGCTTGATATACATATCGAGTGACTCTCGTCGAGCGCCGGGTCTAGCGGCAGAAATAGCATCTGCTGCAGCTATTAGAACACTTTCCGGTGAAGTCGCTTCGGTTTCACCATGGTGATGCTGTATCATATTTATCACATCGGGTTTTTCTCCATACCGCTTGGCGATTTCACCACCAATTATGGCATGAGAACCTTCAAGCTCATGATCAATGGCTTTACCAAGGTCATGAAGTAATGCCCCTCTTTTGACCTTATCAACGTTAAGACCAAGTTCTGCCGCCATTAAAGCAGCGATTTGAGCGACTTCTATTGAATGCTCAAGAACATTTTGACCGTAACTGGTTCTGTACTTAAGGCGTCCAAGGAGCTTTACAAGTTCAGGATGCATCGATGGAATGCCCACCTTCATTAAGGCCTCCTGGCCTGCTTCTTTTATTTCTGAATATATGGTTTTCTTTGCTTTTTCATATATCTCTTCAATCCTTGCAGGATGAATTCTTCCATCTTCCACAAGCCTTTCAAGAGTTAATTTTGCTATGGCCCTACGAAGTGGGTTGAAGCATGAGACAACGACTATTTCAGGTGTATCATCGATAATCAAATCTGCTCCTGTAAGCTTCTCAAAAGCTCTGATATTTCTACCTTCTCTCCCAATAATTCGACCTTTCATCTCATCCGATGGTAAGCTCACTGTACTAACAGTTACATCACCGGTAATGTCCGCGGCATAGCGCTGTACAGCGCTAACTATTACCCATTTAGCGTGCTTCATCGCTTCTTCTTCGTACTGCTCTTTTATTTGTTTGAAACGTTGAGCGATTTCGTATTCATAAATTTCCTCCGCCCTTTTCAGCACAAGCTCCCTGGCTTCTTCTGGTGTAAGGTCAGAAAGTTCATACAACTTTCGTTCGGCAGTTTCCTTGAGTTTCTCAATTTCAGAGGTCTTGATTTCAATCTCATGTTTCATTTTATCGAGGGTTTCTTCTTTTCTATCAAGGTTATCTTCCCGCCTTGAAAGCCTCTCATCCCATTGCTTGAGTTCTTCTCTTTCCTTTCGGAGCTCTCGCTCCATTTCTTCCCTGAATTTATGGAGTTCTTCCCTACCTTCTATTAGGGCCTTCTTTCTAAGATGCTCTGCTTCCTCTAAAGCTCTTTTTTTAATGGATTCAGCGTCTTGCCTAGAAGCTTTTAAATGTTCTTCAATTTTATTCTTAACCTTTTTTGTTACCAAAGGAATGGCCATAAAAGTTATTGCTATTCCCAATGCCAGACCAATGAAAATTCCAATTATCATATTACTCGCTGGTATTTAAACCCATTATTCGGGATATTCCAGCTCCCTCCTTCCTTCTACGTGTCCTGTGAGATTGAGTATTCCTTTAGAATTGCGACTATCATGGAGTTAGTGAATCCCCTCCGATAAAGCTTTGCTTTTAGTTTTTCCAACGACTTTGCATCTTTAAAATCGATTTTTGATTTTTCAATATATTGCTTTAACACGGAACGGACATTTACTTCCTCTTCTAACTTCAATAACGTTTTTTCCACTAATTGCCTCTCAACACCCAGATTTGTTAATTCTCTCCTTATTCTATGAGGTCCCTTAAAATGCACGGTCAATGCATCGTAGGTGTATAACCAGGCAAATACCTCATCGTTAACATACCCGCTTTTTTTCAACCACTCAATAACTTTTGTTACCAGCTCAAAAGAATACCCTTTTTGTTTGAGCTTAACAAACAACTCTTTTTCGGCTCTTGAACGGTATTTGAGAAGCCTTAAGGCGTCGTTCTTTGCCTTTTCAAAAACCAGTTTCTTTTCATCCTTTTCCATTTTCTGCCTTTTTGCTTTCTTCTTTGGGTTTGATTAGTGTAAGCCCGTATTTTGTGCGAATTCTATTTTCGATCTCAAGCAAGAGCTGTGGATTGCTACTTAAAAATTCAACGCCATTGTTCTTCCCCTGTCCGAGGCTGATCTCTTTGCCATCTTCCGAAATGTAGGTATACCAGGCTCCCTTTCGTTCTATCATACCCTCTTTGACACCAAGATTGAATAATTCGTTGTTATGGTCAATACCCTTTCCATAAATGAGATCAACTCTGGTATCTTTAAAAGGCGGTGCAACTTTGTTTTTAACCACTTTAATGGTTATCTCGTTTCCTATTACTTCATTGCCTTCCCGGAGAGCTGAGCTTCTTCTCACCTCTAATCTTACAGATGAATAGAACTTCAATGCCACGCCTCCGGTTGTTGTTTCTGGATTACCATAAACCACACCTATTTTCATTCTCGTCTGGTTTATAAACATAACTATGCTTCTGGATTTGCTGACAGTTCCTGCGATTTTTCTTAGGGCTTGAGACATCAACCTGGCTTGAAGGCCGACTTGTAATTCTCCCATAGAACCTTCTATTTCTGCCCTTGGAACCAGAGCGGCAACAGAATCAACAACAACTAAATCTACAGCATTTGATCTTACGAGCCCTTCAACGATTTCCAGGGCCTGTTCACCATAGTCTGGCTGGGATATAAGCAAACTATCTACATCTATTCCAAGGGCTTTTGCGTAGCTCATATCCAACGCGTGTTCTGCATCGACAAAAGCGGCGATACCGCCCGCTTTCTGAACCTCCGCAATGGCGTGAAGCGCGATAGTTGTTTTCCCGCTTGATTCAGCTCCATAAACCTCAACAACCCTTCCGCGCGGATAACCTCCTACGCCAAGAGCAATATCCAGAGAAAGTGAACCGCTGGAAACAACCTCAACATTGCTTCTGTTTTCCTGATCTCCGTAGAGCATTACAGAGCCCTTCCCATACTGTTTTTCAATCTCCTTTATTGCTCTTTCAAGGGCATTTTTCTTTTCTTTAGAAATCATGTTTTATCAAACCTCCTTCAAAACTACAGGAAAAAAGTTTTGTGTACTTAGCTCCTTCCGGTGAAAGTTCGGATTTGAATACGGATACTTCATTCACTGGTACGATTACTTCCTCCAATTCAACAGTTTCAATGAGTTTTTTCCAGTATGGCGGACTGAATTTCATGCGCCCAACGGTTATATGGGCATGAAAGCTCTCCTCAACACTGAACCCGAGACTTTCCAATGCCACTCTTGTCTCCCTAAAAAGATTATTCAGGATAGCAGAGGGCTTCACGCCTATCCATATAACCCTTGGGAGATTCTTGTGCCGGAAAAATCCAAGTTTTCCTGTGGAAAATGTGAAAGTAGGAAACCCCCTTAAGCGCTTCGAAAGCATCGAAGCAACCAGTTCAACTTTTTCTTTTTCCACATCATTGAGAAATGCCAATGTCAAATGGGCATTATTTCCCGAAACCCAGGAGGCTTTGAAACCCATTCGCCTCAGTCTCTCAACAACTGTATCCACAATCCCGGATATTTTCTGACCGGTATCAATGGCAATAAAGGTTCTCAAGCTATTTCCCCCTTTCACCACTGCGCAGATAACCAAAAACATATACAATGCCGCTTAGAAGGGTTATCAACGCAACGACGCACTGAAGAGATATTATAATCGTGGAAATGTTCCAGCTCAAAATCAACTGTAGATACAAAAAAACCAGCAAAATTATCTGAGTAACCGTTTTGGCTTTGCCGTAATAATTTGCTGCTATAACAATTCCCTCCGAAGCAGCAAGCATCCTTATTCCCGAAACAAAAGTATCTCTAAAAAGGATTAAAAAAACTAACCAGAAATTCACTCTACCTATAAACATGAAAACGAGGAATAGAGAGGTGACCATAATTTTATCAGAGATTTGGTCCAAAAACTTCCCGAAGGTAGTTATCTGATTCAATTTCCTTGCGAGCTTTCCATCAAAATAATCTGTTAACGCCGCAATGATAAAAATGGCAAAAGATAGCAAAGCCCACCTTTCAGGCTCAAAATACAAAAAAGCCACGATTGGAATCGTTAACACTATTCTTGATAATGTCAGCATATTAGGTATATTCATTAACTATCCCCTCTAAATCATTTTCATAAACTTCTGTAATTAACGCTTCGACAAATTCTCCGGGTCTACACTCTCCCTTAATATAAACATTGCCGTCGATTTCCGGTGAAAAATGCCAAGATCTGCCAATTAAAAAATCTCCTGATTTCTCTTCTATTAGTACTTTTAGCTTTCGCTTCAGAAAGCGTTGATTGAGCTCATGTGAAATCCGGTCTTGTTCATCTAACAGTTCCTCGAGGAACTCCTGAGCTTTCTCTTTTGAAATAGTTATTTTTTCACCATGGGCCGGGGTCCCTTCTTCAGGAGAATAAACAAACCCTCCCAGTTTATTAAATCTAATTTCTTTGATGAAATTAAGGGTTTCCCTGAACGTTTCCAGAGTTTCTCCAGGGAAGCCTATCATTATGGTTGTTCTCAAAACTGCATCGGGTATTTTCGCTCTTATCTTTTCAAAAAGGGCCACGAGTTCTTCCCGGTTTTTAGATCTTCCCATGGCTTTCAATATTTTATTTGATCCACTCTGTACGGGTATGTCAAAATACTTCACAACATTTTTAGCAGATGCCATAGCATCTATAATTTCCTCGCTGAGATGATCGGGATGTAAATACATGACTCTTAACCAAAATCCGTCTTTCAGGTCATCAAGTTTTTCCAACAAATCCGGGAGTGCCTGTTTTCCATAAAAATCCTTCCCATATTGGGTATTATCTTGAGAAACAAGTATTATTTCTTTGGTTCCACTGGATATCAGATCCTGAACTTCAGAAACGATATCCTCCATTTTCCTGCTTTTCGATCGCCCCTTAAAGGAGGGTATAGAGCAAAAGGCACAATTTCTGTCACAACCATCTCCTATTTTTACATAAGCGTAAGTACTACTGGATTCTCTAGCAATGTAATCGTACACTCCCACCGGTTGTTTGAAGTAGAAAAATGTTCCTCTCTCCAAAAGATCCGCCAATTTCATGGGCGAAGTCACCCCGATAAGTCCATCGAGCTCCGGGATTTCAGCTTTTAGATCATTGAAGTAACGTTGTACTAAACAACCTGTGGCTATAATTTTCAAAGCTGGATTCTCTTCTTTAAGTGAGCAGAAGTTGAGAATCTCCTCAATGCTTTCCTTCTTCGCTTCTTCAATAAAGCCGCAGGTATCAATCACTATCAAATCAGCAATTAAGGCGTCATTTACTATTTGATGTCCCCTTCTCACCAGAATTCCTTTGAAATTCTCCATATCAGCAACATTTTTTGGACAACCAAGTGTGAGGATGCCAATTTTCATCTATAATATTCCTTTCTTTTCTTCAAATAGAGTTCCCGGATTTTTGATAACTCGTCGATATAATCTTTATCTTTGTAATTGGGATACGTATATTCAAGAGGCCTAAAAGCCCCATTTAAAAACATCAAAGTCACTTCCGCGTTGATCCCTCTGCCAATATATATTCTGTTTGCCCAGTGTTTGGTGGAAGCTAGCACGAATTGTGTGTGATGTATATAGCCAGGATCTATGTTGATTTTTCTCTTGCCTTCAACTGCGAAATTCATTTCGAGTTTATTTGTTTTTAGTTTAATTTCAGCAAGTTCAGAAGGATGTATTAAGTGCACAAAACTTACAAGCTTTCCTTGAAGCTTGTGCCCCATCTCTTCATTGTAAAAGTAGGTGTATTTATCAAAATCAAGCGTACGTGAGAGATAGTCTATGTCTCCGAATTCCTTCTCAAGTATAGGTTCAAGTTCCGTGAATCGATAATCTATATAGGAAGAAAAAATGAACATCACAAGGTTCACCATTTCGGTTCTTCTCATTTGTCCCATTTCTCTAACTTCACCTCAACTTCTTCTATCGATACTTCGTATACATTATCTAAGAACCGTAAAAGATAAAGGTCCCCATTATTGGTTATCCTGAGGGATTCATTCTTAAAAAGGGTAAAAGCTTTAGTGCTTTCTTTAGGGATTCTGTAAATTTCACCACCTGTTTTAACGCTAACTTCGCTATTTTCACTGTCCACAACGACTGTTCTCATGCCTGTATTAAGCTTTTTCACAGTTGAAATCAGCAATACATCGACTGCAAAAAGCACAACGCATAGCAGGAACAAAAATCCCAAAAAAATTTCACTTCTCACAAAAACAGTCCTTTTTCTATATTTTTCAACAAAATTATATCATGCTTGCTCTTAGACTACTACGGAATTATTTCAAAGACCATTCATTGTGATATAATTTCACAAGCAGGAAGACTTTATTTGAAAAAGGGGTGAAAAAGTATGGAAAACAGGAAAATTCCAAAACCCACGATTAAAAGACTGGCAGTTTATTACAGATGTCTCGAAAATCTCATAAAAAGCGGAAAAGAAACAATCTCTTCTCAGGAGTTAGGAAATCGCCTAAATATCAAAGCCAGTCAGGTTCGGAAGGATCTTTCCTATTTCGGTGAGTTTGGGAAGCGTGGCATCGGATATCAAACAAGGCGCCTTCAGGATGGTATTGCCGAAATTCTCGGGATCAAAAGAATTTGGAATGTTTGTATAGTCGGAGCTGGCAATCTTGGCATGGCACTTGCCAATTATCCTGGTCTATCCAAAAGTGGTTATCAAATCAAAGCCATTTTTGATGTCAGCTCTGAAAAGATCGGCAAAAAGCTTCAAAATGGGCTTGTAGTTGAAGATCTCAAAAATTTTGAAAGGGTCGCCAGGAAGGAAAAAATCCACATAGGTGTAATCACTGTTCCAGCCAATAATGCACAACAGGTAGCTGATTTAATGATTGGTTCGGGAATAGAGGGAATTATAAATTTTGCACCTGCCAAGCTCAACATACCAGAAAATTTCCCCCTCGAAGAAATCGACATCTCTCTTACATTCAGGGCTCTTTCGTTTCAAATAACCATGCAGAAAAGTAGACAGTGAGGTGTTCAAATGCTTGTAGCAATCGTTGGTGGCAGTGGTGCTGGTAAGACTTCTGTTGCCATGAAGATAAAGGAACATTTTGGAAAGAGTGCCGATATTCTTTCAATGGATGACTATTACAAAAATCTTGAGCCCGGAGTTGATCCACGCGAATTCAATTTTGACAGTCCAAAAGCCTTTGATTTTCAACTGTTTATAGAACACCTTAAGGCTCTTAAAGCAGGAAAGAAAATACACACTCCTATTTACAGCATGGTAACCTATAGAAGGGAGTCCGGGATTTCCAAGTTATTCTCACCAAGACCTCTAATTATTGTTGAGGGTATCTTGATATTGCACAACGAAGAGCTCAGAGAACTTTTCGATTTTTCTGTTTACATCGATGCTCCTGCTGATGAAAGGCTGATCAGAAGAATAGAGAGAGATACAAGAGAAAGAGGGAGGTCCATTGAAAGCATAATCACACAATACAGGAAATTCGTTGCCCCTGCTTTCGAAAGCTTTATTGAGCCGCAAAAATATTTTTGCGATATCGTTCTCCCTGATGGAGTAGAAAACGCAACCGGACTCAAAGTCATAATCAACGCAATAGAAAATATGTTAAAATCATATCGCTAAATACTAAAGCAATTAGTTAATCGGAAGGTAACGCCTGGCAAAAGATTTGGTGGTATCGTAACTTTGTAATTATGCCTGAATTCGTTATGTTTCGGAGGTGGAGCCGTGAACAAGCGCCCCATAGTTCTTATTTTAGTCTTTTTGAGTCTTATAGTTGCTACTGCCTTTTCTTTCGATACTGCAAAGGCTACAAAGGCTTTTAAAACATATGTGGAAGACTATAAAAAGGAACAGTCTCAATTGCCCGTGATCCTCAAATTAAAGGAAGATCTTAAAGATCTTGCACTTTACAGGCTCTACAAGTTACAAATAGCCGGAAGCGTTGAAAAGAAAGAAAGCACCACGACAATTCCTGACTTGTTAACCGATCATATGAAAGCTCTTGATGAAAGTTATTTTTCAACTGGAGAGGAAAAAATTGCTTACAGTGCTTTCCTTTCTTGGGTTGTATCAGATGTGTCGGGTAAGAAGTTTCAGGTGGGTACAATCAACGAAATGCCAGCCTATTCTTTGACTTTTAACGGTTATTCTTCGAGAATAAGAACTGTTGCTCCTCGGGTTTACGAAAGCTGGATAGCCTATTCACTTGGGTTATTAAAAAAACGCCCATCAAGCTTTCCAGAGGGAAATCTTCCCATTCCCAATACCTTTAGTAACTTTGATTTAAGTGTTGCGATGGACCCTGCAGAACAGGAAGAAATCGCTTCAATAACCGATGAAGAAATTCTCAAACAATTATCCAAAGCCATTCAAGACATTTCAAACAAAAAATACGATGTCAGCGCCTTGTTCAAAGACAAAGTGGAAGAAAGAGTTGACTTCATAACCAGCAGATTACCTGAAGACCTGGAAGGTCTGGAAGATTCCACTAAAAATCTGTTGAAACTGTGGATTTACAGATCTTTCTCCCTTATTCAGGAAGCTCCCTATTTTCCTGAGAGCTTGCCTATAAATGTGATGAACATCCCTGGTTTTGAGAACGACATTTCCATGGAAGATCCCAACTACGAAAAGATAAGCGCTATAATCACAAAGAATGACATGATGATGATGCAACTCAACTTTGCCTTAAAAATGATTGGCAACAATGACTACTCACCAGTAGGGCTCATAGAAGCAGATATTGTCAGCGAAGCGAAAAAAATGGTTGCCCCGCTTTTGAGCACTCTAGGCCAAATAAGAAATGAGCTGTCCGGTGAGTTTATTTCAAGCGTTTCGAAAAAACTTTCTCTTGGCTGGATCAGAATTTTGTTTTATGCGTTGATCATTTTTTTGGGATTGACGTATCTCAAGATTCTCAAGAAATACCTCCTGTACATCATTGCCGGTTTTGAAACCCTTTATCTTTTATTTCTATCAAATCCTTACCAGAGCGCCTTTGATTTATCCCTGTATGCCATTGTAATAATCCCGCTGTTTGTTTTTGCTATCCTCATAACGCTGGGGCGGGTATTATCAAAGAAAAAGAAAGCTATTGATCTCCTCGCGTTGGCTTTGATCGTTCTGGCTTTGAGTTTGCCATTTGTCAAACTATACAAGAACATTCCTGAGCTATCTATGGAAAAATATCCTGAATTTTATGATTCCATATATTATGATGCACTGAAAGACGATCTCTTTGAATCTCCAAACTCTCTGTTCAACATTGAAATGAGAGAGCTAACGTCATTGGTATCAGCTGAATTGAACGAGCTGAAAAGAGGCTATCGCATCATAATACCCAATATGTTGAACAATCTTGCGAAAAACACAGGAACAACTTTCTCGGTATCAGGAACGCGTTTAAGACTCTCAGTACCGTCTTTTGCTGATTACCTGTCCATAGAAAATGAGCCGACATATATTTCACAATTCGAAGATCTGCAGAAAGCTTTTAAAAGCTTTGTTAGAAGCAGCAAAAGGAATTATTCCCAATACAAAAGGACTCTCAACAACATTGAAAATATGGCAGAAAAGGTTGTTACTTATGCAGGGAACCCACTTCGAGCAGATTTTGAGGAGTACCTCAAAAGGACTCTGGAAGACAAGTCAGAATATACGGTCGCTCTTGACGACATAGAAACTGCCATATCTGATGAGATGAAGATTGAACCGCGTTCTGCTTTGGTTACCCCATATAAAGTACCAAAATACACTGTTCTTTTGCTTGGAATATTTCTTCTTGTAGCGACTACGGTTGTATTCAGAAACTTCTTCCTTTCTATACTCGAGGGGATATTAATTGTAATCGCTTTTGTGGGGGCTTATGGCATGAGAAATCTCGATATTTTCGTCCAGGCTGGAACTCCTTATCTAAAACTGTCTGTAAGCACAGGAATGAACATTTGGTTTTTTGTTATATTCACGGTTATAATTGTTTTGGCTGAAATATTTGCCTTTATATCCTACAAAAAAGGGAGGGAGAGTGCATGAAGTTAAGAATTGCTTTAGTTCTCTCATTGGTATTGCTCGTAGCGCTTCCTGTTATGGCGCTGAAAGTTATTATGGTTACTGACGTTGGAGGTCTTGGCGACAAATCTTTTAACGATGGAACCTGGGAAGGTATTGTCAAAGCTGCAGATTTCCTTGGTATTGAAAAGGAAGTTGTTCAGTCTCACGAAATGGCCGACTATATTCCAAATCTTTCAAACGCCGCAAAAGAAGCTGACATCGTTTTCGCTGTTGGTTTTATGATGACTGACGCTCTTTTTAAAGTCGCTCCGCAGTTCCCTGACACATACTTCGTCGGTATCGATATCGTTCCACCAGAAGGTGCAGAAGCTGACAACGTAGCCACTTACATCTTCAAAGAACAGGAAGGCGCTTTCTTGGCAGGTTATCTTGCAGCTGCAATGACAGAGACCAATATCGTTGGATTCGTTGGTGGTATTCCAATACCCCCTGTTGAAAGATTCAGATACGGTTATGAAGCTGGAATAAGGGTCTACGAAGAACTTCATGGAAAAACTATTGAAATACTCAGAGGTTACACCATGGACTTCAATGATCCAAAAAAAGGTAAGGATCTTGCACTTGCTCAGTTTGCAGAAGGTGCTGATATAGTCTTCCACGCTTCCGGTGCTTGTGGTAACGGCGTTATCGAAGCAGCTGCTGAAAAAGGGGAAGGCTTCTTTGCCATCGGTGTAGATGCTGACCAGGATTACATGGCCCCTGGAAGAGTTCTCACCAGCTCCATGAAGAGAGTGGATATGGCGTCTTACCAGGCCGTTTTGAGTGTTGCATTAGGCACATTCACACCCGGTCTCCACGTCCTTGGAATTAAGGACGAGGGTGTTGGCATTAGCCCTATGAAATACACCAAGGATATTGTTCCCAAGAGTGTACTCAAGGAACTCGATTTCCTGAAAGAAGAAATCAAAAAGGGCATACTCGTCGTTCCTGATACTCAGGAAGCACTTGACGCTTTTGAAGTCCCTGAAATCACACTTCCTTGATTGAGTTAACGGGGTGCCCCTTTGTGGCACCCCCATTTCCCTTATTGCTAATGATATTAAAGGTCGGGAGGACTCGCTCCCGATTTTTAGTATCGTTGGTGATGGAGGTGAGTCTGTGTCCACATTGAAGTCAGGTACTCCAGACTTTTCCGATTACGCAGTGGCAATGAAGGGAATTGTTAAAAAATTCCCCTCGGTGGTGGCAAATGACAATGTGGATTTTTTTGTAAAAAAAGGCGAAATACATGCCTTGGTTGGAGAAAACGGTGCAGGAAAATCCACGCTTATGAAACAGCTATACGGTCTTTACACACCAGATGATGGAGAAATTTACATCAATGGTAGGAAAGTGCACTTTAAAGGGCCAAAAGATGCTATTGACAACGGCATAGGCATGGTCCATCAGCACTTCATGCTTGTTGACAATCAAACTGTGGCTGAAAACGTTATTCTCGGTTCGGAACCCAGGAAAGGTATTTTTCTGGATTATAACAAAGCCCGGAAAGAAGTTAAGGAACTCTCTGAAAAATTCGGTTTGGCTGTTGATATTGACGCAAAAATCGAGGACATTCCTGTTGGCATGCAGCAAAGAGTTGAGATTTTAAAAATCCTTTACAGAGGAGCTGAAATACTCATTTTCGATGAGCCAACCGCCGTTTTAACACCGCAGGAAACCGAGGAACTCTTCAATGTAATGAGATTACTCAAGAGTAACGGAAAAACGATCATCTTCATAACACACAAGTTGAATGAGGTCATGGCCATTACCGAAAATGTTACGGTCATGCGGCTTGGCAAAGTAACAGGTAACGTGCTTACTAAAGATACCAATCCTCGGGAAATAGCCACCATGATGGTGGGGCGAGAAGTACTGCTGAGAGTTGAAAAAGAAAAAGCCCATCCTTCTGAACTGGTTCTTGAAATTGAGGACCTATGGGTAAATGATAACAGAGGACTTTATGCAGTACGCGGAGTTTCACTCGAGGTTCGCGCGGGTGAAATAGTCGGCATTGCCGGTGTAGCGGGTAATGGACAGACAGAACTCGTCGAGGCCGTTACTGGCCTGAGAAAGGTTGAAAAGGGCCGTATAGTGCTTTTGGGAAACGAAATGACAAATGCCTCACCTCTGGAATTCAGAGAGTCCGGGCTTACTCACATTCCTGAAGACAGAATAAAAAGGGGCATGATTTCCCAATACCCGGTTTATTACAATTTAATTCTCGGAAAGCACTCTGAAGAACCATTCGCTAAAAACGGCATCTTGGACCTCAATGAAATCAAACAGTATTCTGATAAGCTGGTTGAGCACTTTGACGTCCGACCGCGCGATATAAATATGCTCGCGGGTAATCTCTCTGGAGGGAATCAGCAAAAAATGGTTGTTGCCAGAGAACTCGACGAAACCCCTGTTAAGCCAAAAGTCGTTGTTGTTGCACAACCAACAAGAGGCTTGGACATAGGTGCTATCGAGTTTATACACAAAACAATTATTTCCATGAGGGACCAGGGGATAGGCATCCTTCTCATTTCCATGGAGCTTGATGAAATATTCTCGCTTTCTGATCGTATCCTGGTCTTCTACGAAGGAGAAATAATGGGTGAAGTCACACCTGAAGAAGTCACGAGGGAAGAAATCGGTCTCATGATGGCCGGTCATAAAAAAGCAGAAGTATTGGGTGAACGAGGTGATATAAAATGAATCGAAGCAAAATTTATCCGTTGCTCGTTCCCACTGTGTCAGTTTTAATCGCGCTGGCAGTGGCATCCGTTATCATAGTGATAATCGGTAAGAATCCCATTACGGCTTATGCGGTTATGATCAGAGGAGCCTTTGGGGGCGCTGAACAACTTGCCAATACTATCGTTAAAATGACCCCGCTTGTACTCACGGGATTAGCGGTTGGATTTGGATTTAGAGCTGGCGTCTTCAACATCGGCGCAGAAGGTCAAATGGCCATTGGTGCACTCATCGGTTCCATGGTTGCTATAAATATGGGAGCTGTTCCTTCGATAATCACAATCCCGGTTGTCATAGTCACTGGAATGTTAGGAGGAGCTATCTGGGCTTCAATAGCTGGATTTCTAAAGGCTTTTACTGGAGCTCATGAAGTCATCTCCACAATCATGCTGAACTGGATTGCCGCAAATTTAGCTTCTTTCATGGTTACAGGTCCTCTTGCTGTGGGCTCTGGAACACCAAAAAGTCCTGAAATAGCTGAATCTGCAAAACTTCCGATTATCATGAAAGTTCAGGCCACAGAACTGAGCATAGGCATAATCATCGCTGTGATAGTAGCGATTATCATGCAAATTATCCTGGAACGAACGACGATGGGATATGAACTCAAAGGTGTGGGATTTAACCCCTATGCTGCTGAGTACGGTGGAATCAGCATTAAAAAGAGCATCATCCTTACTATGGCAATAAGTGGCGCATTAGCCGGAATGGCTGGAATAATAGATATAATGGGTGTTCCACCTCACCGATTTGTCGGCGAGCTTACTGGGGGAAGAGGTTTCGATGGTATTACCATAGCCTTAATCGGCCGAAATAACCCTATTGGTATTATCTTCGCGGCTCTTCTTATTGCCGCCCTTAGAACGGGCTCTAACGCTATGCAGATCAGCGCACAAATACCTGATGATATCGTCATCATTATTCAGGGTATCGTTATTTTCCTTGTTGCCGCAGAAAGAATCGTGGCCTCCATTATTTACTGGAAAAGAAAGAGGGGTGAATTGGCATGAGCTGGATTGAAGCTATATTTTCCATTCTCGTAAACCCTCTGTTTTATAAACTCATGTTACTTTCGGCCACTCCATTGATTTTTGCATCGCTTGGCGGAGTTTATAGTGAATCCACTGGCGTAACAAATATAGCCCTTGAGGGAATTATGCTGATGGGTGCCTTTGTTTCTATCGTTTTTACCCAAATAACTGGAAATCCATGGATAGGTGTGTTGGCCGCTGTAATTATTGGGCTTGGCTTTTCCTGGTTACACGCATGGGCAAGCATACGATGGTCAGCAAATCAAATTGTCAGCGCTACCGCTTTAATTATTATCGCCCAGGGTATAACTTCTTTTCTGATGAAGCCCTTTTTCGGTCATGAAGGACAAACGGACTTTATCGGTAAAGTCAGTGACCTGCATATTCCCTTTCTGGAAAAAATTCCTTTTGTCGGTGATATTTTTGGAGAATTGAGCCCCTTTGTTTATATTGCTCTTGCTCTTGTAGCAGTTAGTTGGTTTTTGATGTACAAAACACCATTAGGCTTGAGAATGAGGGCTGTTGGTGAAAACCCCGAGGCTGCTGACACGTTGGGAATAAACGTCTATAAAACCAGGTACTTTGGTGTGCTCATGAGCGGAGTGCTCGCAAGCCTTGGTGGAGCTTTCCTTTCTGTTGGTGAGCTTGGCAGATTCGTTGAAAACATGATTCATGGCAGAGGGTTCATAGCTTTGGCTGCCATGATTCTTGGTAATTGGAATCCCGCTGGCGCAATGTGGGCTGCCCTACTCTTTGGTGCAGCGGAAGCCATGAACCTTCAGCTACAGAGTAGCTCTATCGTTTCCGTTTCAGCGACCATTAAACCCCTGTTTAATATGCTCCCCTTTGTTGTTACGCTGATAGTTGTTGGTGGCTTCATTGGTAAAACAAGGGCACCTGCTGCAGACGGGGTACCCTACGAAAAAGAATAAGTGGAAAAGATCCTTAAAAATCCCCCATATTATGGGGGATTTTTCAATTTGCACTCCTTGAAAGATTATCTCCCTTATGGTATTATATTTTTGGCGTGCAGGCGTAGCTTCAATCGGTGGAGCGCCGCCTTGGTAAGGCGGAGGTTGTGAGTTCGAGTCTCATCGCCTGCTCCAAAGGCCTCGTTTTAGAGGCCTTTTATTTTGGAATTGCATTACCTTTATGTTAATATATTTAACAAGATCAGATAGTTCTTTTTGCTTCTTTTGAATTATGGAGGGGTCTTTTTGCTGGAAATGCTTTCACGCTATCGTGTAGTCCTTGTAGGAAGAGGACAGCGCGATGCTCGCCGTTTGATTGATGCTTTCTCCACGAAATTTGATGTTCGTTATACTGAAGAGATCGGCGATGATCTCTGGCTTTTTTCTGACCTCATTATCTTCGATTTCATCAATGAAAATCTCATTGAACGAGCAAGAAAAGAAAGCGCTAACTATCTCTTTCTCATAGGTAACGAAGCTGATGTGAAGAAGTACGGAATGAAAGATGAAGAATATGTACTCAAAGGGCCGGGCTACCTTCACTATCTCAGCAAAATCGTGTTTAACATGCTAAAGAACAGAAGATTACAGCAGGTGCTGCAATTTGAGAAAAACAAATACGATACGCTTGTCAACAACATGGGGTGTGGTATGTTACTTTTGCGGAAGGACGGAAAGATCATCTTCTCTAACAATGCTGCAAAATTGATTCTCGGGTTTTCCGAAAGTGAGCTCTTTCATATGAACTTGAAAGAAATCCTGGTTGAAGACGAAATCATCAATAAAATCCTTGGTGGATACAATATCAGTAATCAAAAATGCACTCTCATAAATGCCTTCTCGGACAGGAGAATAATAACATTAAACAGCACCGTGTCTTTGTATGAAGCTGAAAGAGTTATACAAATCACTTTTATGGATATCACCACACAAACCAAAAACGAAAAACTCATTGAATTTCAGTGGAATTTCCTTGACAATATCGAGGAGATCGCATTAGCAGTTAATTTAAAAGGTGATATCGTCTATCTCAATAAATATGCCGCAAAGAGTCACGGATATGAACTTCAGGAAATGCTCGGAACACCTGAGCAAAATTACGTAAAGCAGCATTCAAGATATTTGAAGAGCAAGAGCCGTGCTCTTCGCGAATCCGGAAGCTGGATCGGAAAAGAGATACATATTAAGAAGGACGGAAGCAATTTCATAGTAGAAGCCAGAAGAAAATTGTTGAAAACCGAAAAAGGAAATTTTGAACTCATGGTTGGCCGGGATGTCACTTCAAAACATGAAATGGAGCGAAAGCTCAGGTTACATTCACTGCTTCTCAATAACGTAAGTGAAATTGTCATAGCCATCGATGGTTCATATCGGATAATGTATATGAACAAGACCGCTGAAGATTTTTTCCGCATTAGTTTGAGAAAAGCGTTCGGGAAAAGGATAGAAGAATTATCTTCAAAACTCTTTGAAAAACTCTCTGAAGGGATATTCCCATTATGCAATGAAACGGCTCCCAGTAAACTCGTCGAGATTGAAGAAGAACAGGGAACCAGAATTATGCTCCAATTCATATCCCGATGTGTCAAGGAAAAAGGAAGGGTAATAGGTTATGTAATTACCGGAAAGGACATCAGCGGCATATACTACATTCTTCCGAACTTGAAGAATAGAGTCGAGCTACTTGAAAAATTATTTGATCCAGCAGTTGCAACGGACCTCAAAGGTAGGATTCTTTATGCTAATTTGAGTTGGTTGGAAACCTTTGGAATAAACGATGTAAACAACATCTTGGGTATGAAACTGGTGCCTGATTTCCTGCAGTCTTCAGAAAAAGACCGAAATACTATAAATAAGCTCCTCGAAAGAGACGGATATGTGTATCTTAACGAAGTCTCGCTTACTGCGAAAGGAATCTCACTTAAAACCCCGGTGATAATTTTAAGACTCCGCGATAAAAAAGGTTATTTCATCGCAGATATTAGCATAATAATGAAAAGCAAGATAACTCGCCAATAATCACTTCATGAGTTTTACCAACTTCATTGCTACTTTTCCAAAACCCGCTTCATCATTTGTGGGGGCAATAACGTCTGCTGTTTTTTTTGCCATTGTTGTGGCATTAGCAACTGCCACTGAAAAGCCGACTTCTTCAAACAAAGGAATATCGTTGTCGTTGTCACCAAACGCAACAACGTGTGCAGGATCAATATGCAAATTCTCGCACAAATACCTGAGTCCCACACCTTTGTGGATTCCTGCTGGAAGCAAATCAAGATATGTGGCAAAGGATCTGAAAACATTTAACTCTGGATATCTGAAAGAAAAATGCACACTCAATTTCTCTATCTGTCCAGGTTTATCTATGATCAAGAGTTTAGTAGGGGCGTTTTCGCTTATAAATTCAATGAATTTCTTTTCAACTCTGTATTCAACAGACGAATGTTTTGCATATTCTCGGGCCTTTTTACAATCGGAGGGAACAATAAGCTCATCATTGACATATGCGTGTATGTATAAGCCTTTTGATAAACTATATCTGATTATATCCACTGCTATTCTTGAGGGAATATTTTCGTTGAATATAACATCTCTTCCGTTCCAGACAACCGCACCGTTGTAGGCTATGATTGGATAGGTTCTTCTGAGCCTCAAAGACTGAAGCTTCATAACAGAACTCAACATTCGCCCACTTGCAAAAAATATCTCTATACCTGCCTCTTCAATGGCCTCTAAAGCACTAAGGTTCTCTGGTGGAATGTTTCCTTTAGTATCTATGAAAGTTCCGTCTATGTCTATGACAAAGGCCTCTATCATGTTCATCTCCTGTATCCGTTGGTAATAGGCATTCTCCAATCTTTACCGAAAGCCCGCCGAGAGATCTTTATACCAGGGGCACCTTGCCGCCTTTTGTATTCATTTCTTTGAAGTAATTTCAGTACAAAACCAACGACTTCCTCACCGTATCCATGTTCAACGATTTCGGTCTGTGATAGCCCCTCTTCGATGTAAAGTTTTAGAATACTGTCCAGAATTTCATAAGGTGGAAGTGTATCCTGATCGCGTTGATCAGGTTTTAACTCTGCTGAAGGAGCTTTGTCAAATACTCGCTTTGGAATTATCTCTCTTCCCTTAACCTCATTGAAATACTTGGCCAAAGCATAAACTTCCGTTTTATAAACGTCTTTTATTACAGCTATCCCACCTGCCATATCACCATAAAGAGTTGCGTATCCGGTGGCTATTTCGCTTTTGTTGCCCGTTGCTAGAATAAGCCATCCAAATTTATTTGAAAGCGCCATAAGATAATTTCCTCGAATCCTGGCCTGGATATTCTCTTCGGTAACATCTGTTTTTGTGTTTTTGAATACAGTTTCAAGTGCATTCAAATAAGAGTGATATACTTCTTTGATAGAAATTGTGAGTTTGTTTATAGCAAGATTTTTTGCCAGTAGAGTCGCATCTTCAACGCTTTCTTTCGAAGTGAATTCCGAGGGCATTAAAACACCTATGACATTATCACTGCCAAGCGCTTCTGAGGCTATACAGGCAACCAAAGAAGAATCCATACCTCCACTTAGACCCAGGGCAACTTTTTTGAAGCCATTCTTTCTAACGTAGTCCTTCAAGCCAAGTACTAAAGCCTTAAAAGCTTCTTCTTCCCAGCGGCTTTCGTCGGGCTTTGCTGGCGGTGTTTTTTTAATGCCCAACTTTCCTGAAATAGAGAGTCTTACGGTTTCAAGTTCAGATACTTTGGAATATCCCTTACGCTTTCCTTCATAGAGGTTATACCTTGTAGATACAAAAGGATCCACATCAACAACGAAAAGCTCTTCTTCAAAAGCACTTGCAATATGATGCTTTCCCTCAGGGGTAACAAGCATACTGCGCCCATCGAAAACTAGTTCATCCTGTCCACCAATTATATTACAATAGGCTATTATAGCCGAATATTCCATCGCCCTTGTCAAAAGCATATTCAGCCTTGAACGCCATTTATTAACACAAAAAGGAGAGGCTGAAAGGTTCACGATGAGATTCGCCCCAGCAATGCATTGATCGTTTATAGGACCAGTTGGAACCCATAGGTCTTCACAGATATTAACGCCTATTTTAAGACCAGCATGCTCTATTATCACAGGCTTGTTTCCGGGTGCAAAGTACCTCTTCTCATCAAAAACAGAATAATTTGGCAGGTGCATCTTGTGGTATTTGCCTGCTATTTTTCCATTTTTTAATATGGCTGCGGAGTTATAGATCTCACCATCATAATCTACAAAACCCAGAAGAACCAGCGTTTCCAGCCCCTTTGTTGCTACTGCTACTTTTTCGAGAGCTTTAAGATTTTCCCTTATAAAATCGAGCCTGAGCAAGAGATCTTCAGGGGGATAGCCAGTAATTGTCAGTTCTGGAAATACCAAAATATCTACGTCATTCTTTTTTGCCATATCAATGTATGTGAGTACTTTTTCTACGTTGCCGTTGATATCACCGACTGTAATATCAATTTGCGCAAGACCCAATCTAATTACCATGTTTACTAACCTCCCAGAGATGACTGAAATGTCTCATGAATCTCATTGCTATATTCTTCGACTCAATTATAACAACCAATTCTCTATTTTTACTCCAAGCGCTTTTTGTGAGATTGGCCGATCCCGTTATGACGAGCTCATCATCTATTATCAGGGTCTTATCATGAAGAAGCCATTTCTCCTTGTTCCAGCGAAGCTCTATCCCGGAGGAAAAATATGTATGCAGTGGCGAACACGATATGTTCCAATCATCAACAATTCCCATAACTTCGACCCCCTTACTGGCCATATACTTGAAAGCTGTCAAAAAGCGCGGGTCAGTAAACGCATAGAACATAAAATATATGCTCTTTTCGGCAGATAGTATCCTGGTCAAAAGAATCTCGTCGACATTTTCTTGTGGAGTGAGATAGAAAAAAGTTTTACCTTCACTAAATCCCGGGGTTTTCATTCCTTTCTCTATAGCTTCATAGAATTTTGTCAATCCGAGTGCAATTTCCTCAGAGTCAAAATACAGAAGTGTATTTGAGTCTTCACAAAGACCGCTATGGGTAAAATTCCCGGTAGAAACAATCGATTTGTGCCCATCAACAATCATAAATTTCGCATGTATCAAAGCCTTGGAACTGTCACACTTCAAATTGAAGAGGGGTTTTAACGATAAGCCACGAAAAATCGATGAATCATCGACAATTCCCTTAACGTGGACTCCTTTAGCGACAAGCTCATTGAGTTTGTCTATTATCAGTGGTTCATCCAGAGAATAGGCAACAAACAACACTGTGCTTTCCGCAGAATCTAAGAAATGAACAACTGTTTTCACCAGTGAAAGCCCATCCGAGGAATAATACTCAATTGTAGCTAAACCAAGCGATACAGTCAGAATTACCAAAATAACAGCAAATGTTGTTCGCATGGAATACATAAAAAGGGGGAACCTTTCGGTTCCCCTTTGGTGGAGTCGAAGGGATTCGAACCCTCGGCCTTCACAATGCCATTGTGACGCGCTCCCAGCTGCGCTACGACCCCACTCCGGAACAATTATACGATACTAACTAAAAGTTTTCAAGTACCTTTGCGAATTTATCGCTTCTTTCTCTCGAGCCATCCGATAACCACCGGGGCGGCAATATACAGTGATGAATAAGTTCCGACTACAACACCGACTAAAATACCGAAGGCAAAAGGCCTAAGAACTTCCCCGGAAAAGATGAACAGTGTCAATACAGCTAAAAATGTCGTCAAAGAGGTATTCAAAGATCTTACTATAACATCATTAATACTCTTGTTGACAATTTCGGCTATGGTCTTGCTGCCCATTTTTCTCATGTTTTCTCTGACCCTATCATAGACAACGATAGTATCATTCAAAGAATAACCGAGCAATGTAAGCAAAGCTGCTATTACCGGTGCGTTTATCTCCATGCCAAAAAGACTGTAAAAGCCAAGTGTGATGAGCAAGTCATGCACTAGAGCAACAATTGCCCCAACACCGAAGGAGAACTGGAACCTTATCGTTATATATAACAATATAAGCGCAACGGCAATTATTACAGCTGTCCAGGCATAGCCTTTTATTTCCTGAGCAGCGAAGCCTGAGATTCTATTGACAGAAAGCATATCAGAAGAAGTAACGCCTTTGTCCGCCAATGCTTTGAGTATGGTATTCGCAAGTTCTGTATCGCTTTCAACATTAACGACTATTGAAAAGCGTGCTTTTTCTTGCCCGCTTTCCGCCGAAAGGGGTTTCTGCTTTATAATTCTTGCCGAGCCAAAAATGGGATCCTCAGCGGAGAGTTCCGTTCTCATGTCTGCCACACTGAAATTTAGGTCCGGAACGAGTACACTGACTTCTGTACCTCCAGTGAAGTCGATTCCGAGGTTAAACCCCTTTACAAAGAAGAGTACGATCGAAATGAGGATAAGCAAAACAGATAAAAATACAAAAGCACGTCGTTTACCTACAAAATCTACGTTAAACCTCATCTTGCCTCGCCTCCTCCGGTGCGGGTCTCTTTAACATATCTTGCGGGTTTTATGCTTCCAGACATCCCGGTGAGCATGGTTCTTGAGACCACCAAATTGGTAAACATGGCGCCTATTACACCAAGTATCAACGTTATGGCAAAACCTTTAACCGTACCCGTACCAAAGTAAAGAAGGACGAGACCGGCAATTATCGTCGTGAGGTTGGCATCGAATATGGTCCAGAAAACTTTTCTGAAAGCACTGTCAATAGCATTTTCAGGTGTCTTCCCAAGCCTGAGCTCTTCCTTTATCCTCTCGTATATGAGCACGTTGCCGTCAACAGTGGTTCCTATGGTGAGGATTATACCTGCGATACCAGGCAGGGTTAAAATTGAACCAGTAGCTGAAAGCAATCCAAAAAGCAAAAGACTGTTGTAAACCAAAGCGATATCAGCAACAAGCCCCATGATCCCATAGAAGATCACCATATAGATCATGACTACGATAAGACCGGCGATACCGGCCCAAAGAGCAGCCATGATAATGTCTCTACCTAATGTGGGTGAAAGTATCTGTTTATTGAAAGATGCCAATTCAACTGGCAGATTACCACTGCCTACGAGTATGGCAACTTCCTTTGCTTCATCGATCGTCTGAAGACCAGTTATGACTGCACTACCCCCAGAAATTGGTTCGTCAACACCGGGAGCGATAATTACCCTGTCGTCAAGAACTATTGCCAGTCTGTTTTTAACATCACCAGAAGTGTAACTGGCCTTTTCGGCTGTTATTTTGTAGAAAGCATTCGCACCCTCACTGTTAAATTTAAGTGTTACCATGAATTTTCCCTGTCCCGGTCTCGGCTTTGGATTCACGCCAGGCTGGGCATCAGTGACAGAGCTACCGTTAAGCTCCATAAACTGGGTTCCTACCAGCACTTTGGGACTGATAAGAAACCACGTCTGATTTCTGACACCGTTTTCAAGTTTTCCAAAATGAATATCCCGAAGCCAGTAGGGTTCTGCTCCTTGAAGTTTCCTTTTGCTGACTTCAAAAAGAAGGTCTGAAGGGATCTGCGGTGTAGCTTCTCCAGTTTCAATATCTAAAACATCCGCAAAATAGAGTTTACCAGTACTACCTATCAAACGTTCAGCTTTTTCGATGTCGGTAATTCCGGGAATTTCGACTCTTACCCTTACCGGAGGTATATCCTGGCCATACTCAATTTTTGCAGTTACTTTCTCAACTGTCGCTTCAGTGAAACCGGCAGCATCAAGCCTTCGTCTTAGCACTTCGACGACTCTATCCGCAAGAGAATTGAGCTCCTCTTTTGGGGCTTGGGTTACCATTTGGTATTCAAGCAACGCACCACCCTTGATATCAAGACCCAATCTTATGTTTGCCGCGATTTTAGATAGGAAAGTACCACCTTCTGCTCCTCCATGTGGAATGAGAAGAGGCAACAAAGCGAGAATTAGAACGATAACGCTAATTATAAGCCTTTTCTGGTTTGCTCTCATGACTTATGCCCGCAAGTAACGGACAGAGCACCCCCTTTCAAGATTTATTGTTAGAACACTATTTTTTCTCTACATTAACCTCATTGGGGTTTTCACCTTTTCCAATGATAGCTGTTATGGAACGGCGTGTAACATCGATTTCCGATCCGTTGCCAGTTTTTACCCTTACGGTATTGTCCTTAATTGTAACGACTTTGCCCAGAATTCCACCAGCGGTGACAATCCTGTCGCCGACTTTCAACTGCGACATCATCTGTTTAAATTGTTTTTCCCTTCTTCTCTGGGGCATAATAATCATAAAGTAAAAGAGTGCTACCATTATTATAAGCCAGACAAATATTCCCGAAAGCCCACCTACACCAGAAGTGGGAGCTGCGGGAGCTGGTTCCGATGTTACCGGAGCATAGGTTACAAATCCTAAAAACGGAAACATGTTTATACCTCCTGTCAAATTAAAGCTCGATAAAGATTTTACCAGATCGTCTATTTCAATTCAACCAACGAATTGATCTTCTGTAAAAGAAGCTGAAATGATCGCTACCATATCTGATCCTTCATCGGTTAAAACCCAGAGTTTGCTATGATATAATTTGCACTAGAATGTGCAACAAAAAAGCCTGAGAGAACAGATAAAAAAGAATGCTAATATATTAATGAACTCAAAGAACCCAAGATTAGGTACAAAGGAGGATTAAAAATGAAAAACACCATGCTAAAAGAAGCCGAAAGCAAAATGGAAAAAAGTGTTGAGAAAATAGCAGAAGAATTCAGCCATATGAGAACAGGCAGGCCTTCTCCCTCGCTGCTTGAAGAAATAAAAGTTGACTACTACGGTGTTCCTACACCTGTAAATCAACTTGCGACGATAAACGTCTCTGAAGACCGCTCTTTAATCATCAAACCCTGGGAAAAGAACATGCTTCCAATCATTGAAAAGGCTATACTCGCTTCCAATCTTGGCCTTACGCCCCTCAACGACGGGAACGTAATCAGGTTGAATTTCCCCGTCCCTACCACCGAACAGCGAGAAAAGTGGGTAAAGCTGGCAAAAGAAATCACCGAAAAAGGAAAAGTTGCCATCAGGAATATCCGGCGTGATTTCATCAAAGAAGCAAAAGAACTCCAAAAAGATGGAGACATGACCGAGGACGATTTGAAACGTTTTGAAGAGGAAATACAAAAACTCACCAACAAATACGTTGAAGAGATGGATAATCAGCTTGAGAAGAAAAAGAAAGAGATAATGGAGTTCTGAAATGAGCATCAAGCTTCCAGAACATCTGGCCATAATCATGGACGGAAACGGCCGATGGGCACAGCAACGTGGCTTAAACCGCGTTGAAGGTCATAAAGCTGGTGCCAAAATCGCTGAAAATGTTACCAGATGGTGTGCTGATTTGGGGCTAAAATATCTGACTCTTTATGCTTTTTCCACGGAAAATTGGAAACGCCCAAAGGAAGAAGTCAGGTTTCTTTTTCAGTTGATGGTTGATTATCTAAAAGATAGACTAAACCTGCTTCAGGAAGAATCTATCAGGATCAGATTTATGGGTAGAGTTAACGAATTGGCTGAAGAAACAAGGAATTTTTGTAAATTCATGGAAGATGAAACTGCAGAGTGTAACAGGCTAAATCTTATAATAGCATTGAATTATGGTGGAAGGGCTGAAATAGTCGATGCCGTCAAAAAAATATTAAATGACAAACTAGAGCACATAGATGATGCAATAATCCGAAGATATTTGTACTTGCCTGATTTGCCAGACCCGGATCTCATAGTCAGAACCTCTGGCGAAAAGAGACTGAGCAATTTTCTCTTGTGGCAAAGTTCTTATAGTGAGCTTTATTTTACTGATACTCTTTGGCCTGACTTTTCAAAAGATGAACTTACAAAGGCTCTTGAAGAATATTCGAAAAGAAAACGTAGATATGGGGCTGTGATAGACAATGAAGAATAAAGAAGTTGGTATAAGGCTGGTTACCGCTTTTTTGGTAGCCCCTTTTGTAGTTCTGTGCTTTGTCAATTATTATTCGCTCATAGGATTGGTTGCAACGGTTACTATGTTCGCAAGCTTTGAATATGTGAATTTCAGTCTCAGAGAATTCAAGCACACGGTCTTACGGCTGGCATATGTTGGCATTACGACTTTAAATACCGTGCTTTATGGGTTGTTACTGGATAAACTCAACCTTTTTGGTGATACAAAGCGGCGACCCGAGCTTCTTTTTAGTTTGTCATTTATTACTATAATTACATTGACCATTCTAACCATAAACGATACAAGGAAGGCCAAGTTATTTGCCGTGAATGGCACTTTACCTCTGATTTATGTTTCATTGTGCCTTTCTTTCTTTTTCCCGCTGTACATACATTTTGGACCCTTTATAGCGCTGTTGAATCTTCTTTCTGTGTGGGTTTTCGATGCGGGAGCGTATTTTACTGGCATCAGGTTCGGTAAAATCAGGATATCACCTTCATATAGTCCCAAGAAGAGTCTTGAAGGAGCTATTGGTGGATACCTTTTCACCGTTTTTTTCATCTGGTTGTATGGATTAACTGTGAATCTACTTAATCCGAGCTTCAATTTAATCGGTGTTGGTGAGATACTCCTTCTTCCCATGGCAGTAGCCGTTTTTGGAACTGTGGGCGATATAGCAGAGTCAGCCTTCAAAAGGTTTCACAATGTAAAAGATTCTGGCAATATTTTACCCGGCCACGGCGGGATGCTGGATCGAATAGATGGTTTGCTTTTTGTTACACCGATATTTTACATACTCATGATTTTATTGAACAGTTGAACATCTGAGGAGGGCTTACGGTGAAATTCATGACTTCAGAAGAGATAAGGCAGAGTTTTCTAGACTTTTTCAAATCAAAAGGCCACACTATCCTGTCAAGTGCATCGCTAATTCCCAATGATCCACAGCTCATGTTCACCGTTGCTGGAATGGTGCCTTTTAAACCGATATTTTGGGGAAAAATCGAACCGACATATCCCAGAATTGCAACCTGTCAAAAATGTATAAGAACGGTGGATATAGACAACGTTGGCAAAACCCCAAGACATCAAACCTTTTTTGAAATGCTCGGCAACTTCTCTTTTGGAGATTATTTCAAGAAAGAAGCCATAATCTGGGCATGGGAATACGTAACCGAGGTACTGAAGATTCCCGAGGAAAAACTATGGGTTTCAGTGTATAAAGAAGATGACGAGGCTTATGAAATCTGGAAGAACGAAATAGGAGTTCCTGAAGGTAAAATTGTAAGACTCGGCAAAGAAGATAATTGGTGGGGACCAGCAGGACCAACAGGACCATGTGGACCTGATACAGAAATTTTCATTGATACCGGACGTACAGAAAATTGCCCGAATATTGATAATTGTAGCCCTGCTTGTGATTGTGGGAGATTTCTGGAATTTTGGAATCTTGTTTTCACAGAATATAATCAGGATGACAGAGGAAACTTAACTCCTCTACAACGGAAAAACATAGACACAGGTCTGGGATTGGAAAGGCTCACAGCGATAATGCAAGGGGTTGAAACCACATTTGACACAGACTTATTCCAGCCTGTTATCGAAAAAATTGAAAGTATTTTTTCAGTGAAATACAAAAGCAATCCGGAACAAGATATATCGATACGTGTTATAGCCGATCACGCACGCGCGATAGCTTTCATGATCGCAGATGGCATATTGCCCTCAAATGAAGGAAGGGGGTACGTGCTGAGAAGACTCCTGAGACGCGCCGACAGGCATGCTTCCTTGCTGGGCAACAAACGGCCTTTCCTTCATAAACTCATCGATCCGCTGATAAAAAAAATGGGATCTATTTACCCTGAACTCAAAGCCAAAAAGGAACTCATTGAACAAATTACCATCAAAGAAGAAGAGAGGTTCCTGGATAATCTTGAACGAGGTACCAAGCGCCTGTGGCAGATGATAGACGCAAAAGGAAAGTTAAATGGGAAGGATCTTTTCATGTTGCACGACACTTACGGGTTTCACGTGGAGTTAGTGGAAGAAATATTGAATGGCAGCGATATACATCTTGACAAAGAAGGATTTTTGAAGCTGATGCAAGAGCAAAAAGAACGTGCAAGAGCCGCTACCGGGAACAAAGAATATGATGATGTCTCAACTCTGATAAAAACATTGCACGAGGAGTTGGGAGGAACTGAGTTTCTTGGATATGAAATGCTGGAAACCCGGTCCGAAATAAAAACAATCATAAAGAAAGGCGTTCAGGTTCACCAGCTATCCAAAGGTGAAGAGGGTGAAGTGATATTCGACAAAACAGTTTTCTACGCTGAAAAGGGCGGTCAGGTTTCTGATACAGGTATATTGGAAACACCATCCGGGGTTGCTGAAGTGCTTCATGTTTATATTCCCCATCAAGATATAGTCCTTCATAAAATCAAAGTTATCGATGGATTATTAAACAAAGGTGAACTTGCTCTACTAAAGGTGGATGTCGAAAAACGAAAGGCAACTGCGAGAAACCATACAGCCACCCATCTTCTGCATGCCGCGTTGAGAAAAATATTGGGAGAGCATGTTAAACAATCAGGTTCTCTTGTGGGACCTGAACGCTTGAGATTCGATTTTTCCCATTTTTCCCAGTTAAAACCCGAAGAAATAATGGCAATCGAAGAGACAGTCAATGAAATTGTTCTTTCTGCCCTTCCGGTAACAGTGGAGGAAAAAGATCTTGAAGAAGCAAAGTCCGAAGATGTTATCGCTCTTTTCGAAGAGAAATATGGCGATAAAGTTAGAGTGGTAAGCATCTCTGATTTCAGCAGGGAATTATGTGCCGGGACTCATGTTGAAAATACCGGAGAAATAGGGCTTTTCAAGATCATTTCAGAATCTTCGGTTTCTGCGGGTGTACGCAGGATTGAAGCCATAACAGGCAAAGAGAGCTTGAAATATCTCAGGAAACTTACAGCATTGGCCAGTGATCTCAAAGATGTTTTACAGGTACAGGAAGAGCAGATACTCGAAAAAACTCTTTCTCTCCTTCAGGAGCTTAAGGGAAAAGATAAAGAAATAAAGAAATTGAAAGAAAAGTTGCTCTCCGGCAAAACAAGTGCTAATGACCATGAATTCAGTATAGACGATGTGAAATTCCTTGTGAGAATTGTAGAGGACGCTCCTGCGGAACTTGTTAGAAATACTGCAGATGTGTTAATGCAAAGGCTCGGTCAGGGAGTTGTCATTATTTTCAACAAGCAAGGCGATAAAGTGATCTTTGTTGTTAAGGTATCACAGGAACTAACAAAGCATTTTAACGCCGGCCATATCGCGAAAAACATAGCAAAGGCCCTTGGAGGTGGAGGCGGTGGCCGCCCAGATTTTGCTCAGGCTGGCGGAAAAGAGGTAAACAACATTGAAAAAGTGGTCAATTCCCTTGAAAAATATGTACGAGCTTGAAGCTCTGTCAAGGCTGTTGACAGCAGACAAAGATGTCAATTCACTATCTGTTGATACCCTTTCGTACATCGGTGACGCAGTATATGAGCTTTTTTTTAGGCTCAAGACATTAAGTGAAGCCAAACGGCGAACTGGATATCAGCACGAACTTTTAGTAAAACTGGTAAATGCAAGCGGTCAGAGCCAAGCCCTTGTTGAAATAGAAGAATTACTAACTGAAGAAGACAAAAAGGTAGTCAACAGAGGTTTCAATTCCAGGGGTGCTAAAAGACGTGGCAATGACATCGAATACCGTAGGGCCACTGCCCTTGAAGCTCTTGTCGGTTACCTTTACATCAAAGGGGATTTTGTACACTTAGAGGAAATCCTGTCTAAGGTGGTTGCAGATGTACTTGCACGGTAGGAATGTCTTAAAAGAGATACTCAAGTTACCTGTGGGTGATTTGAAGATAAAGCGCGTTTTGTTTTCCGATCAGAAAAACACCGCACATGAACTGGAATTGCTAAAAAAGCGTTGTAAAAAAAAGGGCTATAGGGTGGAGTATGTCACACCTGAAAAGCTTTACAATCTCAGCCGTGAAAAAAAGCACCAGGGGGTTGTTATAGATTTAAAGGAATTTCCTTACACCGATTTTGAAAAATTGGTCGAGTCGGCAAAGCAGAAACCTTCTTTCACCATTGCCCTTCTTGATATGGTGCAAGATCCTCACAATCTTGGCGCGATTATTCGAACCGCCGTTGCAGCGGGTATAAAAGGGTTAGTTATTACTGAAAAGTCTTCTACAAAAGTCACGCCAGCGGTGGTGAAAGTTTCCACAGGATTGGCGTTTAGAATGCCGATATCCATAGTAACTAACATGGTCAGAGCAATCGAGCACTTAAAAAAGACTGACTTTTGGATCTATGCGGCTTCAATGGAAGGAATCCCGTATTACCAAACGAATTTTTCAAAGAAATCAGCCATCATTCTTGGAAATGAAGGCGAGGGTATAAGAAAGCTAGTCAAGAGAAATGCCGATTACATTGTTTCCATACCCATGGAACCCGGGGTGGATTCTTTAAACGTTTCAGCCAGTGCTGCTGTTCTCTTTTTTGAATTAAGAAAGCAACTGGGTGGTGAATGACTATGAGGGTTAAAGAGCTTCCAAAAGACGTTGTCTTAAGAATTGCCGCTGGCGAAGTGGTCACTGGTTGTTTTTCAGTGGTCAAAGAACTGGTTGAAAACTCAATAGATGCTCATGCCAAAAGAATTGAAATAGAAATTGAAGCAGGCGGTAAAGAGTTCATTAGAGTAGCTGATACTGGTGAAGGTATGTCACCTTTGGACCTAAAAGAGGCCATCAAGCCCCACACTACAAGTAAAATCAGTTCCATAGAAGATCTTCATAGGTTGGTCAGTTATGGTTTTAGAGGCGAGGCTCTATCCACAATAGCGAGCGTTTCAAGAATGGTAATAACTTCAAAACAGCATAGTGATGAAGCTGGATTGAAGTTAAAGCTTACGGGAGGACAACTTGTTTCTGAAGAGCCTTACTCGGGAAATGCTGGAACGGTTGTGGAAGTATTTGACTTACTTTTCAACACACCTGCAAGAAGAAAATTCCTTAAATCGGTAGCAGTGGAAGGAAGAATGGTTACAGAAATTGTTCAAAGATTCATACTCTCAAATCCGGGGATTTCTTTTTCCTATATTAAAGATGGGAAGACTGTGTATAACGTATCCGAAACCCAGTCGCTGAAAGACAGAATTCGACTGGTTTTCCCGGAGCTCAATGTTGATGACCTGATAGAAATCTCTTACTCTGATAACAGTTCAGGCATTGCTATCAGCGGATTTGTAACTATGCCAGAAAAAACTCGCCTGAACCGTTTTGGTGAAATGATCTTTGTGAATAACCGCTATGTGAAGCAATTTGAACTCAATTATGCTCTTGAAAGAGGTTATGGTGAAACGCTCGAGAAGGGAAGGTTTCCCTTTGCGGTGGTGTTCATCACCATCGAACCGGGATCCGTTGACGTAAATATTCATCCCCAAAAACTCGAGGTGAAGTTTTCACAGACTTCCAGGGTACTCGAAGCTGTCAAGAGAGCGGTGCGGAGTGCCATCCACGAACGAGGCACTTTCAAAATCAAACCAATCTCCAAACCTTCTTATGCTGAGACAGAAAGATATAAGAAATATGAAAAACAAGCAGACTATCGAGAAAAAACAGCAGAAAAAACCTTTAAATACAAGCCTTTAGCCACATCTCATGGAACTTCCAGAAAGAACAATCCCAATTATTCATTTCCTATGGAGATAGAAAGGCAGCATTTTAGAACATTTCAGACTGAAAAACCTGAAAAGATCGGTGAACCAAAGTTTATTGGTGTTTTTGGTGAAAGGTATATTCTTGTGGAAAACCCTGAAGGGTTGCTGGTTATCGATCAACACGCTGCCCATGAGAGATTGCTTTTCGAAAAACTGAAGCGTAACAAAAAAATCAAAGCCCAACAACTTCTCAATCCAGTAGAATTGGTACTCGATGAACTTAGATACAGATTGCTCAGTGACAACAGTGAGAAACTAATCAACTTAGGCTTCCACTGGAAGTCAAAGAATGATAGAATAATTCTTGAAGCAATCCCCTCTCTGGTACCCCAGAGCGAGGCGAAAAAGGTCTTTATGGACATATTGGATGAACTCAGGTTGACAAAGCTGGAAGAACCTGAAAGATTGTTTGACAACCTTTTGGCATCCATTGCATGCAAAGCAGCTATAAAAACCGGGGATAGGCTAACAATAGAGGAAGCAAGAAAGTTAGTCGATGATCTCAAATCGGAAAATCTCATTGCCTGTCCCCATGGTAGGCCAATATCAATGCTGATCTCACTTAGAGATCTTGATGGCTATTTTTCCAGAAGGTGATTACCCGATCACAACATCAGGTTAAGGGAAACCGGTGAAAATCCGGTACGGTCCCGCCACTGTGAGTGGGGACGAAATCCGCACAATGCCACTGGTTCTGCCGGGAAGGCGCGGAAAGTAGGACGATCCACAAGTCAGGAGACCTGCCTGATGTTTAGATAGCACCATTCCCCCGGGTCAGGGGAATGGTGGAATTTCGTTTCTTGGAGGTGTGGTTATGAGAAAACTTCTTTTCCTGGCTTTTTTAATGATAGGTGTTGCTTTATCTGCCATGAGCATAATCGACGATCTTGGCAGGTATATCGAGATCGAAAAGCAACCTGAAAGGGTAATTGTCGCAGCCCCCGCGGTCACGGGTTTCCTTGTTTATCTTGGACTGGAAGGCAAAATTGTAGGAGTTACTAATTGGGACAGTTTTGCTTCTTCCCATGAGGTCGAAAAAATTGGTAATTTGATTCCTCTGAACATTGAGAAAATCCTTTCTCTAAACCCGGACATAGTCTTCCTTACCGGCGGGTTTCAAGAGCCTGAAATTCCAAAACTTGAACAGTTTGGTATCAAAGCGGTGGTGATCAATCCCAACACTTTTGAAGAGGTATTTCGCGACATTTCCTTGATCGCTGCGATCTTTGGAGAAGAAAAAAGAGGTGGCAAACTCGCCTATGAATTCAGGAACAAAGTGCTCGATATCGCCAAAAAAACCTTTAGCATACCTCAAGACAAGAAGCCCAAGGTTTTTTATGCTATGGTAACCAGTGATATAAAAGAAATCTGGACCTGTGGAACGGGTTCATTTCTCAATCAAGCTATCTCCTATGCAGGTGGCGTCAACGTAGCAGCCCCCTACACGGGCAACAATGGCTGGTTTCCCGTAAGTCCTGAATTCGTGCTCAAAACTCAACCTGAGATCATCCTTGTACCATACTATTATCCGGGAGGAGATACCGAGGCTGTAAACAAAATTATGAATTACGCCCCCTTTAAAGGCCTTCCAGCTGTTAAAGAGGGCAAGGTGTATGCTATTGACGGAAATTTATTTGCCTATGCAAATCCCGATCTTATCAAAATAATCGAGAAACTGTACAATTTATTCTATGGAGCAGAAAAAGATGGCCGCTAAGTTCAACAAGATTCTGATTTTTCTGAGCATCCTCTTCGGGACATTTTATCTCTTGCTTTTACTTTCGTCATATGGAACGGTTAGATTCGACATCATGGAGATAGTCAACATAATAAAAGGTGATGTAACTGGCGTGCGTGCCACTCTGTACAATCAGCTAAGGCTTCCAAGAGTCTTGGTTGCCTTTCTCATAGGAGCGGCATTGGCTATTGCCGGTGATAGTCTTCAACTTACGCTGAAAAATCCCCTGGCAGATCCTTATATCGTTGGGATTTCGGCGGGCGCTTCATTTGGCGCAGTGCTATCTCTGGTGATAAAAGAATATTTTGGATTAAGCATCAACATGGACTTTCTCGCCTTTGTGTTTGCCTTGATCTCTGCTTTTACCGCTTATTTCATATCTCGAAAAGGCGGAAGGATATCGGTGACCTCGCTCATATTGAGCGGGGTCATCATTTCATTCCTTTTCAACGCCGCTGTGACATTTCTCGTTGTTTTTACCTGGCGAAACATCATAAGTCTTCACTTCTGGTCCCTCGGCTCAATGTCTGGAGTCAGCTGGAGTGACTTTTACAAAATGCTCATAGCCCTTTCCATAGAAAGCGTGATATACTTGCTTTTCAGACGTAAGATGCTCATTCTCGCGGCAGGTGAGGAACATGCCGTTACTGTTGGTGTTTATCCCGAAAGGGTAAAAACCATTGTGTTCTTCAACGTGGCTTTTGTATCTGCGCTATGCGTTTCAACGGCCGGTTTGATAGGATTTGTAGGGCTGATAATTCCCCACATAACCAGATTGCTCTTTGGCACAGATAGCAAATTGAACTTGATTTCCACTCTTTTAATAGGTGGTATTTTTTTAACTGCCTGTGACACCCTCTCAAGAACTCTTTTCCAGCCTACTGAACTTCCCATAGGTGCTGTAACTGCTCTTGTCGGAGCACCATTTTTCATATATCTTTTGAAAAGGAAGGCCGGGATATCAAATGGTTGAAGCGCTCAAAATAAAGGACTTGAAGTACAGTTACGGCGAAATCAATGCGCTCAATGGAGTGAACCTCTCGTTATATGAAGGAGAGATCCTGAGCGTGCTTGGCCCCAACGGTAGCGGAAAGACCACCCTGCTAAAGGTGATCAGCGGCATATTGCACAACTACAAAGGTAGTGCAAGGTTATATGGCAGAGAAATATCAGGTTATTCCATTAAAGAGCTGGCAAAGTTGGTTTCCTATATTCCACAGGAGTTTTCACCAGCCTTTGATTTGAAATGCGAAACCATTGTGTTCTTTGGGAGAAATCCTCACATCGCAAACTTTAAAGGATTTGGGATAGAAGATTACAGGATAGTCAGGGAATCCATGGATAAAGCTGATATACTGGATTTTAAAGACAGGCTCTTCAGAACTCTCAGCGGCGGTGAACGACAACGCGTTATAATAGCAAAGGCAATTGCTCAAAAAGGGAAGCTGATGCTTCTCGATGAATTTACTTCTCACCTTGATCCCGGTCATTCTCAAAAGCTCATGGAACTCGTGAAAACCATGATAAAAGAGGAAGGTATTACCGCCATCAACATCGCTCATGACGTAAATCAGGCTGTAAATATTTCAGATCGCCTGGCTTTCTTGAAGGACGGGCGTATCCTTGCCATCGGTAATGCGGAAGAGGTATTAAGCGAGTCTTTAATAGAAGAAGTGTATGAAGCCAGGTCTTCGATCATTGAAAATCCACTTACGAAAAAACCATTGGTCGTATTCTATTGATTCTATTGACAGCGTAATACACACTTAATCTAATTGCACGGCAAATGAAAGCCCCCATTCTAAATTTCTTAATTCTATAAATGTTAGAATTACTCGACTTTTTTAGGGAGGGCTGCTTATGCAGGTTACACCTTTGGTCAGAACTTTGGCGAGAAATCTCGAAACCCCCTTTCTTTTAATGGATCTATCATATGTAAAAAACAACTATTTCGACATCATGAACCATATCAACAATGTTCGGATATTCTATGCTGTTAAGGCAAATTCACATTCACGTATAATTTCTCTGCTAAATGATCTGGGAAGTAGTTTCGATGTGGCATCTCGAGGTGAGATCGACAGACTCCTTTCGCTTGGAGTTACAGCCGATAGATTGAGTTTTGGAAACACCATAAAAAAGATAGAAGATATAAAATACGCATACGCAGTAGGTGTCAAATATTTTGCTGCGGATTCCGAAATGGAAATCGAAAAAATAGCTGCCCACGCCCCAGGTAGCAAAGTTTACGGAAGAATAATGACCACCGGCAGTGATAGCGACTGGCCCCTTTCAAAGAAATTCGGGACCGATGTGGAGCATGTGATTTCTATTCTCCGCTATGCTGACAATCTTGGGTTAGATGCCTATGGTGTTAGCTTTCATGTGGGTTCCCAGAATTACAATGTAGCTAGCTGGGAAAGTGCCATTAAAGAAGCGGCAGAGGTATTCAAAAGACTGAGGGCTGAGGGAATTAATGTGCGGATGATCAACCTGGGCGGTGGTATGCCAGTAAAACACCTAAAAGATATTCCCTCAGTGAAAGAAATTGGAGAGGTTATCAACAGAACTATAGAAAAAGAACTCTCTTTTGTGCACAATCTTGAAATATTTATAGAACCCGGCAGGTCAATGGTGGGAAATGCTGGGATCTTCGTTTCCCAGGTAATCCTCAGGAGCCGCAAAGGTTCTGAACAATGGATTTATGCTGATGCCGGTGTTTTTCATGGGTTAATGGAAACGATAGAAAACTTCAGATATGAGATAATAGTCGATGGCAAGCAAGGTGATAAGAAAGAGGCTTTTACACTCGCCGGTCCATCCTGTGATTCTGTCGATACCATATATGACAAGGTAATGTTACCAAAAACCATCGGATACGGCGACATCCTTTATTTCGTAAACGCCGGTGCCTATACCACTGAGTACGCAACGAACTTCAACGGAATAAAAGCCCCGGGCGTGTATTTTGTGGAGGATTTTGCGCTAACAGAGTCTGAATATTTTCAAGATGACAATGGAATGGCACAAGACCTTTAGGGTTCAGAAAAAAATCTGATGGCTATTTGTGTTTTGTAGCCATCTTCATAGGAATAACCGACCGAGAGAAACCCCGAGGAGATTTTCAGTAGCTTCTGGGGTTTTTCGCTATTAATCGCTTTGGATTCAATCATACCTATGGGTTCACCTCCAAAGCTGTACATGAATATACGTTGATTGTAGGCCTCATTGTCAAAAACAGCTTCCAAAACACTGATTTTGCCATCAGATAACAGTAACCCCCCAACAATCTCGTCTCTGAAATCGTCGATGGTTTTACTCCAAAGCACAACTCCGTCGGTAGTGTACTTTCTTAAAACCACATCGTGATCACCTGTTGGAGTCGGAACAATTCCAAGCACATAGAAAAACCGTTTCTCTTCTCCGGGGACTACCTTTAAAAGCCATCCCTGATGCTCCCATTTCAGAACAGAACTGTTCTCCAAAACAACGACGGGAAAATTGAGATTTTCCTGAGAAATAGTTCCAACAAAAACAATACCATCATCGACAACGGTGGCATCATATATAGAAAAAGAGAAAAGATCTATTTTCGATATGGATTTTCCCTTTTTAACCAAAGCGACAGTTTTCAGGTTCTCTCTTCCGACACAAATGACCACATCGTTGTCAGCTTTGAGAAGCTGCACAGAGGACAGGGTTTCCGGAAAAACAGCTTCGGTTGAGCCACTGCTATAGCTTATCACCTGAAGGCTTCCATTCTTACTTTCCTCATAACCAAGCACTTTATCATTCCAAAAACACATAGGTACAAAAGAACCCAAAAAATATTGCGCAGTGACTTCAAAGGTTTCCGATAATTCCATTAGATATGCCGAATAGTCAACAGAGCAATCCAGCTTTTTGACGAGTACCTTTAATTTGCTATCCGTTAGCTTTGCATCCACCGGATAATCCCAGTTATCGTCTCCAAAGAGCTTCTCATAAGATTTTGGAACTTGAAAATTCCATTCTTCGCTCCAGTATTCTTTATCATAAACCTCGGTTTTTATCTTCCAGCTGTAAGTTTTTCCTGGTTTCGTCAAGAGAGAAAAGTTGTTTTTTTCAAGTGGCCCATAGAGAGATTGTTTCTCACCATCGAAGAGGTAAAGATAAAAAGCCAGCGTTTTTCCATAGGGATTATCTACTTGCCAGCTGAGACTTACTACACCATTAATAGGAGCAATAACAGCTCCTGCTTTTGGCAAAGGCGAATGGGCAGAATAATCCACGGAGAAAACCGCGGTGACTATAAGCAAAAACAGTATGAGCGATGAATTTCTCATGGCCATTCCTCCTCAGAGAAATTTGCGCAGTTTTTCGAATTCCTCTTCCGTAAGTAAGTCTCTTTCATACAATTTCCAGAGAACTTTTTGGGCGAGTTCAAGATCTTTTAGTTGACTAAGCTCTTTCCTAAGTTGTGCAATTTGCATCGTTCTTTCATCGAGTTCGCCTTCGTTGTCATTTTTTTTCAACGCATTGAGAATGGGCATGTATTTTATGAGGATTTCTTGTGAAATTTCCTCCGGGGATTTCTCCTTGATTCTCACAAAACGCCGTTTTTTCACAGTAGCGTATTGTGGGGGGATATACCAGCCCAATAACATCCCCATGAGGAGCCCTCCTATATGTGCAGCATTGCTGATATTTGGAATAGCAAGACCAAAAAAGAGGTTAAGAAGAATTATCGGCAACAGGGAAAAACCAGTAACAGATCTGAGCACCATTGGCGTATCCTTTTTAAAACCCAGAACAAAAAGCACCCCAACCAATCCAAAGATGGCGCTGCTGGAGCCAATAGTTATGTAGGGGGTGAAAGCTACGGCGGTAAGATTTCCGACAATGCCACCCAAAAAATAAAGAATGATGAATTTCTTTCTTCCAAAAAGCCCCTCAACAATATACCCAAGTTGATAAAGGGCATACATGTTGAAAAGGATATGCCACATATTGCCATGTAAAAAGAGGGCAGTTACCGGTGTATAAATCAGGCCATGTTGAAGAGCGCTTCTACTCACTCCGCCGTAGTAGAGGAATAAGGTATAAACATCTCCCATTTGAGGTCTGGACATAGAAAAGATAAAACTGAAAAAGTATACAGTTATGTTTATTGAAATCAGTGTCAACGTGACAGGTGGTACTCTTCTCATCAACATCACCTTTCCTAAAAGAGTAATTTAAAGAGCTTTTTATATTCAGATTCAGAAAGCAACGCTTTATCAAAGAGATCTCTCAAGATTGTGCCGGCATCCTTTGTGCTGAGTTTCCCCAAATCCCTGAAAAGGGCCGCAATAACTTCTTTCCTTTTGTTCACATCTTGAGCATTTTCAAGCAAGCTGCTGTACCTCTCCTTGAGTTTCTCAGCGCTTTCTGTATTCTGAAGAAACTGTTTCTTTACATCCTCTTCTTTTTGAGTACTTTTTTCAAATTCCTTGAGCTTTTCTCTGAATCTTCCATAAAGTACCTGCACTATCATCAACTTATATCTAAAATACCAGCTGAACACACCATATGAAATCAATGTGAAAAGCACAACTGTCCATATGGATATGGTGCCTGGCACCAAAGCTGGTATTCGTTTCTTCTTAGAAACTATGAGCTGCATTTTCACCTCATCATTGTAGATAATATCGATCAATTTATAAAAAAGGAAAGCCGTTGAAATGAGAGACACCAGAAAAACAGCTGAATATATCATATACTCTTTTCCAAGCACTTCCATCAGTTTTGCAGTATCGGAGATTTCCGAAAGCACATAGGCGTTTTCAATCAGTACTTTCATAGCTCCCATGCTTGACAGTTGAAGAGCGGTAAAAGAAAAGGTATATGCAATCACGTAGGGGATCGCTCTTCTCTTCATAAATAGCTTATTGGCCCTCATATCTTTATCGTCAAAGAAACCCTTTTTTACAAGTTCCTTGTAATGTGCATCACGATTTATCGCGAGAACGTACCAAATGAAAAGGCTAATGGTAACACCTGCGGCAAAGAAAATCGTTGCTAGCATTGAATCGCCCATAAAAAGGGGGATATAGCTGCATATTGCTCCAATTATAAAGACGAGACTACTCACTCTCAGCATTAAAATCCTCCTCGCTGGAATCAATAATCAGAGTTCTGTAATCCCTGTAAAGAACCATACCAGGATGTGCCCCTCTTGGTTTCCAAACGTTTTTAACTTTTGTATAATCAACTTCAACTTTCCCTGACAATTTTCCTTTTGAATGAATAGCTGCCAAATATGCTCCGTATTTTATTTCAACATCGCCAGGGCGTTTTCCGGCTGTTTTCAGTATAACATGTGCCCCGGGAATATTGCGAGCATGAAACCACAGATCATCTGCCGCAGCTCGTCTTCGTATTTCATCATTTTGAATATGATTTCTACCTACCAGATACTTATAACCCCTGAAAGTAAAGCTCTTTGGCCCTATCGCGGTATTGTCTTTTTTCTTTTTTTGCTTTTTGGCAGTTTTCCTTCTTAATATGCCTATTTCCTCTAATTCACTTCTCAAAGCCGCTAAATCTTCGTAACTGTCAGCAATTTTAAACATCTCTTGCAGGTCTAAATAATAAGCCAAGAGAGGCTGAAGTTTTTTCAGCCTTTTATTTACGGCTATAACCTTTCGCTTCGAACGATTATAATACTTGAAAAACATTCTCGCATTTTCTGATGGCGTCAGTTGAGGGTCAAGTTTGATCTGAATTTTCTCCCCGCTTTCCCAATCTTCCAGCCACAGAAGCTCTCTTTTCTCTTTCAGCTTGTATAAATTTGCTGTCAACAGCTGACCCATTTTCCTGTATTTTTCGTAATCAGACAACGCTGCGATTTCTCCTGTTAACTTGTCTATCAATTTTTGCAGCTTCTTGACCTCTTTGTTCAAATGCCTTAAAATCGCATCCCTCAAGGCCTTAAATTCCTCTTTTTTTCTCTCGCTTTCTATAAGTGCATCAATTGCCGCTGAAAGCTCCATTTTTCTGGCACCGGGAATATAAAACGCGGAAATCCACGGTTTTTCCTCACCACTAACGAAGTATACATCGGTATTTTCAAGGGATTCCCCAATGGCTTTTAAACCTTTGAAAAGCCTTTTTGCCTCATCGCGGGAGAGAACCTGATCCCTCCTGAGGGACATCAAAGAGAATAAATTGTCAAGGCTTTTTCTATCAAAACCAAGCACCCGTATTTCTCTTGTCTGAAATTCCCTTTCTTCAATAAACTTCAGGAAATCTTGCCAATCCATTTTGAGGATATCCAAACCATCCCTTTCAGGAAAGCTATAATGAGAGCCGGCAAGCAGTGTCCTTTTTTCCGTAACCCTTTTTTTGAGGAGTCCAATGACTTTCAACTCATCATCGGTTAAAACGATGTTGGAAGCCGGACCGATCAATTCTACAAAGAGGTGATGCCTTTCAACTTCGCCAAAGGGGGTCCTCCTTTGAAAACGAAGCTCAAAAACCCTGTCAAGGGCAGGCTGATTCACACCAACTAAAGTCGCTCCATTCAATTTCCCCCTCAGGATTTTCAAAAGCGGCGAAACTGTTGAGGGTTCTCTATCGTTACCTTTCCTGAGAAAAGCAAAAGGGTAGCGGGGATTAACAGAGATTTGAAATGTTCCCCACTGAAACCTTAGATAAAAATTATTTTTTCCGCTTTGATATATTTGTCTTAAAGAATACCCTTTGAACTTCTTCAGTTCTTTAAGGGCTTTATAAAGCAAGAGTCCATTAAAAGTCATTCGCCCTTTTCACCTCATCCGAGTTCACAAATCTGAAATTCCCCCGGTTTGAACCGGGCTTATAAAGGCTAAATATGGTGCTTCCAGAACCGGAAAGCCTGTTGAATATTGCATCATTGCCGGCAAGATGTTTTAGCTGATCCATTATTTCAGTTTCTCGAATGGCTCTCTCAAAGGTATTTTTACTAAGTGACGCGGCTTTTACATATTCGCTGTTTTTCAATGCCCTATAAAGCTCAAAAACCTTTTGAGGTTCTGGCCTTTCGTTGTAGTTCCCTTTATCAACCAATGAGTAAGCTCTTGCGGTGGAAATGCCGGTTGTTGAAAAATGAAGCTCCAATTTATAAGCTGGAAGATCACCAGGGAAAATCAGCTTTTCACCTCTTCCAAGACCGACAGCGGTACCACCAACCAATAAAAAAGGAACATCACTTCCCACTTTGCAGGCAATCTTATAAATTACCCTGAAAGGGACTTCGAACATTTTGCCAAGGGCCCTTAACAAAACCGCTGCATCTGCGCTCCCGCCACCAAGGCCACCACCAAAGGGTATGCGCTTTTTCAATGTCAATCTTAGCGAAAGCCTCTGGTGAGTTTCTCTTTCAAAATCCTCGCAAACATGATAAAGGGAATTACCAGGTCCCCATGGTATGGCAGGCTCTGAATAAAACCTTATGCCCGGAAAAAGGGAAGGTTCCATGAGGAGTTCATCATAAAGAGATATTGTCTGGAAAAGTGTTACGAGTTCGTGATAGTTTCCTTTCAGGGCACAAACCTGAAGATACAGGTTTACCTTTGCAAAGGCTTTAAGAACTTTAGCAGATATTCTGTCGTTAATGTTGACCACCCTTCCATTTTACCTTTATAAGCTGATAACTCATCCCATGAAACAGTGAATATTTCAAACATATCCTCTTCTCTCAATTTTCGAAACTCAACCTCCGCCAGATATAGAATTCCCAGATGAACTCTGGAGACAGGGCTTGAAAGGTCATTTATCACCCCAAGATATGTAAGGGCTTTTGGTTCTGCGTCCACTTCTTCATTGAATTCTCTCCATAATCCCCTTTCAAAAGTTCTCCACGCATCTTCCAGATCCCCATCTGTCGAATTCACATGCCCGCCTATGCCAAGGGCGAATTTATTATGCAACCTTTTTTCACCCTGCTTTTCAGTGCGTTTCAAAAGAATGAAATCTTCCCCATTTTTGAGGACAATATAGGGTATTACCTGCCTGTGGCTTTCATCGCCCTCAGCATGCAAGCGGGGCAAAAAGGTGGCGTGTTCTCTCAAACGTTCTTTGATTACATCAAGGGGAATCTCTTTTATTCCAGAAAAATCCAAAAGGTCATTTAAATGTTCTGTTGCAATAACCAGGACTTCCTCCGTCAACTGGGCACCTCCTTAAAAATTTACGTCCGGGGAAAATACCATCTCAGCCCCAAGAATTGCTGGGATTTCCATAATCACTTCACTGCTGAACTCAGGTGAAGCAGAAACCTCCGCGTGACCGACGAGCATTATTCCAAAGTAATGCTCCTCATCCAGCAAAGGGCCTATACCCAGCGAGTTTTCGTCGAGTTCAAAATGCACGGTAATAACACTTTTAAGGTTGAAACTTTCTGTTTTCGGTGATAACAGAGCCAGGTTAGAAATATCAAGGAGTTCATCAACAATAAAAGTTCCTCCGGTTTTGACTCCTCTTATGAGAAACAATGATTCATTATCGGGATCATAACCAGTATCTGAAGCGTCAGGATAAAGATCTACAAACCATTTATCGGGGAGGCCGTCCGCTTCTACTGAGCTCAAATCCGCCGCTATTCTTATGCGCCTTCTCCATCCTTTTTCACCGATATCGATATCATCAAAGGAATCGTTTAATTCAGATATGGAATAACTACTCTTTGATATCTCTTCCATACTGTGCACATATACACAAGATTCAGAAGGTGTGGCACTGGGTTCTACATCAACTGCCGCTATCCTGCCTTCAAACGGGTCAAAAGCAGGTAAAGTCGTTGGAGAGAATCCCCTGACATACCTGAAATAAAAAGGTGTTCTTTCGTCTTTACTCGCTCCCCAATTTTCAAACCAGTTATCTGGAGCTTGAAACGATTCTGTGCTTTCGAATACTTCCACCGCAACATCAGGTTTATCACCATAGTATAATATCTTCGAACCAGAGAGTTCTTTCAACTCACCATCAACAAAAACCGTTGTCTTCACACCTATCCATAGTTTTTCATAATCCACTTCAGGTAAATAAAGATAGGCGCTTTGGCCAGAATCCTGTTGAAATAAATGGCCTGAAAGGCTCTTCCAGCTCTCTTCATCCCAGTACTCAACCTGCCACAGATATGTCTCTGAACCATCGGGTACGAAATTCTTGGGATTTACAGTTAGTTCCAACACTTCACCGGGTTCCCTGTTCAATTCCTGTGCAGATATACTCAAATATGGTCTATTACTGGATGGGCATCCTCCCAGAAACAACAGCGCCAAAAACATAGCTGTAAAAAAAAGCACAAGCTTTTTCATGCTAATTCCTCCTTATGAGTTTCCTAACGAAGTCCTCCTCTTCATCATCCGGCAACCCTTCAAGTTTCGCCAGCTGAAGTTTATCTAGCACTCTTTTTATTGCCTTTCCCTCTTTAAGGCCAAACTTTTCAATCAATAGAGTTCCTGTTATCCGGGGCTTTTTCTCTTCAAGATTTTTTAGATAAATCCGAAACTTTTCGGAATCTTTTTCATCCAGGGAAGCATCGACAAAACAAAGCACTTCCGGCTCAGACTTCCTCACAATTGTGAAGAAAGTCTTGAAGCTGAGTTGCTCACCATCGTCATGTTTATTTTGCAACGCCCGGGAAATATTCACCGCTTTTCTTATCCAGTCGGGGAATTTTTTAGGAAATCCGTATCTTTTCACAATACTGTCTAGTTTCCTTACAGGTGCATTTCTCAACAAAATCATGGCAAGGATATAGACCGGTTTAGGCCCTGGAAACCTTCCCCTTCTAAAATATCTATCAAGCATCAATAGAGCTTCTGTATCAACCATACTGTAAGGGAATAAATGCTTTAAAACCCCGAGTTCATCCATCCGTTTAATGGCTTTTAATGGTTCGGGTTCTTCGATGATTTTTTCGAGCTCATATCTAAGTCTCTGGCCAGTTACACGTTCCAGGTAATTCTGTGTTACATGCTTTTTGAGGAGTTCCAGTGTACGCTCTTCAATTTTGAAATTGAAGCGCTGTTCAAACCGAATAGCGCGCAATATCCTCGTTGGATCTTCTACGAAGCTCAAAGGATAAAGCGTTCTGATGATTCCGTTCTCCAGATCACGCTTACAACCAAAGAAATCCAGCAAAAGGCCAAACTCCTCTTGATTTAACTTTATAGCCATTGCGTTTATCGAAAAATCTCTTCTGTAAAGGTCCTTCTTTATAGTGCTCACTTCAACGTTTGGCAAAACAGCGGGTTCTTCGTAATACTCTGTTCGGGCTGTTGCCACGTCTATTCGCAGTCCGTTTTTGAAAAAAATAGACGTGGTGAGGAATTCCTTGTGTTCAACACAGGTCACTTCGAAATATCGTCCAAAGGTTTGCGCAAAGTGCCTGGCATTTCCTTCAACGACTATATCGATATCATAATTTTTCTTGCCCAAAAGGAGATCTCTGACAAATCCGCCAACAACATATGTCGCCATACCGACCTGATTGCCCACTATTCCAAGGAAACGAAGCATTGTAACTATATCTGGTTCAAGGCGGGTTTCAATGAGGTTTACAATCTTGGAGGTTTGTAGTTTGAGATTTTCTAACTCCTGTGATCTCTTTGTTAACACTCCGCGCATTAAATCAGACTTGGTAACGATACCAACAAGGATACCTTTATCCAGGACCAGGACACTTGATGAACCATTTTCCATCATCTTCCTTGCGGCTTCACTAACAGGGGCCGTGGCTTTTACGGTTACAAGATCGGTTTGCATAATCTCCTCAATATGAGAATTTTTTAGACCGTGCTTGATAGCTTTTCTCACGTTATCAAGAGTTACAATACCAATAAGCCTTCCCCCTCCTATGACTGGAAGGCTGCTATGCCCGGTGTTCTCCATTATTTTCGCCGCCTCTTTTACAGGCATTTCTGAAAGGACCGTACGCACTGGTGAAGACATGACCTCTTGAACCTGGACAAAACTGAGAATGTTTTTCCTGAGTGAATTGAAAATTCTTTCTTTCACCGCATTGAAATTGGCGTTTGCGTAAAAGGCAAGGGAAAAATTCGGATATGCACTAAGCTTGGAATCGGAAAAGATCTTTGAGAAATCAATCTCGCTGTATCTCGTGCGACCAGCAACAAAAACATCTTTCCCAACCTGTATAAAAACTATTAGATTGTCCGCCCCGATGGTTATCCAGAGTTTTTCTACCAATTCAAATATTTCTTTTGGCATAACTTTCAGTTTTGCCTCTGAAATAGCAACTTCAACCCCCTTGATTGAGAGAATCCGGGTATTATCCATGAATTTTTGAAAACACCTGCGTTGCTCACGTGTCAATGCAAATTTCTGATACTTGACCACCCTTTCCAACGAAGCACCCGAAGAAAGCAGCCACGCACCTGTGAGCAGGTCATCTGGTGTAGTTGTGGAAAGAGAAAAATTGACTGTCTTACGGTATAAAGCCACCGCATAAAGAGTAGCTTCTTCAGGGGTTATTTTTATCTGCTTTTTTCTCAGAATATCGCATAGCAATGTAATGGAAGCACCGTAATGCCCCGAGATAACCTTATTCCAATTACCATCAACCGCTGTTCCAAGATGGTCAAACAAAATCTTATTGCAACGCTCCAAAAATGGCTTCACAGAAGCCGGTAACTGGCTTTCACTTACACTGCCAACAACAATCAAGGATGAAATCGATTCGAGCTCTAACTCTTCAAACCTATGATAGAAAAAGAGGTGTGGTGCGACTTCTTCTATGAACTTCTCAACCTTTGATTCCGGATTTCCTTCTATGACGATTTCATGTTTTGGGAAAAGCCTTTTGGCTGCAAAGCAGGCAGCAAGGTCATCAAAGCCAGGTTTGGGGCGTGTCGTTATTATCTTCAATCTAAATTCCACCTCTTCAGTTTTGTATAGAGTGTGCTTTTGCTTATTCCCAATGCACGGGCCACTTTTGTTTTATTGCCATTATACTTTCTCAGTAGTCTTTCTGTATAGTCTTTTTCAAGCTCCTCCAGTGACATTTCCTCAAATGAAGGTGAGGCCTTTTTAACAAGTTTTTGCATGTTTTCGGGAAGCATCCACTTTTCAAGAGTTTTATGTTCACCGTAAATCGCTATTATTGATAACAGTACATTTCTTAACTCCCTAACGTTGCCTGGCCAATCATAATTCATGAGCATTTCCATAAAATCGCTGGAAACATCAATTTTTTCCGTTATACCAACTTCCTTTTGCAAAATTGGGATGAAATGGTTTACGAGGAGTGGGATATCCTCAATTCGTTCCTTCAATGGGGGAAGCTTGATCCTGACCACATTTAGCCGATAATACAAATCTGCTCTAAATCTTCCCTTCTCCATTTCGTTTAACAGATTCCGATTTGTTGCGCAAATCAACCTCACGTTCACTCTCTTCTCGAGTGTGCTGCCCAATCTCTTGAAATTGCCTCTTTCTATGAACCGAAGCAACTTTGGTTGAAGGCTCAAAGGCATTTCTGAAATCTCATCAAGAAAAAGAGTTCCGCCATCCGCTTCTTCTACAAGACCTTTTTTGAAGGTATCCGCCCCTGTAAATGCTCCCTTTTCATGTCCGAAGAGTTCAGATTCAAAGAGGTTTTCCGGTATTGCAGAGCAATTTAACGCGACAAATTTCTTTCTTCCGCTTAGCCTGTGAATCAAGTTTGCAACAACTTCCTTTCCGGTTCCACTATCCCCTTCAATCAAAACGGAAACATTTTTACCCGCAATGGTTTCTACCGTTTTTTTTATCTTCATCATTTCAGTGCTTTTCCCGACTAAATTCAATTTCCTTTCAATACCGGTCAATCTTGAAAGCTCTTCATTTTCCAATTCCAGTTTTCTGTAACTCATAGCCCGTTTTATTTCAATCAGGGCATGATCGAGATCAAAGGGCTTCTCAAGAAAATTGAAAGCACCTTTTTTCACCGCGCTGACAGCACTGTTTATGTCTCCATGGGCGGACATGACAATAACGGTTGAAACAGCACTGGCTATTTCCACGAGTTCCATTCCATTGCCATCAGGGAGCCTTAAATCAAGGAGAACACAATGAAAATAGTCATTGTACAGCTTTTCCCTTGCTTCGCCCAAAGTCATTACACCCACAGGTGTATAGCCTGCATCTTTCAAAGCTTCACAAAGCATTTCGTTGAACATTTGATCATCGTCGATAACGAGGATCTTTTTTTTCACATCCTCACCTCTTAAATACCAGTCTGATAACAGTCCCTTTGCCCTCTTTGCTACGTATCTTTAGAGAAACATCATTATCCTCGCAAAAGCTTTTGGCAAGAGTTAATCCAAGACCTGTTCCATTTTCCTTTGTTGTAAAAAAAGCTTTTGTGGCTTTTTCAAGAACCCGTTTGCTCATACCGATACCGTTATCGCCAATCAGGAGGGCAATCCACTCTTGCCCTTTCCTTAACTTCAAAACAACATCGCCTTTATCTCCCGGTATTGCTTCAAGTGCGTTTATCACCAGATTTTTTATAACATTTTCAAGGCGCTTTTCCTGAACTTTAACGACTGCTTCATTTACATTTGAAGCCAGGCGAAGGTTAATCCCTCTGGTTTCTGCAATTGGTGTCAGGTATCTGACCACTCTATTCAAAAGTTTCGGCAAATCGGTATCTCGAGGTTCTTCCCCGTAATGGTACACCTGCAAAACACCAAGAATCTTTTCTTTCAGCGATTTTAGTTCCCTTTCAAGGCGTTGTAGATTTTGCTCTTTGCCTGTCCTTTGATATAGATCAAATGCCAGCTGGAGGTTTGCCAGAGGCTGCTTCAAGCCATGTGCGAGATCCGCTACCGTTTCCGCACTGACAGCGTAGCGCATTGTCTTTTCTAACAACCTTTCTGTCTTCCAACGAGTCGTTATATCATTGAAAATCATGGAGAATTCTTCGTTTTCTCCTTCTTCGACGACTACCATATACCGTCTACTTTGCCTTCTGGAAAATACATGGTAATTACCTTTCCTGACAGGGATTTTCAAACCGTTTCTTCGTAATATGCCAAAAATTCTTCCCTTTCCTATCTCCTTACCGTCGTTGAAGTGAATCTGGAAAGCTTTATTGTAAAATCTGATCTCTCCTTCTCTGCCAACAAGTACAATGGGCAATTCAAAGGAATTTACGAGATTGACGAAATTTTCGTAACGCTCTTTATAAAAGTCCTTCTCCTGAACGATTCTCTGTAAAGCGTTTCTGTGCGCGATAAAAACATTTTTCAAAGAGGTATCGATATTTTCCGGTTTCTTGCCAGCATTAATGGCATTGAGAAGTTTTGCCGCATCTCTTTCGTGGCTTCTGCTTTTCACGCAGTAAAGGATTGCGAAAAACACAGAAATGATAAGAGCGCTTGCCAAAAAACCACAAATGATGCCTAAAGCTAGCCAGATAATAGCTGCAAGTGCAAAGGTTCTCACACAACGATTATGGATTAATTCTTTAAGCCTTTCGAAGTTCGAGTGGTTCACCTCCCCGTATTCCGAGTACTTCAGAGGCATTTCCCTGGTTAACCGCGATTTCCAGGTACCCGCTACCATCCTCATGTAGCAAAATGGACCCTCGCCTTACATCAAAATATGTCCTTCCAAAGCTTCCTTCGAATTTTTTCCTGCCGATCGTTATTATCACTTTGTCATCACACTCGAAATATCTTCCAGCTAGTGTGCCGGGGATGTTCGTTTCAACATTTCCAAATCTATCTACAAAAGCTACTTCCCCTTTCACAACACCTGTTTCTTCAGCGTAAGCCTTCCAAAATTTTAAAACCTCATAACTCATCAGGAGATCTCCAACCTCAGAAAAGTCAATGCCTTTAGCCAGATGAGCAGCCACGGCGGCAAAAATATCCCGACCGTGAAAGGAACTGGAACCTCCATAATGCAGCTTAACATTATCCAATTCTCGTACTTCGCTAACCCCGAGGTCTTCACAGACAAAAGTGAATAATCCGTTATCCGGACCCACAAAAATCCGCTTGGATTTTGTTCTCACCGCTATCGCTTTTCTAGAACTGCCCACGCCTGGATCAACAACCGCAAGAAAGATCGTGCCATCCGGAAAATCCGCAGCCGCTTTTTGAAGTATATAGGCCCCCATTCTAATGTTAAAAGGTTCTATACCATGGGTAATATCGAGAATCTCCACCGACGGCGCAATCCCTTTTATTACAGCCTTGGTGACTCCTACATAATAACTTTCATTGCCCCAATCTGAAAGAAAGGCTATCACGTAAACACCCCCATATGTTCATAAATAGATTTTAGCGCTTTATAAAAATCCTCTTTTTCAATCTTGTATAGATTCGATGAAACACGGCAATCCGAAGCCCCAAACCCTTTTACTGCTTCTCCGAACTCCTGGAGTAATGCTGAGATTTCTTCCTCTCTCTTAATAGATGAAGGTAACAACACAGCAGAAAGAACTTTGCCCTTTTCCAGCAAAAAATCTATATGCCAAAACTTATTCTTAGACTTTTTTAGATGCCTTTTCACCCGTCCTGAAAGAGAGCCTAAGGCTGAACCTGCGTAACAATAAAAGCCCGGGAGAAGCTCAAATCTCCTTGCTCTGGTTCTTATTTCTAACCGCGTTTTCACTTCTATAAGGAGAACATAACTGCCTTTATCCATATTTCAATTATACGATAAGGGATATTGATTAGCTGATATAATTACAGTGGAGGTGTGAAGATGGCATATGTTGAGATTTATCCAAATAGAGTTTATCAAAACGCTGTATTTCTCAACAAACTATGTGCGGAAGCGAAAATAGAGGTGGTTGGTGTTACAAAGGTAACCTGTGGCGACCCGAACATCGCTGAAAAAATGCTCAAAGCGGGCATCAAAATCATTGGAGAATCAAGGCTTGAGAACATCAAAAGGTTAAAAAAAGAAGGGATTGGAGCAAAATTCATGCTTTTGCGTCCCCCTGAGCAGGCAAGAATTCGTGAAGCGCTTGAGCTCGCCCATTATTTTTTGATTTCCGACCTGAAGGTTCTCGAAAATTTTATCGATATTGACAACACAACTGAAAAAGGATACATATACATGGTGGATACTGGCGACTTGCGTGAGGGAGTTTGGTACGCAGAAGCCCTTCCAGAACTCCTGAAGGCTTATGAAATCGCCGGCAGAAAGCTTCTTGGAATTGGTACAAACCTTGGTTGCTATGGAGGGGTAAAAGCTACCCCGGAGAAATTCGCGCTTTTGGAAGAACTTTCAGAGAAGTTCAGAAAATCAACAGGATTTGAGTTGCAAATTCTTTCTGCCGGGAATACCGCTTCGCTTCCTCTCGTGGAACGTGGTATTGTTCCACCGGGTATAAACCAGTTCAGGCTTGGTGAATCCATAATATGTGGAACAGACGTTACGAACAACCGCAATGTGCCCGGAACGAGGCAGGACAATTTCATATTGTATGGTCAGATCATCGAGCTAAAGCGCAAACCTTCGATTCCCGAAGGGGAAATCGGCTTGGATGCCTTTGGACGTAAACCACGCTTTGAAGACCGTGGAACAAGACTCAGAGCCATTCTTGACCTTGGTGAACAGGATATTCTGCCCTCTGGTCTAATTCCTATGGTAGATGGGGCAGAAGTGTTGCACGCTTCAAGTGACCATCTGATAGTAGACTTAACAGAAGTCCCAAAAGCTTTCAAAGTTGGAGAATATATGCCTTTTAGAATGTCTTACGGGGCGTTGCTGAGGGCGATGACTTCAACTTATATCAGAAAGGAATACGTATATGCGCTTTAGAAAAGTTAAAAGTGAAGATTATCAGAAGATCGTTAAGCTCACCTCTGGGGTTTGGGATGGTAGTGATTACATCCCTTTGGTTTTTGAAAAATGGCTGAAAGAAGGAAATGGCTATTTCTACTGCCTTGAAGATAAGCATAACCAGCTTATCGCCCTTGGCAGGCTACTGCTTTTTGAAGATGAGGTTGGCTGGCTTGAAGGCTTAAGGGTTGCTCCTTCTTATCAAAACAGGGGCTTTGGCAGGGAAATGGCCCGGAAGATGATTCAGCTTGCGAAAAGTCTTGATATAAAGACATTATACTTTTCAACATACTTTGGTAACGTCAAATCCATAAGCATAAACGAAAAAATGGGCTTTTCACGAATAGAGGTCTATACAAATTTGCAGCTGGATACCCTTACATCCGGATCAAATGTTACTGTTTTTCCCTCTTCTTTCAGTTTTCATGGTTTTGTCTCAAATGATTGGGTCTTTTTTCCTGCCAAAGCTGAAACAATTGTAAATTTTTTGCCCGCATGTGAATTCGTGGAAATCTCAGGATGCCGGATTATCTTTTCGAGAAATATAAAGTTTCCAGACACGTTAGAAATATCATGGCTGGATTCTTCAAAGGTAAACGAAAAAGTAATCAGAGGAGCCATCTCTTTTGCTAAAAGCAAAGGGTACAAAAGAATGCACCTCATGCTTAAGGCTGGTTCCCATTTGGAACCCTTTTTGAAAAATGGTTTCTATTATTTTGAAAAGAGCGAGGATGTGTACCTCTACAAAGGGGAAGTCGAAAAGCTGAAACTCACTTGAATCCGAAATTTGCGGCCAGGATTTCGATAGAGTTGAGATCACCGATAACATTTAGCTTTTCATCAACGACGGGGATTTCCTGAACTTCAAACTGCAGCATTAGTTTTATCGCTTCTGATATCGGGGTTTCCTTTGTCACAGTGATCGGATCTAACATGATGTCCTTTGCCCTTTTGCCCGTTAGAATGGCCACATTTTTCGCCAGAAGACTGCCAGACTGAATTATGCCATAGTTAGAATAGCCGCAGATTTTCAGTAAATAGAGAACCGGGATTATGCCTGTGAGTTTCCCATTCTTGTTTGTAACATAGAGCGTGCGTGTAATTGGATTTTCAACAAGTACTTCAATTAAGTGGTTTAGGTCGTCTTCTTCCTTTACAATGGGAGCTTTTATCGTTATGGTATTGTAAACATCTTTCACCTTAAGAGACATCTTATCACCATCTTCCATACCTTACTATTATATAGATGTTCCCCATTATCAAGCTCATAACGGTTGGGAAAAACGCAAACCTAAGATATTCACGAAAGCCTGTTGCCTTTCTTGTGTGTCTTTCCAGAAGGGCGGTTCCAACCATATTCGCAGCAGCGCCAGTCATCGTGGCGCTTCCGCCAAAGCAAGCCCCTATGGACAGGACCCACCAGATATCTGCTGGAACTCCATGTACAGCAATCAAAGTTTTTATTATGGGAATCATAACAGTTACAACAGGAACTGCCCCTATAAAACCACCTACAATCGCAGTAAGCCATAGTACAAGAGTGTAAAGCAGTATTTCATTAGTATACGCCCTGGCGATAACATTGGATACTAGATCTGTGATTCCAACAGCTTTCAATCCATATGAAAGCATAAAAAGACCTATGAAGAAAAATATTGTATCCCATTCTATATCCCCAGCCAATTCAGAAAAATCTCTGCCACTTAAAAGCATTGCAGCGGCTGCACCGGTAAGTGCTATGGTTGCGGCTTCGTAGTCCAGTTGTTCATGTAAAATAAAGGCTATTATTACAGCAAGGAACACACTGATGGATTTTACGAGCTCCTTTTTTGAAGTGATGATTTTCGACATGTCTAAATTCATAAGGTGCTTCAGCTTTGATTTTTGCACTTCTATATTGGATATATATTTCTTATTGAAAAATATTCCATAGAAAAGAAGCACAACGATTACAATGGGGGCTAATTGATATATGAAGCTTAAAAAACCTTCACCACTTGCAGAGCCTATCAATATGTTTGGCGGGTCCCCTATCATTGTAGCTGTCCCGCCAAAATTGGCTGCCAGTACTAACGAAAAAATCAATGGAGACGGGTTCAAGTCGAGCGAGTCCGAAATAAGAAACAAAATAGGTGAAAAGAGCAAAATAGTGGTTACATTGTCCAGAAAGGCTGAAAATAAAGCAGTCACTGCAATAAACGATCCAAAAAGGAGACGTAAATTTCCACGGGAGAGTTTAACAACACCTATAGCCACATATTCAAAAAAGCCCGTCCCTCTCAAAATTGCGACGACAATCATCATGCCAATTAATAACCCTATCGTGTTGAAATCCACATAGGTTCCAACGTTTGATGTCTTAAAATCTTCTATCACCCTCGCCATTACTATCAACATACCCGCAGAAAAAGCCACTATCGATCTTTTGAGCTTACCCCTGATTATCAGATAGTACGTGATTAGAAAAACCACAATAACAAAAAGGCGTTCCATTCAATCACTCTCCCATACACAAACCAATTTTAAGTATATCACCCTGGAATTGAACTGTTCATTGACATCTTTCGTCAAAAGTTGATGAATGTCATAAAGGGAGGTGTTCAGGATGAAGAAGTTGTTGCTGGTTACACTTACCATTTTGGCAGTGACTTTGGGGCTTGCTTTCGTGAATCCTGATTATGTCAGCCCTGTTGAAAAAGTCGTTGAGGCTGCTGCACCGGCTGTGGTGAAAATTGACGTTGAAACCACTGCAAAGATCAGCCCTTTTGACCCCTTCACCGAGGATTTTTTCAAGAGATTCTTCGGTGAAATCCCTTTCGCTGAAAAAAAGGCAGAAGCATTGGGGTCAGGATTCATTTTTGATGCTGATGGTTACATTCTCACAAACGAACATGTGGTACACAACGCTGATCAAATCAAGGTTACACTTCTTGATGGCAGTAAATACGATGCGAAATACGTTGGTGGCGATGAAGAACTTGACATCGCTGTTATTAAAATCGATCCGGATGGTCAACAACTCCCCGTGCTGGAAATCGGAGATTCCGATTCTCTCAAAATTGGGGAATGGGCAATCGCCATAGGCAATCCCCTGGGATTTCAACATACAGTTACTCTTGGCGTCATCAGCGCCACTGGTAGGCAAATACCAAAGCCCGATGGAAATGGTTATTACTCCAATCTCATACAGACGGACGCTGCGATAAATCCCGGGAATTCTGGTGGTCCCCTTTTGAATATCCACGGGCAAGTTGTCGGCATAAACACTGCCATAGTTTCACCACAATATGGAACCACGTTGGGGTTTGCAATCCCGATAAATGTCGCTATGAGATTTGTTGATACGATAATCAAAGGCATCCCGATCCAAAAAGCTTATCTTGGTGTATACGTAAGTACTGTTACAGAAAGCACCGCCAAATCTCTTGGCCTTAAAGTGGATACCGGTGCCCTTGTCACTGATGTAATAAAAGACTCTCCAGCTGAAAAAGCTGGAATAAAAACTCAGGATGTAATAGTTAATTTCAATGGTTTGGACATACACAGTTCCGATGAATTAGTTGCTGCGGTTCATAATTATCCCGCAGGCTCTAAGGTCTCAATCACACTAAACAGATTTGGCAAAAAAATAACGCTCAATGTTGAACTCGGTTATCAAGACAATGCCGAAGGAAAGAAAACTCAGGAGAAATATCAGGACGATAAGCTCGGACTTGTTGTTGACAATATTCTTCCTGGTGATAGGGAAGAACTCTCTATTCCACAAGAAATCTCAGGTGTTATAGTCCGAGATGTTCTCGAGAACAGTTATGCTTCCCGGATGGGAATGTCCAAAGGCGATGTTATTGTGATGATCAGTGTAAATGGAAAACAAGAAGAAGTTTCATCACTTGAAGATTATAAGAAAGTGGTCTCAGAATTCAAGAAAGGTGATTATGTCGCACTGATCGTTCTCAGAGAAGGTGTGCGTTATATAGCTTCATTTAGATACTATTGACAGCATTCAGCAAGGCGGTAAACAAAAGCGCCGCTACACCAATTGGTGTTAGCGGCGTCCCCCCTTTTCCCCTGTCACGGGCTTACACGTTGAATTATAACACAACACTTCCTGATTTCAAAACATCTGCGAAGAATCTTGACTTTCTTCTGTATTGACTTCACTAAGCCAAAGATATATAATAAATTATAGAATAACCTCTTATCAAGAGGAGGGCAATTTCAGCCCTCTATTTTTATTAATTTGAGGTGATATTATGGAACTCGTTGACTCGTTAAATCAACTTGCAAAAAAAGTAGCGGCTGAAACCGGTTACGAAATTTACGCGTTGAAACTAAAGCGCTATCGAGGAAAACGTCAGTTGGTTGTAACCATTGATCGGGAGAAGGGAAACATTTCTCTCGAAGACTGTAAAACGTTTTCAGAGAAATTTGGGCGTCTACTCGATAACGAGAACATCATTGAAGGTTCTTATGAGCTCATTGTGCAGTCTCCCGGTGTTGAACGTGAATTGAGAAATCCCGGCGATTATGCGCGCTTTGCTGGAAAGCTCGCAAAGCTAATTTTAATAAGCCCACTGGACAACCGAACAGTTATCGTAGGCACTATAGAGAGCGCTTCTGAAAGTACAGTCACAATCCGTGAAAGGGATACCGAGAAGTCCTATGGGGTAGCATATACAAATATAAAAAGGGCTAACTTAAAGCTTGAGTTCTGAGTGGGAGGTGGTTTCATTGAATCTAAATCTTCTTGAAGCTCTTGAACAACTTGAACAAGAAAAAAACATAAGAAAAGAAGAAGTTCTGGAAATACTGGAAAAGGCGCTTCAAAGTGCCTATAAAAAGAACTTCGGCGGGGAAAGCGATGTTCAGGTGATAATTGATCGGTTAACCGGTGATATTGGTGTTTATGAAAAGCTGTTTGTGACAGAAGAAGTGAGCGACCCACATCAGGAGATCGCTCTCCCTGATGCTTTGAAAGTCGATCCTACTGCTAAACCCGGTGAATTTATTTTGAGAAGACTGAACATCAAGAAATTCAAGAGAATTGCCGCTCAGACAGCCAGGCAGGTACTCATTCAAAAAATTCGGGAATTAGAGAAGGATAATCTTTACAGTATCTATGCGGATTTAAAAGGTTCTGTTACAACAGCCGAAGTACTCAGAATTGTGGAAGGTTGGGCAGACCTCAGAATCGGAAAAATCGATACAAGAATTCCCCTCAAAGAAACCATCCCCGGTGAAGAACTAAGGCCCAATACGTTTATCAAAGTGTTTGTTGTCGATGTGCTTAAAACTACGAAAGGACCAAAAATTCTCGTCACCAGAAGAGGGCCACTATTTATAGAGGAACTGTTGAAATTGCAGGTTCCTGAAGTCGAAAGCGGTAATGTTAAAGTCGTCTCAATCGCCCGCGAAGAAGGGATAAGAACAAAAGTGGCCGTTGATGCGGATGATATGAAGGTGGACCCGATAGGAGCTTGCATTGGTGAAAGTGGTGTGCGCATAGGTGAAATCCTGCGTGAAATTAGGCCAGAAAAGGTTGACATTCTCAGATGGAGTGCAGATCCCGCCAAATTCATTTCCAATGCCATCGCGCCTGCAAGTGCCATTGAAGTAAAAATATCCAGCGAGGAAAATAGAGAAGCCGTCGTATATGTTGCACCTACACAACTTTCCTTGGCCATTGGAAAAGGTGGTCAAAATGCCAGACTCGCTGCCAAGCTAACTGGCTGGAAAATCGATATAAAGCCTTTGATGTGATGGAGTGTTATTGTAACATATTACGCATTTGTTGTAAATCAAAAAGTGTACAATTTTTCTGTCATTCAGAGACGAGATCCAATAGGGAGGGTTTACAGTGAAACAGGATATTCTTAGAAATGAACTTAGAAGAAGGAAGCAACGGATGACAGCACAAAGGGAACTCATACTCAAGATTTTTTTGGATTCTGAGGACGAACACATGAGTGCTGAAGAAGTGTATAGAAAGGTGTTAAACAGACGCCTTAGAATAAGCAAAGCGACAGTTTATAGAACCGTTGATCTGCTTTCTGATGTGGGATTGTTAAGAAGAATCGTTTTCAGGGATGGCGTTATTAGATACGAACTGGTTAGCAAAGACGAGCATCACCATCATCATATTATTTGCACTGAATGTGGACGTGTCGAGGAATTTCCCTTTGATTTATTAGATGATCTTGAAAAGCTAATAGAGAAAAGTACCGGGTATAAAATCACCGATCATCAATTGAAATTTTACGGTCTTTGCTCTGAATGCGCAAAGAAAAAGAGCAATGAAGCTACTGATGAAGCAACAAAAAAGGCAACAAAATAATTATATGGAGGCTTCAGCTGTAACATTGGAGATAACTCCGATAACTTCAAAATAGCGATTTCAAAAAGTTTTGAAAGAAATTCCAGCCCCTTGCCAAGTGCAAACGCAAGGGGTTTTAATTTTACGAGATCCAAAAAGAGCAGTGCCAAGGTCCCAACTAAAGCAGGCATCAAATAAATCTCCACTACAATGAACGTTATGGGAATTGCCATAAGGGATATACTTCCAAAGAGATTGAGTGTAATAGGCAAAGTTGCACCTTGTGCCGCTCCACCAATGAGAAACGCCTGGACTACAAATGACCTCTTTTTCTGTGATGCCATAATATAGAGCAAGATACCCGATGTTGAAATGAAGCTCAATTGGAAGTCCGGTAAGATGAGATCGAAAGGTGCTATGACCAGCATGATGATGCCGCTTAACCCCAGAATATTCAAGGGAGATTGAGGATAATCAATAATGCGAAATACAACATATAGAAGGAGCATCAAAAAGGCTCTCGAAGCCGATATCGCGGGTCCGGTACACAAGACGTAAGCAGCCGTTAGCATCAAAGAAAATGAATCTTTTACAAAATAAGGTAACAAAAACAGGGACAAAATGTTGTTAATTACTAAGAAGAAAAGCCCAACATGCAAACCTGATACAGCGAATATATGTGAAATCCCAACTTTTTTCAGTGCAGTTTTCAGTTGACTGCTCAATTTCGCTTTACTGCCAAAAAAGGTTGAAAAGATAAGAGCGTTGCTCAACCCATATTTTTCCAGCTTGTTCTCTATGTCTTTCCTTAAGTTTCCAGTAAACCTATCTACGCCAATTGGTGGTGCAAACCCCCTCATATCCGAATCAAGCGATAGTTGAAAAGATGCGGCTTTTTCAAGTTTCCCAACCGCCCAGAATATCATTCCTGAATCAGGCACTTCGCTTTCCATGAAAGCCTTTTTAGATTTAACAATTATTCTGAAGGGCAGCTTTTTCCACTCACCATCAATGAAGGCACTACCCGACCCCAGAAAAAAATCATCTGCATAGACTTTTTCTACCTTTCCGGTAACTTCTACAATGGAACCGGGTTCCAGCATAAGATGATCGATCTTTACAAAGGAAAGCGAAAAGCCCAGAAAGAAAAACAACAAAACATTAGGCAATAAATGCCTTGCCAACCAGCAAAAAACCAAAAAGGGGCCCAGTAGCAGGACCCCTTTGAATATTTCGCCTTCAACAAACAACAGAGAAAATATAATACCAAAAGCCATAGAAACAAATAAAACAAAAAAAGGCGAATCACTGTGTTCAAGTGAAAATGAAGTAGAAAAAAGCACGGTGGAAAACCTCTTTATGCACCGTACTTTTCCAATCTCAAAGCATGAGCCATCATTAACGGAACGACATCAAGCGCCATGATATTTCCAAGAGTTCCCCTTGCACATTCATATTCGTTAAAGTGTTCACTCAATCCGGATCTGGAGAAGTTAGACCTGATCATAAAAGGTACAGGATGCCAGCTATGAGCCTTCATCTTTGCTGGTGTGGAATGATCACCAGTAACGACTATAACATCTGGATTCAATGCAAGGATTTCTGGAAGCAATGTATCAACTTCCTCGATAACTTTTACCTTTTTCTCAAAGTTTCCATCTTCGCCATAGGAATCTGTTTTTTTCACATGAACAAAGAAGAAGTCGTATTCATTCCATATATTCCCGAGAGTTTCAATCTCATCGGAAAGAGTTGTGCCAGTTTCCACTACGTTCATACCAACGAGCTTTGCCAAGCCCCTGTACATAGGATAAGTAGCTATCGCTGCGGCTTTCATTTTGTACACTTCATCAAAGGTAGGAAGAACTGGATGTTTGGAGAATCCCCTTAAAAGCGCAAAATTCATTTCTGGTTCTTCCTTAAGTACTTCTCTAACCCTCTTCAAAAAGCTGTTAACAACCTTCGCAGTACTTTCAGCCTCTGGCACGAGGGCTTCTGACCAAACGATCTCTTTTCCTTCTTTTTGCGGATCGGCGTCAGAAATCCTTTCATCAAGCCCCGGCGCGGTGAATTTCACAACAAATCTGTGTTCTTTGCCAGGATATACGGATATTTTCACACCATCGATTTCCTTTATCGCTTCGCCAAGTTTTTTAACAACCTCCGAACTCACCTCAGTTGCAGGCCGTCCAGCTCTTCTGTCAACAATAACATCACCCTTAAGAGTCGCGAAATTGGCTCTTGCAACAAGATCATCCTTTCCGACCTCAATATCTCCACCAAGAGCTTCCAATATTCCCCTACCGATTTGGTATTTAAGGGGATCATAACCGAATAAGCCCAGATGACCCGGCCCACTTCCGGGGGTAATACCCTGAAGTACCGGAATGGTTTGGCCCAGGTCCGCTTCTTTTGCAAGAGCGTCCAGATTTGGTGTTTTCGCTGCCATCAGCGGTGTTTTCCCATCAATCGGGAGGTCACCTATTCCATCCATGACAAGTAAAACTACTTTGCTTTCATTTTTTACCGCCAATTTTTTTATCAGTTCATGTCTGTCCACAATCATTCCTCCTTTCTATCATTTATATAATTCTACCACGCTGAAAGTCGTTCCATCATGCTAAAATTGGTTTAGATTACCCGGAGGTAGATTCAATGAATTCCTATAAAATCGTTCTGGTGGGTTACTATGGCTATCGAAATTTTGGTGATGATTTGTTACTGCTATCTACGCTCAAAATTCTAAATGAGACTGGTTTTGAGGGTGAAGCATTTATACCGTCTCCAAAAGGGCTTGATTCGGTCATTTCTGAAATGCCCGTTAGTTTCAAAATAAGCCAAATACCAAGGTATAACCCGATCAGCTTAGAAAGGGCAATCCAGCGTTCTGCGATAACCGTTTTCGGTGGCGGCAATTTATTTCAGGATGAAACGAGCACCCGCAGTTTTCTTTATTATTATTTCATCGCCAAAAAGACCTTATCTTATGGGAAAAAGTTGCTGCTTCTCTCCCAGGGATTTGGTCCCCTAAAAAAAGGATCGAATTTGAAAAAATTGTCTAAAATTCTGTCAAGCACAAACACCTTTGCTGTTTTAAGAGATAGTGTTTCTTTCCGTTTTGCCTGCAATCATTCCATTAATGCCTTTGGGGGCACTGATTATGGCCCATATTGTTTGCGCCTTTCTAAAAACGATGCAGCTGAAGATAAAGGTCTGGTTATCTTGATACCAAAACACTTGAACTATGCAACGGAAATACTAAATACACTGAAAGCCAAAGGATTCAGCAAGCTCTGTATTATTCCCTTTCAAAACCATAGAGAAGGGATGTTGTTGAAAAGGTTAAACCAAATCGCCTCGTCAATTGGGTTCCTTTTAACACCTCCTCCACGAAGCAACTACGAAATAGCAGATTTTTTTCAACGCTCAAGCTTGATCGTCAGTGAAAGGCTCCATGGCGCCATCTTAGCCATGTGGTTGGCGAAGCCCTTCATATGGAAGCAAAACAAGAAAATGATGGATTTCTTTTCTTCTTTTGAGCATACTCCGCCATACTTTTCCACAGAGGCTGAAAGCATTAATAGAGCCATAGACAGGAGCAAGTCTTTTGATTACAAGTCGCTATCAAGCGCTTATATACAGAAACTCGAAAAGACCATTCACCTATCCAAAGAAGTGCTCGAAAAAATCTTTGAAAAAAGGGGGTAGTTTTTATGTGGTCATTTCACATTCCCACGATGGTTCATTTCGGTTTAGAAGTGGTGAAAAAGCATGCTGATTTCACTGAGTGTGGTTCAAAGGCATTTATCGTTACAGGAAAGAGATCTGCAAGAGCATCAGGGGCTTTGTATGACGTAACAAAAACCCTTACAGGGCAGAATGTTACTTTCGTGATATTCAATGAGGTTGAAGAAAACCCTTCTTTCAGCACCGTAGAAAAAGGTGCAAGTTTGCTCAGAAACGAAAACTGTGACTTTGTCATCGGTATTGGCGGTGGAAGCCCTCTTGACGCTGCCAAGGCGATAGCAGTCCTTGGCACGGATCCCGAAATGACAGCTGATGACCTTTACTCTGGAGAGATTGAGTATTCTCTCCCCGTGATAGCTATTCCCACCACTTCGGGAACTGGTTCAGAAGTTACACAGTATTCAGTACTTACTGACAACAATGGAAATAAGCGGGGATTTTCCAGCTTTCATGCCTTCCCACTGTCCTCCTTTCTCGATCCAAGATATACCCTGACAATGCCTGAACAAGTCACAATTAGCACTGCTCTGGATGCCCTCTCACACTCTGTAGAAGGTGAATTAATCAACAATGGTGCAAATCCGATGGTAAAAGGGTTCTCACTGAAGGCAACGGGCCTCGTAAGAGAATATCTTCCCCGTGTTCTAGATAATCCCGAAAACCTTCTCTACCGGGAAAAATTACAATATGCGGCAATGCTTGCAGGTATGGTGATTGCCCATACGGGAACCACAGTAGTGCATGCTGTTGGCTATCCGTTGAGTTCAAGAAAAGGGATAAAACATGGCCTTGCAAATGCCGTATTCCTCATAGATATCTTCAGACGTATTTCATCAAGCGCAAAAGAGCAGGTAACGAAGGCAATTGAGCCCTTTGAAAATCTGGATGAATTGTCTGAATTTTTTAAGAAACTCGGCATCAACAACTTTTCAGTGAATATCGAAGAAGAAGAAATTCGTGAATGGGCTGAGAAAGCCGCCAAAGCACCACATAACCAAAGAACTCCCGGCAAGCTGGATAGAGATTTTTATGAAAGGCTTTACAAAAAAATAAAAGGAATGGATGAGTAGCATGTCTCTGCCCAGGGCGATATTGAAAGCCAGGATAAAAAGGAGAATCTTCAATGGCCACCCCTGGATCTATGACAACGAGATAGAAATCTCACCTGAATGTGAAAATGGATCTTTAGTTGATCTTTTCACCAATTCAGGCCAGTTTGTCGGTAGGGGATATTACAATGCGCATTCGACCATAAGAATAAGGCTTTTGACAAGGAAATACGAAAATATCGACGAAGGTTTTTTTGCCCGAAAAATTCAGAGGGCTTTCATGCTTAGAAACAGATATGCTGAAACAAGTGCATATCGCCTGATTTTCGGGGAGTCAGATGGTCTTCCTGGCCTGATAGTGGATAGATATTCGAACTACTTTGTCATTCAAATATCCACCCTTGGGATGTCCAAATTCAGGGAAGACATAGTCTCAACGCTTGTTAAATTATTCAACCCTAAAGGCATTTATGAAAAATCTGAAGGCACCTTTTTGAAACTGGAGGGTATCAATCCGATCAACGAATGGCTTTATGGTTCTGGACCAATGCTTATTCCTTTCAAAATGAACGAGATATCGTTCTTATCCGATCTCAAAGGACAAAAAACTGGTTTCTTTCTTGATCAGCGCTATAATGCAAAGCTTTTGTCAAAATTCGCCAGCGAAAAGAAGGTTCTTGATGTTTTTTCATACACCGGGAACTTTGCTTTACACTTGTTAAAGGCAGGTGCTGATCAAGCCACTTTGCTTGATCAATCTGAAAGAGCGTTAGAGGTAGCCAAGGAAATTGCGAAAATCAACGGTGTTTCCGACAAAATATACACCGTTCAAGGCAACGCCTTTGATTTTCTCAGAAGCCTGAATCTGGGTGACTATGATTTGATAGTTGTGGATCCCCCCGCTTTGGTAAAAAATTCAAAATCAACCGAAAAAGCCATTGCTGCCTACAAGGAACTGAACTTACGTGCGTTAAAAGCTTTGAAAGAAGGTATTTTAGCTACTTCATCCTGTACCCAGGCTATCAGGGAAGACTTGTGGCTTAACACAATTCACAGAGCTTTCAACGACTGCAAAAAAGTAGGGCTACAACTTTTTTCGGGTAGTCAACCTTTTGATCATCCTGTTTCTTTGGCTATTTTCGAAACTAACTACTTAAAATTCCGTGCATTTAGTGTGCGAAAAATTACAGATATTTGATTTTGGCGGGTAAAAATGATGTATAATTCACATATGATGAGTGTGTTAAACAATTGGAGGTAGGTAGCTATGGCCAAGGTTTACGTTGTCACTTCCGGGAAAGGTGGTGTAGGAAAGACCACTATCACCGCGAACATTGGTTGTGCATTGGCTTCGAAAGGTGAAAAAGTTTGCCTTATCGACGCAGATATAGGCCTGAAAAACCTTGATATTACATTGGGCCTTGAAAACCGCATCGTTCACACAATCCTTGATGTAGTAAACAAAAAGGTAGCAGCTTCTGAAGCCCTGGTAAGGCATAAGCAGTTAAAAGGGTTATTTTTACTGGCAGCATCACAAATTGCAACAAAAGAAATGCTATCGCCGGAAGATATGAAACGAATAGTCGGAGAGCTCTATGGCAAATTCGACTACATATTGATTGACTCACCAGCGGGTATTGAAAGAGGGTTCAGAAATGCTATTGCTTCAGCGGAAAAGGCCATTGTCGTTACAACTCCTGAGCTTCCCGCCATCACCGATGCAGATAGAGTCATAGGTCTCCTTGAAAATGCAGGTATGGTGGAAGAGAACATAAGGCTTATTATCAACAGATTCAAACCCCAAATGGTAAAACGTGGCGATATGCTCACCAAAGAGGATATACAGGAAAATCTCTCTATCGACTTGCTTGGTATTATTCCCGATAGCGAAGACGTAATTGTGGCAACAAACAAAGGCATCCCCGTGGTTCTCAACGGTAATCAAGGGCACGGTATCGCCAGAGTATTTGAAAACATCGCTTTGCGCATTAAGGGCGAGTTAATATCGGTGGAGAAAGATCTTCAAACCGAAGCCGGTAAAGGGATCATAGAATTCTTCAAAAAGCTCTTTAGTCGGAATTGAAAAGGAGTTGAGAGCATGTTCTTCGGTTTTTTCAGAAGAAAGAAAAAGGATCGCGGAAGTAGAAAAGAGGCTAAAGATAGATTGCAAGCCATAGTTGCGGGTCGCAGGCATTCTGTTCCCGTTCGCGAAGTTATTCCGGCCGAGGTTTTCAAAAATTCAGAACAAGACGTGGTAAAACAAATCAAGAGTTACGTTGCGGAAAGGTTCATGGTGAATGAAGAAAATGTCCGGGTTCAATTCGAAGAACACAATGGTTATGTAGTGATAATCACAAACGTGGTATTCCACTGAAGAACCCATTAGGGGGAAAACGGACATGTTTAAGAAAATACCAATAATCACTAAAAAACGCACAGAATTTGTTGACATAACCAACCACGTCAAAGCTGTGGTGAAGGAATCTGGACTGCAGGAAGGTGTAGCGGTAGTATACATCCCCCATACGACAGCTGCTGTTACGATAAATGAACATGCCGATCCCAGCGTTGTTCTGGACATGACAAGATTTTTGAACCGCCTTGTACCGGAAAAAGCCGGTTATGAACATATTGAAGGTAATTCCGATGCTCATATAAAGGCTTCTTTAATAGGGTCTTCAGTTCAAATCCCTTTTGTCAGTGGGGAGCTTACATTAGGAATCTGGCAGGGGATATTTTTCTGTGAATTTGATGGTCCAAGGAGGAGAAACTTCTTCGTTTCGGTATTACCCGGTTAGTACAGTGGGGGTGATCGATTTTGAAAAGAGATAAATGGCTTTACTCCCTTCTCGCTGTGGGGAGCTTCTTTTTTACGCCCAAGGGGCTCACCTGGGACATGGGATTGCCAAAATTTTACTATGCTTCCGTGCTTTTAGCTCTTATATTCATTTTTGAGGCTTTGAATATCCTGCGAAACAAAAAGAATTTAAGCATACATGTTTACTTCCTTTTTCCAATGGCTTTTGGCGTTTACGCTATTGTATCAACCTTTTTTATCGATATCCCCGAAGTGTTTTTTTCTTCTTTGGGTTTTGCTATTACCCTGTTGATCTTTATCTCTTTTTCTTTACTCATTTCAAAGAAAGATATCCCTTCAATACTATGGTTTTTGCAATGGGTTGTGTTTTCAGGCGCAGTGATTGCCATAGACGCACTGGTTTCTTTTTACACGGGGAAATCTTTTTTATGGGGGAATGTGTTCAATAATACAATGAGCCGTGGAAATATCTCATCATTAATAGGAAACGTCAACTTCACAACTGATCTCATGGGCATGCTCATTCCCTTTACCATATTTCTCGCAGTTGTGAAAAGAAAGCTCTGGAAACACGATAGGTTAAGAAAGATCACTTTTAGCGTGTTTTTTACGCTTTTCCTGAGCGTTGTAATGGCCGGGCAAACTCGAGGTGTATATCTCGCTCTTTTAGGTGCTCTCATTTTGAGTATCATTGGTATAGCGCTGGCAAGATTGAAAGGCGTCCAGATCATGAAAGCTTCTCACCTCCCCACACTTATGTTCATCGTGGCGATCACTCTTTTATTGGTTATCGGTTATTCTACTGATTCACCACTCACACGGGGTGCCTTTCAAATCACAGAAAGAATTGGCAATATATCAGGTGACAAAACCTCGATCGATGTCAGAATGCTCCAATGGAAAGCCGCAATTGAACAGTGGAACAGCAAGAAACTAACGGGAACAGGCTTTGGCACTTATAAATTTTATTCTACGGAGAATATGGCCCGTGTAGTTTCCGTTGAGCCGAAATACATGTATGTAAACGGGCTTTTGAGCATAAGGACGCATGACGAATTCCTTCAAATGCTTGCTGAAACGGGTATTTTGGGTGTTTGCCTGATCGCGCTCTCATTATTGGGATTTGCCTGGTACTTTTTCAGAAACCTTTTTGCTCAGAGCGAACCGGAAAAACTGCTGCTTTTCCTGGCTTCAACTGCTGCCTTTGTGGTAATTTTGCTTCACAGTGTAGTATCTTTTCCCGGCCATTTGATGCCCAATGCTCTAATAGCAGTATTTGCAGTCGGCGTAGCCACTTCTGAGCAACTGAGAGGATTCAAACCGTGGAGTGTAGTAGTTCAAAAAAAATTCGTCAGAACTATTGCTGTATTACTCATGCTACTTGTACCTCTCGGTGGAACAGTGCTGATGTCGAGAAACTATTTCTCGGAAGCTTACTTTACGAAAGGTTATCTGGAAAAGCTGAAATTTGATGCTGCAAGTGCCGCCATTCCTGATCTCAGAAATACAATTGGTAAGATCAAAGTAGATCTTTCAAACCTTGAAAACGCCCAGGAAAATTTCAGTAGTTTGGCAACAGATACCTACATCGACTCAAATCTACCCGTATATAAGAGTAGATATCCCCATGCGCCCGAAGCATTCCTTGTCAGCATATTACATGAAAATCGCATTGAGACTGTCAAAAACATTAAACAAAAACTCACGGGAAATCTGAAAAAGGTTGCCAACTCTTTGATGAACGCCCAAAATCAGGGAAATACCGCTTTTTACAATGCTCTTTACTATCTGGAAGGTGCTCTTACCTTTGAAGACCATTCAGGACTACCGAAAACATACCTCGCGCTTTTGATGTCCACTGGAGCATGGACAGAAGACCTGAACCTCAGGCTCTTTAACCTTCCAGATCCTATGAAACAGCTGAATGACTTTTTCAACGGAATCAATGGCTACAATGAAAAAATCGATGTGAGCAGCCCCAGACCTCTTATAAAACCACTTTTAACAAGGGAAAAAAGACACCTTCCCTTGAAAGAATTGCCTGATCTGATAAAAGCTGCATCACAGGAAGCCTCTTTAACAACTATTTTGAAAGAACTCGATATGTCCCTGCTATTTGATTATCAGGCGAATTTTGATTCCCTGGACATGGCGATTGCCAGTTTTCAGATCGTTCCGGATCCCAAAGTTTTCCGTTTTGCCGTGAATCAGCTTTTTTACGCTTTCTCTAAATCAGAATCCGTTCTTGAGGAGCTGGACAAGCTGGAAAAATATCTCGATTCTTCTTCACAAGCATCTCTTGAGAATTTGAAAAATAGAATTGCAAATATTTCTAACGATTACAGATGGCAATTTGAATATCTTTACGACACAGCAATTGCTTTAAATCCTGGGGGATGGAATATCAACCCTGATTGGGAGAACATTTACAGCGATTATATTCAGCAGCTTCTGTTAACTTACGGGGATCAGGCTATTGACAAATGTATCGAGATAGCGAAGAAAGAAATTTCAGCCTGTGAGGTCATGAAAGAAACCCATTGGGGAATACCAGATGATAGTTTTAACACACTATATACTTTTGCAAACAGCCTTAATGCTTCCGAGCTTAAAACAAAAATAATGACGCTTTACGAACCCGCTTATATCTGGAATAAAATGCAGGCAGAGAGTTTCTATAACGAAAAAATAACAACCCTTGAGGAAGGCAGTGATGCCCACCAACGCTATCTTGACGTGTTAGAACGCATGAAAGCCTTTGTAGATGAATATGAAAGCAGAAAATAAGCGGGGTTTAGACCAACCCCGCTTGTTTTTTAAGAATTAAAGAATAATACCGCCGTTCTTTTTTGGTTCCTTTGGTTCGAGCTTTTTCACAAAATCAGGTGGGGCAACGTCTATAACTTTGCTCTCCTGTTCCTTCATAACTTCTTCCATCTTTTTTCTGTACTCATCCATCTTTGCCTTTATGTCCTCTACATCTCCGGTAAGCCATTTATAGATGCTGTCTGTAAGGCTGTCAATGGTTGACAGAGTTTCTTTGTTGTCCTCAATCAATCCGGCTTTTTTAGAGACTTCCAGCTCTTCTTTGACCGCTTTTTGAATCATTTCCCTGTCGAGTTCGCCCGAGTTTTTAACCAGACGCAAGATTATATTGTTGCGTAAACGCAGGTCATCAAGGGCTGCCTCAAGAGCTTCAACTTTTCCCATCAGGACCGAGAGGATCTGTTCCAAAGAAATTTGCACAATTTCACTTCCCTTCTTTTATTAGGCGTAATTGCTTCTTCAAAGCTTTCATAGAATAAACAGTCATAACAACAGAGGCAAAAATCGGTATTCCCAGCCCGAGCAAGATACCGGTCGTTCCACTGAATAGTAAATCAAAAAGTAATATATTGACTTTTTGCATTGCTCGGACATACAAAAATGCCATCAAAACCATGATATTACCTACTGCCGCTACGAAGGTTAAGATTTCAAGAATTAACGTTGACCCTAATCCAAGCCTTCTTCTGTGAACCCCCGATTTATAGGCACCTGAAGACAGGTAAAATTTCACACCGAGCAAAGCGGATATGAAAAATGTCATAAAGGCTCCTGGAAAGGAAAGTAGCAGTAAAGGGTTCATATCCAGATACATTACGTTTATGAGAATGGAGACCACAAAAAGCGTGGTATAAATCATCGTAATCAAAATTGTTTTCGCGAGGATCGCTGTCTCCAGTTTCAAGGGAAGGTAAGCCGGTAAGGGCCAGGATAAAAATTCTGAAGACATTGAAATGACCATCATCTGTGACGCATAAAAAGAGGAAATCATAACCATAACAAGTGTAGAGCTATACATTTCTCTTGTGGTAAATATCATGATGATCGAAAAGATAAGCGGGTAGAAGAAGAAAAAGAATGATTGTTCAGTTCTCGCAAGAAGCAATATTTCTTTCTTGATTAGATTTACCCGTTTATTTTCATTGAAAGCTATAATACTCTTTTCGCTTTCGACTGGCTCAAAAAGGGCTTTACTCGCAAAGCGGTAAGCCATTCGAAAAAACCACATTCCGAAAAAAAGCAAAAGCAGCCATTCCAGCCCTCCACCCGTAGCGGCTTTAGCTACCCAGTATGATGGTAGATATCTTTTAGCCATTGACGAAGATATTTCAAGGATCTTGCCCGCTTCAAATGAACCATTGGATGCTACAACACTGAAAAGGAGTAAAAACACAACTGCGTTCACCAGAATCAGTACCCCACCAAGTCTTTTTGCAATGTTTCTTGAGATATGGTTAAAAAGAAGGCTGGAAACAAACAAAGCCAGAGTGAGCATCAAAAAATAGCCTGTAAAAGCTGCCAGTAACGTCAGAAAAGCATAAAATAGGCTTCTGGAAAGGCCAAAAGCAAAAGCTATTGGTATATATATGGCAAAACTCATAAAAGTCCCGGCAAAAGCGTCAAAAGCCTTATAAACAAAAATAGTCCCCTTTTTCACCGGTAGCTGCAACAGGAAGTTAAGCTCTTCATAATCACTCAGGGAATAGACAAGATAAGGTAAGAAGTTCAAAAAGCCAAGCACAAGCATTACCAGGGTTATAAAAGAAAAATATGACTCTGAAATGCTCAATCCATTTACAATTGAAAGATTCAGGCTTTCTTCATATTGTTTCAATTCACTAAAAGTTCTATATGCCCCCGGAAAGATCAAGCTGCCAAATACCAATAAAAGTATCAAAAATTGTAGTCCGGGAATGTAAAAGCGAGATCGGGTTTTTCTGGAAAAAGAAGTATTTTTCAATCTATATTTTAATAAAATCAGAAGTGTTTTCAAAGTATCACATCCATTATTCGCTTAAATGGTCGATAATGTCTTTGAATTCATTCCCCCCGGTGAGTTCCAGGAAGAGGTCTTCAAGGGTTTCGTATTTCTCTTTTGAAAGCTCTTTCAGCTCTTCAAGGTTACCCTCGGCTATGAGTTTCCCTTCATTGATGATGCCAATTCTATCGCACATTTTTTCGGCAATTTCAAGCACATGGGTGGTCATAAAAATCGCTGCGCCGTTGTTTGCCATTTTCCTGAGCCAGAGTTTTAGAATCTTTGCGCTTCGTGCATCAAGGCCAACCGTAGGTTCATCAAGAAAGACCACCCTGGGCTGTCTCATTAAAACCGTTGCCAGCATCAATTTTTGTTTCATACCGTGAGAATAATCGCCTATGAACTTATCGAGATAATCAATCCCAAATGCTTTGCAAATATCTTCGAATCTTTTCACGGTTTCTTCTCTTGGGCTCTTATAGATTTCCATGATAAATTGCATGAATTCAATGCCTTTGAGGTTGTCATACATTCTTGGTTCATCAGGCACAACACCTATCGCTCTCTTAATAGCAATTTCGTCATTTTCCATGTTCATTCCCAACAACTTTATTTCACCCTCGGTAGGCTTCAATATTCCCGTAAGCATTTTTATAGTTGTTGTTTTTCCAGCACCATTTGGGCCTAAAAAACCATATATTTCACCAGATTTAACAAAAAGATCGAGCTTGTTAACGGCAACAAGTTCTCCAAATTTCTTGGTCAACTGCTTTGCATATATCATGTTTACACCACCATCATTCAACAAATTCAGAAGGTACGGCATCAAAAAAGGTTGCTATTTTAGGGTTGAAGCTCAGCTTAATTGTGCCAATGGGACCGTTTCTCTGCTTTCCGATAATAACTTCGGCTTCATGAGGAGTATCGGAAATTTCAGATTTATCCTTGTAATAGTCCTCTCGATAGAGGAACATAACCATGTCTGCATCCTGCTCAATGGCACCGGATTCACGCAAATCACTGAGCCTGGGCCGTTTGTTTTCCCTCTGTTCCACGGCTCGTGAAAGCTGTGATAACGCAATCACAGTCACATCGAGCTCACGTGCAAGTAACTTTAGAGAGCGTGAAATCTCGGAAATTTCCTGTTGCCTATTATCAGCCCGGCCTTTCAAGTGCATTAACTGAAGGTAATCAACAAAAATCACCTTTATACCATGTTCTGCTTTTATGCGCCGTGCTTTCGCCCTGAGAGAGCGTGGGTCAAGTGATGCTTCATCATCAACGATGATTTTTGACCTATACAACACATCAGCCGCTGAGGTGAGCCTTTCCCAGTCCTTATCGTTCAAAAAACCGGTTCTTATTTTGCTCAAATCCACTCTGGCCTGAGAGCAAAGCAACCGCTGTGCAAGTTGTTCCTTGGTCATTTCAAGACAGAAAAATGCAATGGGCGTATCACTTCTTATCGCCATGTTCCTCGCAATGTTAAGAGCAAAAGCGGTTTTACCCATAGAAGGTCTGGCAGCTACAATAATTAAATCCGATGTATGGAAGCCAGTGGTAATTTTGTCAAGCTGTCTGAATCCCGTTGGAATACCTGTAACAAAACCACCGGTGTCAATAGTCCCCGCCCTGTCTTTGAGATTTTCGAGGTTTTCAAAGACCTTATGCATAACACTTCCAAGATCCTCATAGGTTCTGGTAGTTTGACTCTCCGTGATTTTGAATATCAGCCTTTCAGCCTTGTCAAGTACCTGGTCCGTATCATCAGTTCCATAGGCATCTTCTACGATTTTGCTACCCGCTGCTATGAGCGATCTGAGAAGGGATTTTTCCTTAACTGTTCTGGCATAATACTCCGCATTTGCAGAGGTAGGCACAGTGTCTGCAAGGCGTGCTATCTCGACTTCGCTACCGATTTCATCGAGTGTTCCCAGCGAGCGCATTCTGTCGGTAATTGAGACTATATCAACAGGGTATCCCTCATCGAAAAGCTTTTCAATAGCTGAAAAAATAAGCTTGTGCTTTCTTAAGTAAAAGTCGTTGCTATCGAGTATTTCCATGATATCTGTCAGCACATCAGGATCGATCAACACACTTCCTATCACAGCCTCTTCAGCTTCTACACTGTGAGGCGGCACTTTAGCTTTCATAGGATCGCTTCCTTTCAACCCAATGTTTTATTTCTTTTAATATTTCTTCGTGTTTTTCCCTGGTAACAAATTGCCCTTTTGTCGGTCCACATCCACCCTGGATAGCGTATTTCTGTTTCAGATGAGTAAACAGTTCTCGAAGGTCAAAGCCCTTCGCCGCCAAGATAAATTTATTATCTTCGGAAATGCCCACAAACACATATGCTTTTCGCTCTATGAATTTTGGTATAGCATTTATTATTTCCGCGGTATCCTCGTAAACAATGACAGCTTCGTCCGATACTGGCAATTCTCTTGCAGTGTAGTCGGCGAGTCTTTCAACATATTTCTTTTGAATGGATTTCAGCGCTTTAACGCTTCGAAGCAGGGAATCTACCCTATCTGGAATTTCTTCAAAGCCACATGTGAGTTTTCTTATGAGGTTTCCAATAATCTCATGTTCCTCTTGAAAGAGTTTCAAAGCTCTATTTCCAGCTACAAAATAGAGCCGGGTGAGATTTCCTTTGATTTTTTCCGCTTTTGTTATTTTAAGTAATCCAATCTCAAGGGTGTTTTTCACATGAAGCCCCCCGCAAGGATTTCTGTCAATTTTACCAATAGAAACTACCCGAATTTTTTCCTGAGAAAGAATTTTGTGACTGAGCTCCTTTCTCATTCTCAATTCAAGCTGCTTGAATTCTTCGGGACTGTACAGATTAACATTGATGGGATGTCCCACCTGGATTTCTTTATTCACAATATCCTCGATCAAATTTCTTTGAAATTCTGTAAAAAGCCCCAACGCTATATCTATGGTGGAAAAAGCCTCACTCATTTGAAACCCCACAGTATCAACATCGAGTTCCCTTTTGAGAACAGCGGTCAATAAGTGTTGTGCCGAATGCTGCTGGGCAATGTCAATACGCCTTTCATGATCAATATCAATATTAACGTATGTTCCTATGGAAATATCTTTTGCGGTTTTCAGTGTGATCCAAAGATCCTTCCCCATTTTTTTTACCCCGATTATCTTATTACCTTCAACCTCCCCGCGATCGCCGAGTTGCCCGCCTTCTCCATCAACATAGAGTTTTTCGGAATTTTCAAGCAGGATTTTTACATTGAGCAAACCATTTCCAGTATTCACAACATCCTGTATCTTTGCTCTCATTTTTACCTCCTTTAAGAGACCACTTGATATTTTATGCCATTCTGTGTAATAATTATACAGTAAGAGAATCTTTTCATTATAATAAACCTGTTGAGGTGATATCTTTGTCAGACAAGCCTATCCTCTCCGTGAAAGATATGTGCACATACTTTGACATGGCGGAAGGCACTGTGAAGGCAGTGCAAGACGTTTCTTTTGACTTATGGCAGGACGAAGTTTTGGGTATTGTCGGTGAAACTGGCTCTGGAAAGAGTGTTACGGTGAAAAGCGTCGCCGGACTCATCGATAAGCCTGGTTACATTGCAAAAGGCGAAATTTTGTTTTATACCGACGAATTTTCTTCCGAAGGCAAGCTCGAATACGTAGATCTCGCAAAATTGCCAAAAGAGCAGTATTCTCGAATTCGCGGGAAACATATTGGAATGATTTTCCAGGATCCAATGACATCACTCGATCCTATGTACACCATCGGCGATCAGATGGTAGAAACCATAGTTCACCATGAAGGTACTTCTGAAGAAGAAGCCAGGGAAAGGGCAGTTAAGCTGCTGGAGCAGGTTGGAATACCCAAGCCTGTTGAACGTTTAAACGACTATCCTTTTCAATTGTCAGGTGGCCAGAGACAGAGGGTGGTCATCGCCATTGCCTTATCCTGCAATCCTGAGATCTTGATAGCCGATGAGCCTTCCACAGCGCTCGATGTGACTGTTCAAGCTCAAATTTTGGAATTGATGAAAGATCTCCAAAAGCAATATAGAAGCGGTCTATTGTTCATCACACATGACCTCGCGGTTATTGCGGAGATCGCTACCAAAATACAGGTAATGTACGGAAGTTATCAAATGGAACTGGCTCCTTCTGAAACCATTTTTGACAATCCCATGCACCCCTATACAAATGCTCTCCTTGAATGCATTCCAAGGCTTGATGTAAAACAGGAAGTGCTTGCCCCTATACCCGGTCAACCACCGATTATGCTCAACCCGCCATCGTTGTGTCCTTTCCTACCAAGATGCCAGCGTGCAATTGATAGGTGTTACAAGGAAATGCCTGAATTGGAGCAGGTTGAGGACAATCATTTTATTAGATGTTTCAACCCTGTTGTTAACAAAGTTTCCGTTGCTAAGGAGGAACTCAAATGAAATTGCTCGAAGTTAGACACTTAAAGAAATATTTTCCAATAAGACAGGGCTTTCTCATTGAAAGGGTTGTGGGGTTTGTCAAGGCTGTTGATGACGTGTCTTTTGGTGTTGACAGAGGCAAGACAATAGGCATCGTTGGAGAATCGGGTTGTGGAAAGACAACAATCGGGAAAACGATACTCAGGCTACATGAAGCTACTGATGGAGAAATAGTCATTGATGAAGAAGATACCACCTTCTATTTTATGAGCAGAAAGCGGGCAATTGAATACCTGAAAAAGAACTACTTTTCGTTACCTGCTTTTTCCAACGGTGGAAAAGATCTTGAGCCCCATCAGTTGAAAATATATAAGGCTTTCAAAGAAGCTCAGAAGAATCCTTCAAGAACTCTGAAGATTCTTCATGAAAATCTCGATGCAAAGAGGAAAATGCTAAGACGGAAAACCCAAATAGTCTTTCAAGATCCTATGTCTTCGATAAACCCGAGAATGACAGTAGGGCAGATGCTAACTGAGCCTTTGCTTTTCCATAAGATAGCTGCTAATATGGATGAAGCAATAAAAATTGTCAAGGACCTCCTTGTTCAGGTTGGGCTGAAACCCTATCATATAGACAGATATCCCCACCAGTTCAGCGGCGGTCAGAGACAGAGAATAGCCATAGCGCGTGCCATCAGTGTCCACCCCGAACTGATAGTGCTTGACGAGCCAACTTCGGCTTTGGACGTTTCCGTACAGGCACAAATAGTGAAATTGCTAAAAGACCTTCAAGTTGAATTGAATGCTGGATATGTGTTTATTTCACACAATCTGGCTTTAGTCAGGTTTATTTCTGACGAAATGGTGGTTATGTACCTTGGCAGAATGGTGGAAAAGGGTGACAGCGAAGAAATATTCGATAATCCGCTCCATCCTTACACACGAGCTTTGCTCGCAGCAGCGCCAGTACCTGATCCCAAAAAGAAGAGAAATAGAAAGGACCTTGTTGGCGGGCAAGTTCCTAGCCCGATAAACAGGCCTAAGGGATGTTTCTTCCATCCACGATGCAAATACAAAATGCCAATTTGTGAGAAAGAATACCCGCCTATGTACAGAGTAGCTGATAATCATTATGTTTCCTGTCATCTATACAAGGAACATCAAATTTCCGATACTTTTGAAAAAGGAGGGGAAGATGCATGAAGAAAGTCTTACTGGTTCTTTTTGCTGTTCTTATCGCGGCGCTCGTTATCGCAGAGCCTGAGTATGCTGTCGAAGATTACAACGGCGTACCCGGGGGGACGCTGTTCCTCGGTACAACCTCAGGTCCCAAAACCTTGAACCCTTACTGGGCTCAGGAAACCTCGTCTACTGATATCATAGGGTGGTACAGCGATTCTCTGTTTAGAGCTGACAACAAGGGTATGCCCAACGTTCCTGCCCTCGCTACCAAATGGTGGTTCTCCGAAGATGGAAAGACCGTGTACTTCCAGATCAGAAAGGATGTAAAGTGGTCAGACGGTGAACCTTTCACTGTGGACGATGTTTACTTTACCTTCACCAAGGTTGCTTTGGTGGATGGTATGACAGCTAATGGTCCAGGCGGCGCTATGGACGCCAATGACCAGCTCCCAACAGTGGAAATCGTTGATGACTACACTATTTCCTTCACCTGGAGCGTTCCTAACGTTTGGGGTTTCAAATGGGTAGGTTACTCTGACATCCTTCCAAAACATGCTTTGGAAGAAGCCGTTGACAACGGCACCTTCTCTGAAACCTGGACAGTTGCCGATCTGGACAAAATCGTCGGTATGGGTCCATTCCTTCCTGTTGAATACACCGAAGGCGTTCGTGTAGTCCTTGAAAGGAATCCCAATTACTACAGGGTAGACAAAAACGGCAACAAATTGCCATATCTCGACAAAATCGTTTACCTTATAGTTCCTGACCTTAATACAGAGCTCCTGAAATTCGAAGCAGGCGAAATCGATATTTATGGCCCAACAGCAGAAAACTTCCCAAGAATCGCGGAACAAGCCGAGGAAAAAGGCTGGACTGTCGGTGTTGGTGGACCTGCTCTTGGTTCCAACTTCATCGCTTTCAACTGGGTAAATAAAGATCCTGTTAAGAGA
>Ga0209834_10000001_pt1 | contig 172533 bp, 158 predicted proteins | sample Mar14236cmmetaG_FD_184134 | JGI IMG/M metagenome (GOLD analysis project Ga0209834, IMG submission 184134) | Marine hydrothermal vent microbial communities from Guaymas Basin, Gulf of California to study Microbial Dark Matter (Phase II) - Marker... ... | reverse complement strand
TAATAATTTCTCTGTTTTTTCATCATGGCAATTTACTACTTTTATTGTAGCTTAACTTGCCGTCCAGTTTTTTGGGGTATATCCATAAGTTTGAAAAGCGATATAAACTGGATAAGCCTGTGATCATTGCTGATGCAGGCCTGTTGAACAAGGATAACATTAGTATGCTTGAAGCTAACGATTACCAATATATTCTTGGAGCCAGAATTAAAAATGAAACTCAGAAGGTCAAGGATAGAATTTTGGAGGAACAATGGCAGGACGGTTATTCGATCAGTATCAAAAAGGGTAAGGGACAAAGGATTGTGGTATCTTATTCCGACAAACGAGCTGCAAAAGACCGACATAATCGTGAAAGGGGACTTAAACGATTGGAGAAAAGCCTGAAAAGAGGCAGGCTGACAAAAGCAAATATCAACAACCGGGGATACAATAAATACCTGAAGCTTACCAGTGAGGTCCAGATAGAGATAGACTACGATAAATACAATGCTGACCAACGGTGGGATGGTCTGAAGGGATATATCACAAATACTTCTTTGAGGGCAAAACAGATCATTGATAACTACAATAACCTCTGGCTGATAGAGAAAGCCTTCAGAATCTCAAAAACAGACTTGAAAATACGCCCCATTTATCATCGTTTGCGCCATAGAATCGAGGGCCACATCTGTATTTCATTTACAGCATATTCCATCTACAAGGAGTTGGAAAGGGTATTGAAAGCAGAGCAATCTTATCTGTCAGTAAAGCGGGCCTCAGAGCTAACCCATAATATGTATCAGTTAAATTTCACATTACCAGAGTCTAAACACGAGAAATCCATTCTCCTTCGGATGAGTCGCGAGCAAGCAGACCTATATCAGATTATACTCAAATATTATTAAGGTGCTGCATTGCGGAAAACAGGAAAAAGGAATTCTGAATGCGGCATGACTGGTATCCTTTAGTTTTGTGAAAGTCTATGAAATTTCTCATGAAGTGGATACCAGTAAATTTAAAGTTAGAAAATTAAATGTCAAGTACACAAAATATTACAACCATGGAGTCATAGGGTTTCACAAAACTAAATCTTTCTAACCCATTCAATTTTTGCCTTAAAAACAGGCCAAATATGGTTATTTTTATCACAAATGATCGCTGTATATTATTAAATATCAATAGGTTACAAAAAATTAGAAAATGTCAGTTTTTGGAGCTTTGTAACCTGCTGATTATGCTTTAGTTATAAGTTTTGTGAAACCCTATACCAAATAAAGATGAATAGAATAGTATAATCAGCAGGAACATTTACCTGTTTCCTGCATCGGTGGACACTTTACAGTACCGTATGAACAATAAACACAACAATCACCCTTCCTTGGCTTTAACATCTTACCGCAGTTTGTGCATTCATAAAAAAACTGGCATGCATCAGCCGGCATGATCTCTTCTTTTCTGAATCCACATTCCGGACAGGTTATGGTGGATTTGAGCTGAATTTGTTTCATTTGCTATCCTTATTTTTTAATCGATAAATTAAATAACCAAGTGCACCACCTAATATTGTTGTCATGATTATGATAGGCACAAGCGATACTGGTTCTTTCCAACCAATTAAGATTGCGGCAGGCAGTAATATCAAATATGATATAAGAAATCCCTTTAGAATTGAATTCATTTTTAGTTCAACTATCGAAAGAATAAAGCCAATAACAACCCACATAAGAAATGACGATATGTTAGCATCCCATGTAAGGTTCTGGATAATCATCGGAATCACATCGATAATTCCTGCGGCAGCACCAAAACCAATACCTGTTATTATATTTCTTTCATTCGTTTAAAAATTTATAATTAACTGAATATAACTTAATTAAAAATTTAAGAACTAATGCAAGCGCTTACTCACAGTAAAACTGTGAGTAAGCTCGCTGTGCCCGGTTCGCTCCCGCATGAAAAATTTAATCATCTCCTATTGTGAAGAAAGAGATTAAATTTATTCATGCCCATTTCATTGTTAGAAGTAAAGATCCTTATTTTCAAGCAACTACTGTTTAAAATTACTTTATTATTAGTAATAAACAAATTTTTCAAAAGCGGTGATGTAATACTTCTGCCTCATGAATAGACCAAGATAGCCAAATCCTTAATTTGATTTTTAAAAAGGGGGAATAAGTATAGATAATTAATAGTTCAGGCGATTTTATTCCTGATATCAAACATTTACGGGGTTGATTAAGTTGATTCCTGCAAGTTCACACCATAGTATCACAGTGTAAGTAATCCCGGGATTAAAACCATTTCCTTTTTTTAAACAATAGCACACCAAATGAAGAAAACAATACAGAACCAATTAATATTAAAGGCAATGCCCAAAACGAATTTTCCATAAAATTCGGAACATTCATTCCAAAAATGCTTGCAATTAATGTTGGAATCATTAAAATTATGGAAATGAGGGTTAATTTTTTCATTACATCGTTAAGGTTATTGGAGATAACTGAAGCAAATGCATCCATCATCCCGCTTTGTATATCTGAATAAATCTGTGCCATGTCAAGTGCCTGCTTATTTTCAATAAAGGCATCTTCTAACAAATCTTCATTAATTTCGGTCGTAATCTTTTTTGAATTACGAAGTTTAGCCAGAACGATGTCATTGGATTTAATTGAAGTAATAAAATACACCAGACATTTCTCCATTTTCAATAATTTATTCAATTCTTTATTTTTTATCGACTTTTCAAGGTCTTGCTCAATTATTGAAGTCGACTGATTGATTTGTTTTAAATATTTCATGTATAAATTGCCAGAGCGCAGAAATAACCGAAGTATAAAATTAATACTATCAGTTATCTGCTGGTACTGGTCTCTGAATGGAGATGGTTGACTAAAAGGAAGGACTTCATTGTCTTGTAAACAAAGAGTTAATGTAAAATCGTTCGTAACAAAAACTCCAAGTGGAATTGTATGAAACGGAACACCGTTATTTTCTATTTTTACTGGAACACGAAGAATTATCAAAGTCCAAGTATCGTCAAATTCGATACGGGGTCTTTCATCCTGGTCAAGAATGTCGTTTATCACGTCAGATGGTAACCTGAATTCATCAATTAGTAATTGTATTTCCCTTTCGGTTGGACTAATAATATTTATCCAACAACCTCTTTGTGGTTCGTTGAATTCAACATAACCGCCAAATGTTTTAAAGATTTTAATCATTATGATGTCTCCTTACAATATTCTCTGTAAGGAAACATACAGTCCCTTACAGAAGTGTTAATACTTTAATTTTACAATGATAAGGGTCTGCTTCCATAAATATTAGTGCTATGTTTGCCGCAAAAGTAATAATATTTTTCAGTTGATAGTTTTAAGACTATATTTTTTCTATTGATATATAATGGGGATTATTTCATATGAATGTAAAAATATAAAAACGACTAATTTCAGATGAAATATGAGTGCGAAAATGAATGATGAGCAAAGTGTCCGGATATCCCAGGAATCACTGTCCGTTTAAACCAGGAATGGTGTCCGTAATCGCAGGAATATGCACTTTACCACTTAAACGGCACGTAGTCAAATAATCAGAAACAGTATTAAGCCTCCTTCGCTATGTTGGATTTTCATAATATTCAATCTGAAAGGCAGGACTTACTTCATCTTCTGTGGTTTGATCATTCTTTCGGGCGAAAGTATCCTGTCAAGATCTTCCTTTGACAGTAATTTCTTTTTGATGCAGAGTTCATATACCCCTGTGTTCGTCTCCAGTGCTTCCCTGGCCAGGTTTGAGCATGTTTCATATCCAAGCTCAGGAACAAGGGCTGTTACGATCCCGATGCTGTTATGGACCATTCCCAGGCACCTCTCCTTATTGGCTGTGATATCATCAATGCACCGGTGCCTTAAAGTCATCATACCATTCCTGAGCATCTCAACCGATTCAAATATACTCTGAACAATTACGGGCTCCATAACATTCAGCTCAAGTTGTCCTGCCTCGGCAGCAATAGTGACAGTAAGGTCATTACCAATTACCTTGAAGGCAACCTGATTGACAACCTCTGGGATAACGGGATTTACTTTCCCGGGCATTATGGAAGATCCCGGTTGCATAGGTGGAAGGTTTATCTCATTAATACCGGTACGCGGTCCTGATGACAGGAATCGCAGGTCATTTGATATCCCGGAAAGTTTCACAGCCAGCCGCTTCAGTGCCGAGGAATACATCACAAATGCCCCTGTGTCCTGTGTTGCTTCAACAAGGTTTTCGGCTTTTTCCTGATATTCAGCTCCCGGGTGTGACCGTGGCTATTCTTATTCACCCTCCCCCGGGGGTGAGGTGTCACATCCCCCTTGTCCCGATAAATAGGGACATTCCCCCATGAAAGGGGGATACTTTGGGAACTTTCTTTATCCTGGTGCTTCAAAACTCAAAATCTGATTCTATGAAAATTATACCGTGAAATTCATCATCGGCCTGCTGGCACTGATGATGATTGTGTCTGATATGCAGGCTCAACGAAAAAGAAACAGCGATGATAAATCAACAGACCCCCTGGCTGATGTGTCACTCAATGTTTTTAAGCTTAGAGGCATCGGCCCTGCCCTTACATCGGGGCGCCTTTCTGACCTGGCGGTCAACCCCGATAATCATTCCGGATTCTACGTGGCAGCTTCAGCCGGCGGCCTATGGAAAACCACCAATGGAGGAGTAACCTTTGAACCAATATTCGATGACCAGGGCTCCTATTCTATAGGCTGCCTGGCTATGGATCCCTGTAACCACAATGTTATCTGGGCAGGAACGGGTGAAAACAATAACCAGAGATCAGTATCCTACGGCTACGGCCTTTATAAATCGATTGACGGTGGCAAAAGCTGGAAAAAAATGGTACTGGAAAGATCTGAACATATTGGCATGATAACCATTGACCCTCGCAATACGGACATTGTTTATGTCGCTGCCTACGGCCCGCTGTGGAGCACCGGCGGCGACCGCGGTATATATAAAACCACCGATGGTGGTGAAACATGGGAAAGTATCCTTCATATAAGTGAAAATACGGGCTTCAACGAGATACATATGGATCCGCGCAACCCAGATGTGCTTTACGCCACAGCCCGCCAGAGAAGGAGAAGGCAGTGGACTTACCTCGGCGGAGGTTCTGAATCCGCAATATACAAATCGACCGGCGCCGGTAAAACATGGAAGAAAATAAACAGGGGACTGCCGGGCGGCGATCTTGGACGGACAGGTATGGCTATCCCTCCTGCCAACCCGGAGATCATATATGCCCTTGTTGAGGCACAGGAAAGGAGGGGAGGATTTTACCGGTCGGTCAACAGGGGCGCCTCATGGGAAAAGATGAGCAGTACGGTAACCAGCGGTAATTATTACCAGGAAGTGGTGGCTGACCCTGTTGACGAGAAAAGAGTGTACCTGATGGATGTATTTACTCAGGTAACAACTGACGGGGGCAAAACATTTACACGGAGAGGGGAAAGAAGCAAGCACTGGGACACCCACTGCCTGTGGATAGATCCAGATGATCCTCCCCATATGATGGAAGGCAGCGACGGGGTCTCTACGAATCATTTGACTACGGCCAGAACTGGAGGTTCTTTACCAACCTGCCTGTAACACAATTTTATAAGGTAAGCGTTGACAATGACTTTCCCTTCTATAATATAATGGGTGGCACACAGGATAATTATTCAATGGTTGGTCCGTCACAGACACTGAGTGATCACGGTATAGCATCATCTGACTGGATTGAGACAGTCACCGGCGACGGTTTTGAATCAGTTGCCGATCCCGAAGATCCCAATATCGTTTATGCCCAGTCGCAATATGGCAACCTGGTAAGGTTCGACAAAAAAAGCGGTGAGGGTGTTGACATTGTACCACAAGCAGGCAAGGGAGAAAAGGAATATAACTTTAACTGGGATTCACCCCTGATGATCAGTCCGCTTAACCATAAAACACTGTATTTCGGTTCCAACAAGATTTTCAGGAGCACTGACCGGGGTGATTCATGGGAAGTGATCAGTGACGATCTGGACAGGAATATCGATCGTAACAAATGGCCAGGTATGGCCTATGAATGCCGTGGCCAAGAATGGTTCAACATCAAGGTACGGCTCGGTAGTTTCAATTGATGAATCACCCCTGAAGGAGGGCCTGGTCTATGCCGGAACCGATGACGGGCAAATAAGCGTAACTGATAACGGAGGAGAAAGCTGGTTCAGGATTAACCAGTTCCCCGGTGTACCCGAATATACCTATGTTTACGATCTTATTGCCTCAAAACATGGTGAAAATGTTGTTTTCGCAGCCTTCAATAATCATAAGAGGGCGATTTCACTCCCTATGTTTACAGGAGCAATGACAAAGGACGTACATGGACAAATATAAGCGGTAACCTGCCTGAGGGAGCAGTGTACGCTCTCGAACAGGATCATGTTGACAAGGACCTCCTCTTTGCAGGGACTGAATACGGGATTTTTGCAAGCCTTGACGGAGGGAAGGACTGGAAACAACTAAAAAACGGTATCCCTACCTGTAACATAAGGGACATGGCCATACAGGAAAGAGAAAATGACCTTGCACTTGCAAGCTTTGGCAGGGGCTTTTATGTGCTCGACAACTACGCACCCCTGAGGGAACTGGATAAAGAAGTAATTGATAAAGATGTCCATTTATTTGTCATTAATGATGCCCTGATCTTCAATACATGGCGACCGCTGGGAGGTCTGTGCAGCAGGGAGAAAGGCTTCCAGGGCGAAGACTATTACAGCGCACCCAACCCTGAAAGGGGAGCAGTATTTACATACTGGGTGAAAGGAGGTGTAAGTACACTCCGGCAGGAAAGGGAGAAGAGAGATGCGGAGGCCTTCAAGGAAAAGAAAGATATCCCCTATACCGGCCATGGACAGAGCTGCCATGCGCAATTTCAAACAAAAGGGGCTCAAACTTGATAATGCTGTCAGGGCGGCCTCATCGGCCCTGACTGAAATGGGAGAGAAGATCGATCCTTACAAGGCAGCTACGAAAACCTTCAGCGGGCAGCAGTCCATTGATCTGATGAATGAGGTGCTGGCCCTGGAGAAAAGCTGAATGATCTGCAGGTAGCTATGAACGGCGACCGCGATTACAGTATCCTTGATCTTGACCCTGTATCATCACTGAGAAGCCGTGTAAGAACGGCCGTTTACAGTATTTCAGGATCAACATCCAATATCACGGGGACTGCAAGGAAGAGTTACGAAGAAGCAGTGGAAGAATTTGAGCCAGTATATGAAAAGATCAAAGCCCTGGTGGAAGAGTTTGATGCTTTTGCCAGGAAGCTGGATGAGCTTGGTGCACCCACCACATCAGGAAGATTCCCTGACTGGAAGTAAAGACCTAGGAGGAAACACGTAGTTTTTCCCGGCCAAAGCGTTCGGTAAGCAGGGAGACTATTTCATTGGCATTGGTTTCAACAGGGCGGTGGGTTACTTTAAGTATATGAAAACCGTACTTTTCAAAAATCCTGCCGGCATAGTCAAGTTCCATTCTTACCTTCCTCGGGTTAATATAGTCGTGATCGGCTGAAAGTCCCAGTTCCCTGACCCGGTTGGTACGCTGGGCGATAAGGTAGCTTGTTGTTGTTGTAAGTCCGAATACCCTCCGGGAATCAACTTCAAACAACTCCTCCGGGGGCTCATGGCCCAGGATAATAGGTATATTGGCCACCTTCCATCCGAACATACCCAGGTAAATGCTCAAAGGGGTTTTACCGGTTCTTGAAACACCGGTAAGTATCACATCAGCCCGGGAAAGCCTGTGCATGTTAAGGCCGTCATCATGTTTCATGGTGAATTCAATGGCCTCAACCCTCCTGAAATATTCAATATTACTCAGCCTGTACAAGCCCGGTTTACTTATTGGTTGTACGCCAAGATGTTCGGAAAGGTAATCGGAAAGGCCTCCTACTATATCAAAATTTGCTACTTCCAACTCGTCACACATCCTGATCAGTTCCTTGCGCATAAGAGGATCAACCATGGTATGAACAATGACTCCCTTTTTCTTCTTTACCCTTTCCACTGTTTCCCGGATCATTTCTTTTGCTGTCACATCCGGCACCAGCTTAATGGGGCATTTATACTCGGGAAACTGGATAAGTACTGATCTTACAACACTGGTTCCCGAAAGACCCTTTCCCCCCGATACAACAAAAATGGGGGGGCAGGATGGGAAATTGGTATTTTCTTCCATAATGGAATGGTTTTCCGGAAAGATAAAAGATAAAAGACAAAAGACAAAAGACGAAAGTGTAATTTACTTTTTACCTAACTTCGTAATGAATAAAAAACAGTAAAGCAATGAAAGTTACATTTTTCAAACGACTGAAGAATTTTTTCCGTACCACGGCACTTGGCGGACTGGTTGCCATATTACCGCTTGTTCTTATAATCATCCTCTTTCGCTGGATAGTAAATATCATACAGAAATACCTTGAACCCCTGGTCGGGCTTATTAACACCGAGTCAGAACTAATGATTATTTCCTTATATATAATTGCTGTTCTGGCCATAATATTATTGTTCTTCCTTCTGGGGCTCTTTATCAGGACCCGTGTGGGTCGTTTTTTCCGCACAGTGCTCGAGGAGAAATACCTGTCGAAGATTCCGGGCTACAAACTTGCAAGGGAAACAGTAATGCAGTTCTTCGGCAAGCAAAAGTCCTTTTTCAGGGAAGTTGTGCTTGTTGATATTTTCAACTCAGGTACTCTGATGACGGGTTTCATCACCGATGACCACGAGGATACTGATTTCCTCACGGTTTTTGTACCAACAGGGCCAAATCCTACATCCGGGAATATTTACCATGTCCTGAAAGAAAAAACTGTTCGCACCAGCACTACAGTGGACGTAGGCATGAAAACAATAATAAGCTGCGGAGCCGGATCCTGTAATCTTTTCAAGGAAAGGACGGAAAAAAGGGACCTGGAAGATGAAATGCGCAATGTTTAAGCCGGTAATTATTACAGTGTGAAAAAAAGTTAAAACAAGACTTAAAATTCACTGTAATATCTGATAATTCACCATAATTTCTTAATATTTGACCTGAATCCAAGAATACACTGATCATGTCAATCAAATCGGGAAAAAACCATTATGCAATCCCTGGTATAATTATCTCTTTGCTTATAAACATTGCGGTAATAAATGCCCAGAAGGTGCCAATAAGTTTTGAAGCCTACCACGGATACACGGGGACCATTGATTACCTTAAAAAAGTAAATGCTGCTTACCCCGGTATCACCGAACTGATGACCATAGGTGAAAGCACCATGGGAAGACCCATTCATGTACTGGTAATAACAGGTATGAATAAGGGTACCACTATTGACAGGCATATTGAGCTGCGGAATAAACGAAAAGAAAACATTCAGAACGTTCCTGCCATGAAGATTCACCAGGGCAAGCCGGGGCATTTCATAGGCGGGTCAACACATGGCAATGAATATACCGGTACCGAGGTTTGCCTGTATATAATTGATAAACTGGTATCAGCCTATGGTAATGATGAAACAATTACAAAGCTGATTGACTCCAGGGCATTCTATATATGTCCCATGATCAACCCCGACGGTGTATATAACAGCGTTGAAAAAGGGATAGCACAACGCGCTAATTCAATGAATAAGGATGATGATGAAGACGGCAGGATAAACGAGGACGGACCCGATGACATCGACGGTGACGGGTTCATTACATCATTCAGGTACAGGGATACTGAGGGAATGTATGTTATTGATGATGAAGATCCCCGGCTGATGATAAGACTGGGCAGGGATGAAAAAACCGATAAGCAAAGGTATTCTGTTATCAGGGAAGACATTGACAACGACAAAGATGGTAAAAGGGGAGAAGACTATGAATCAGGAATAGACCTTAACAGAAACTATCCGGAGTCTTGGTGGAAGGATGACGGTTTTGCAGGAGGGTCGGGTACCTACCCCCTGTCAGCTCCCGAGACACATGCCATGGCTGAATTTTTTACTAATTACAGGAACATCCTCATGGCCCAGTTTTACCACACATCGGGTGGTTTTACCTACAGGCCTATGGGTACGGCCCCCCACTCCCGGCTCAATCCTGCAGATGTTGCAGTCTTTGATTTTATCATGGGGAAAAAATACCTGGAAATAATTGGAGAGGAAGTACCTGAAGCCTGGCTGTACCCTGAAAAGTTAGACCAATACAGGAAAGAGCTCCAGGGAAGTGACGCAGACACTTATTCGAAATCAAGAGGCTACGAATTGCCCCGCGGATGGAGGGTAAGTTATAATGAAGAAGGGGATAAGCGTTATGGTTACGGTATGGCAACAGACTGGCTTTATGCCCAATACGGTATATATTCAATTACAACCGAGTTATGGAATCCTGAGGCCGATATCCCCGGACTGGAGGTCAGGGATGATGAAAACAGGCGTGCTGCTGTTGAAAGGGCACTTTTAAAATACCAGGACGACAGGTATGACGGCAAACTTTTTATCGACTGGAAATCGTTCAGGCATCCTGAACTGGGAGAAGGCGAAACGGGTGGATGGATATCCCGGTATTCCAGGAATAATGCCTTACCGGGAGAGCCCCTGCTCAATGTATGTGAGAAACACTGGCAGTTTGAATTATTCAGGGCTTCCCTCCTCCCTGAAATCATTATTAAAGACCTTAAAACAAATATTATCTATTCGGGTAACACGAGTGAAGGCACAGCAAAAAGAGACAATGATGAATTCAGGGTCGAGACCGGCAAAGGGAAAGGCAGGTATAATATAATTGAAATAACAGCCACCATTGAAAACACAGGTGCCCTGGCAACAAACCTGGCTGATGGTGAAGAGCTACCTGGAAACAGGCAGGATGTGGCCTGGCTGGTGGCCGAAAGGAATAATATCGAGTTCCTCGAAGGCCGGCCCTTTGTGAGCCTTGGGAGCCTGGGAGGAAGAGAGAAAATTCCGGGAGTAAGTAACAATCCCTCGAAAAAAGAGGTGAAATGGATTATTGCCGTGAGGGATAATACCCCGTTGAAAATAGTGGTATCATCCCTTAAGGGAGGCACCGTTTACCAGGAAATCAATGTTAAATAAGGGAGGTGATCATGAAAACAAAGAATATATATAACAGGATTATCATAATAATTTTTATCTCCATTCTTACTGTGCAACTTGCTTACCCGCAGAGCAAATTACAGAAAAGTGCCGGGGGAGAACATGGTGAAACTGATTTCATTATTAACTGGAAGAGGTATTATACCTATGATGAATGGACCGGCATTATGAAAGAAATGCAAAAAAAATACCCCGGCTTATGTGAGCTTGAATCGATAGGCAAAAGCCGGATGGGCCTTGACCAGTTATTGCTTACCTTAACAAATAAATCAACGGGCAGCCACTCGGACAAAACAGCCATATGGGTCGACGGAGCCATTCACGGTAACGAGGTAAACGGTATCACATGTTCTCTTTACCTGGCCTGGTACCTGCTTACCAGGTATGATTATGACCCTTATGTAAAGGACCTTCTGGATAGCCACACATTCTATATCCTGCCCGGATTGAATGTTGATGCCAATAATTCGTTTGTTAAAGCTCCAAATACCGCGAACAATCCGAGAGAGACTTACAGGCCTGAAGACAATGACGGCGACGGGCTGTATGATGAAGACCTGACTGAGGATGTTGACGGGGATGGTGAATTGTCATATATGTACCGGGAAGATCCTGAAGGGAACCTGAGGTTGTCGGCCGACAGCAGGAGGTTCGTTGATGCTGAAGAGGGATTTGAAGGCTTAAGGTTCACCAGGATCGGATCTGAGGGTTTCGACAATGACGGCGACGGGCAGATCAATGAAGATGACCTGGGAGGTCCTGATCCAAACCGTAACTTCCCTTACGGTTGGAATCTTAATGCCGGCAATCCCTACCCCATGTCTGAACCGGAAACACGCAATGTATTTGAATTTCAGCTGGCCCATCCCAATATTTTTGCCTCCTTCCATTATCACAACACCGGAAGGCTGATAATGTTCCAGGCGCCGCCACCTGTGAGGCAGTCGGCTTCTCAACACGAACAGTTACGGGAAGAAACAGAAAGAAGGCTGCAGGAGATGAAAAAGACAAATAAATATGCACAACTGTTTCCCCGCCAGGTGAGTGATGAATACCGTCATGATATGGATGTTCAGACAAAAATAGTAAGTGAGGGCGCCTATATCCTGAAGAATTATGAACCGGTAATAGGAGGACTCTCCGGCCAGGCCCATGCGGCAACATATTACATGTTGGGAGCATATTCCTACCTTATAGAATTATGGGGATCACCGGTTGACATAGCTGATACCGACAACGACGGAAGGCTTTCTGACGAGGAATATATGAAATGGATAGACCTTGACCTGGCAGGTGAGGGATGGATAACACCTCATAAGGTAAACCACCCTGACCTGGGAGAAATATGGATAGGAGGCTCTGCCAAAAAACATATGCAGAGAACCCCCCCGTCAAGGTATATAGAAATGGAAGCTGAAAAAAATGCCAGGTTTGTAATGTACTGTGCCAGCCAGTTCCCGGAGGTGAAAATCGAAGATATTAAACTGAAAGCACTGAAGGCTAACATATACCAGGTTGACGTAACAGTCCGGAATACGGGTGAGTATCCTACCGCATCCGACCGGTCGGTACAGCTTGAACGCTATATACCCGATATGCTGCAATTCAGGGGATCGGATAACATAAGCCTTGTTGTAACTTCGGGAAAAGACCTGATCGGGGAAAGCGGTCGCCGCCGTTCATATTTCAGGAGATCTGATCCGGGACCGGAAATACAGTTGTCGGCAGGTGAAAAAACAGAATTCAGGCTGAAGGGTAAAGGGAAGAGGGTCATAAGGTATTACCTGGCAATGGATGGTAAGCAAGGAACAGTTGAATTTACTCTTAGCTCAAAAATGGGTGGGAGTGACAGGGAGAGTGTTACGATAAGGCTTGATTAATACAGGCTGAGGCTAAGGCTGAGATTGAAAAAGCTTACTGCCGCAGTAAACATAGGATGGCACAGGTTTTCAGACCTGCGTCATCCGTAAATTCCTCAGCCTTTAAGAACTACTTCTTCAGTACCTTTTTCAACACCTCGTCCTTATCAAGCTTCCTGGTGCAGAAGAACCAGTCATGGCAGGTAACATCGGGATCGCTCTTGCTCATCCTCTGTTCTGCCATGCCGCATGATCCAGCAGGTGGTACTATCACCTCATCGCCCGGACGCCAGTCAGCCGGTGCAGCGCAGGCAAATTCATCAGTGGTCTTGAGAGCTATCAGTACCCTGTAAAGCTCATCAAAATTACGGCCAATACTCAAAGGATAATAGATTATCGTACGTATGATACCCCTGGGATCAATGTAAAATACCGCCCTTACTGCCTGTGTGGCAGCTTCTCCCGGCTGTATCATCCCGAACTTGCTGGCAACATTCATACTCACGTCGTCAATAAGGGGAAACTTAATCTCGATATTCTTCATACCCTTAAATTCTATCTTTTCCTTGATGGTCCTGAGCCAGGCAATATGGCTGTACAGACCATCCACTGACAAACCGATGAGCTTGCAGTTGGCCTCTTCAAACTGGCCGGCCATCTTACCAAAGGTCATAAATTCCGATGTACACACAGGGGTAAAGTCAGCCGGGTGGCTGAAAAGAATGGTCCAGTGACCTTTATAGTCATCAGGAAACTTAATTTCACCCTGTGTTGTCTTAGCAGTAAATGCCGGTGCCTTATCGCCTATCCTTGGCATTGCTACAATTTCTCTTTCTTGGTTTTCTTCCATGGTAATAAATTTTTAATTGTTAATATTTTATCTTTCTTTTTCCTATAAGGTAATTAATTATTCTCTAAACAAGAATAATTCTTATTTAATATTCAGTAAATTTACAAATTCTATTCAAAACAGGCAAAGAAAAACAGTCCGTATTTCCATTTGTAAGGCATAATTATTGTACAATTGCATTATTAATTTACAGTTTTCATGAGATTTGCGTTCCTGGCAATATTATTACTCTTACCTGTTTCAGTCCTGGCCCAGGAGAATTATACAGTCAGTGGCAGGATAACGGAGAAAGGCACAGGTGAGGATCTTATTGGTGCAACTGTTGTACTTGAACCCGGGTTACGGGGAAGTGTGAGCAATCATTATGGTTTCTATTCCATCTCGGCGCCTGCCGGCAGCTATATTATCAGTTTCAGTTATATTGGTTACGAAACAATAGAAAAAGAAGTCACGCTTAATCAGAACACCAGGCTGGATATCGAGCTGGGGGAGACCAGCATACAGCTTGATGATATCGTAATCTCAGCCGTAAGATCCGACCTTAATATTACAAACGCAGAAATGGGTGTTGAGAGGCTTGACATAAAACAGGTTGATCTGATTCCTGTTATCATCGGGGAAAAGGATATTCTCAAAACACTGCAGCTCCTTCCCGGGATAAGCACTGCTTCGGAGGGCAGCACTGGATTCAATGTCAGGGGCGGCTCCATTGACCAGAATCTTATTTTGCTTGACGAGGCATCGGTATACAGCGCCTCGCATCTGGCAGGTTTTTTTTCAGTATTTAACTCTGATATAATTAAAGACATAACCGTATACAAGGGAGGGATACCTTCTTATTACGGAGGCCGGGCTTCATCGGTAGTTGACATAAGCATGAATAATGGCAACAACAAGGAATTTGAGGGAAGCGGAGGTATTGGTTTATTATCGGCGCGCCTGAGTGTTGAGGGCCCTGTTATCAGGGATAGAATGTCATATTTACTTTCAGGCAGGAGGTCTTATGCCGATATTATTTTAAAGGCACTTCCCGGCGATATTATTGAGGACGGGACCAGACTGTTTTTTTATGATTTTAATGCCAAGCTGAATTTTACGGCCAACGACAGGGACAGGTTTTTCCTTTCGGCTTACATTGGAAGGGATGTCTTTGCTTATGAAGGCTATGGTATGGACTGGGGTAATTATACCGGCACCTTCAGGTGGAATCATCTCTTCAGTGAAAGGATATTCTCGAATACCTCAATAATTTACAGTGATTTCTCCTATGGTTTCAATATGGGATCAGATATAAAATACAGTTCAGGCATCAGGGATTACGGTATTAAAAATGACATGAGTTTTTTCCTTAATCCTGACAATACAATAAATGCAGGTCTTGAATTGCATTACAGGGATTTCAACCCCGGGGCCTTAACATCATCTGAAAACAGTGATATCGATATAATACTTGCCAAGAAAAGAGCACTGGAAACCGGAATATATATCCAGAATAAACATATTCTTAACCATATTTTAAATGCAAATTACGGTATAAGGCTGTCAACCTTCAGTCATTTCGGAACAGGTGAAGAAAAGATCGGATATATCATCCCCGAACCCCGTCTGGCACTAAACTGCCGTATAAGCGGTACCTCATCACTTAAAATATCCTACAACCGGCTAAGCCAGTACCTGCATCTCTTATCAAACAGCACGGCAGGCCAGGTTACTGATATATGGATTCCCAGTTCACCCTCAATAAAGCCCGTTATTGCCAGCCAGGTGTCCGCAGGTTATTTCAGGAATTTTCTCAATGATATTATTGAATCATCTGTTGAAATATATTATAAAAAGTTGCAAAACATAACTGATTTTGAAGATGGCACGAGTATTATGCTCAACGAAAATATTGAAGACCAGATTATTGCCGGAAGAGGCAGAAGTTACGGTGCGGAGTTCTATATCAAGAAAAAGCAGGGCCGCTTCAGCGGCTGGATCAGTTATACCATATCCCGCACAGAGCAACGGATAGCAGGAATAAATAATGATGAATGGTATCCTTCCAAATATGACAGGATACATGATCTATCCCTTGTCGGGATTTACGAAATAACAAAACGCATATCCCTGTCTTCTGTTTTTGTTTATTCCACCGGCAGTGCCGTAACCTTCCCGAGCGGCAAGTACGGGTTGAACGGCATGATCATCCCTTACTACACCGAAAGGAACGGCTACCGGATGCCGGCCTGCCACAGAATGGACATAAGCATGAAAATCAAAGGTAAGGAAAGGAAAGGTTTTAATACAAGCTGGGATATATCAGCTTATAATGTGTATAACAGGCACAATGCCTATTCCATATATTTCAGGGAGAGTGAAACCGGCAAGTGGTCGACCGAGGCCGTTAAACTGAGTTTATTCGGCATTGTACCCTCGGTAGCATTTAATATAAGTTTTTAATGAAAAGAGCCTGCTTAATAATATTGTCACTTTCATTTGCATGCATGGCATGCGAAGAAGTTATTGATATCAACCTCAACAACGCTTCACCAGTCCTGGTTGCTGAAGGCTCCATCCTCCTCAATGACATATGCCGGGTAAGGCTGAGCTACACCTCAGACTATTTTGACAGCGATTTACCGCTTGCAGAAGAGAATGCCGTAATAAGCATATCCGACAGTGAAAACAGGTCGGAAGTTCTGGAACACCAGGGAGAGGGCTTTTACCAGGGCAACATTATCAAAGGCCTGCCCGGGCAGGTCTACTCTCTCAGAATCAGGGCAGGCAATAAGGACTATCTTGCCCGTTCATCCTTAAACAGTCAGCCTGAGCTCCTGCTGCTGGATTATGAACAACTGGATATTCCTCATTATTACCATGATACAATATTCACTGTTAAAATCGCAATTGTTGATGACAGGCATGAAGAAAACTATTACCTTTTCAGGTATTACAGGAATGGTGAAATGCTTAAAGACTATTATTCGACATATAGTGACCGCTTCCTGGCTGCCGACACAATTGTTTATTCAGAATACCGTCTCGACTTTTACAGGGGTGATACCGTCAGGGTAGAATTATATGCCATCGACCAGGCCATCTATAATTATTTCAACCTTGTAAATGATGTTTTATTCAGTGCCATGAGTTCTTCTACTCCTTTTAATCCGTCATCAAATTTCAGCCCCGGTATTCTTGGTTATTTCATGGCTGCTTCGTTTGACAGTGAGTCAATAATTATTCACTAACTGTACATAGTGTCATAATCCCTGTTTGCCTTTCTCAGTATCATCTTAATCATAAACGGTAAGAACCTTATTGCAATGACCTGCAATTTGCCCACGGTGCTCAGTGTGATTGATTTCTTTTTTCTGTAGATAACTTTTGCTATTGCTCTTGCCACATCTTCCCTCCTGGCTTTTTTCTGCTTCCGGACGGGTATCTTTTTATAGGTTCCGTCCGGATATAATATTTGTTTATTTTCCTCATTCTCGGTGAACCCGACATAGACTATTCCGGTATGCAAACCGGCATCTTTAAGTTCGATCTGCATGGCCTGGGCCATTGCCGTAAGCCCCATTTTTGAAACGCTGTATGTCATATGACCCGGTATACCCATTTTAGCTGCAAGGGTAGATATTAAAACAATACTTCCTTTTGTCCTGATCAGGTGGGGAAGGGCATATGAACTCATATACACAGGTCCCATCAGGTTAATGCCAACAATCCTGTCCCATGCCTCAATTGTCAGATCACTGAACCTGCCATGACTTCCTATCCCGGCATTATTAACAAGAACATCAAGCCTGCCGTATTCATGAATTATTTTATCTATCATTTCCCTGCACTGCCTGCTGTCAGATACGTCGCCGGGCAATTTAAGACAATCAACACCTTTCTGCCTTAATTCTCCGTATGTTTCTTCCAGGGATTCAACATTTCTACCGTTAATACAGACCTTCGCGCCATAGCTTCCTAAGAGCAGTGCGGTAGCCTTGCCTATTCCCTTGCTTGATCCTGTAATGAATACAACCTTGTTTTTAAAATACCTTTCCATTATCAATTAATTTATATACTTATTATTCCTGAACCATTCAACAGCCTCCTTCAGTGCTTCGCTTACAGGGGTCTGTTGAAGTCCCAGTTCCCTTCTTGCCTTTTCACTTGAATAAAAATGTTTTTCCGTGGATATCAGCGCCATCGGGTAGTTTACCGGTGGTGTAAAACGGAAAATTGTACTTGCTGCGGAGAGCAGTCTTCCGTATGCCAGTGTCAGCCACCCTGGCATTTTCATCCCAGGGGCTTTTACACCCAGGGCCCCTGCCATTTTTTCAAAAGCTTCCTTATAGGTAAGGTTTTCATTCCCGAGTATGTAGCATTCACCTGAAAGTCCTTTTTCTATTGCAGAGGTTACTGCATTTGCCACATCCCTGACATATACAAAATTTCTCCCCCCGGAAGGATAGCCGGGTATTTTTCCCTGATTAACAGCCAGTATCATTGTCCCCGAGCTTGGTTTGGAATCGTAGGGTCCAATCATAAAGGTAGGATTCACAACCACGGCATCCAGTCCATCTTCCCGGACCGCTCGCAGTACCTCATCCTGGGCTGCCTTTTTGGTACACATATAATCAAGACCATATTTCCCGGCTGTATAAGGCCTGGTTTCATTACCCGGATCCATCTCATCACCGGGGCCAAATGAATTAGCCGTTCCTATATGAATAAGTCTTCTTACTCCCAGCTCCTTCACAGAAGCTATAATGTTTCTTGTGCCTTCAACATTCACCTTCCAGTAGCTTTGGTGCCTCGGGGGATAGGTATCGGTTTTGGCGGCAGCATGAATAACGATATCACATCCTTCCATTGCATTTTTTAGCTCTTCGTAATTCAGTATGCTTCCATCCGATCTTTCAATGTCTAATCCCGCAAGGTACCTTGCCTCCTTACCTGTTTCAATGAAGACCTTTACCTCATGAGCCCTGTCAAGAAGTATCCTGACAAGGTTATTTCCAAGGATTCCATCGGCGCCGGTTATAAATATTTTCATCCTGAAATATTTTATTTAACGTTCAATTTATTATCACCTCGTCTACAAATAACCAGGCCTTATCACCGGCACCTGCATGCCATTGAGGGCAGGTGATTATGCTTTTGGCAAAGATCCTCACATAACGGGCTTCAACCGCTTCTCTGTTCAGGGCAAACTCCTTTATTTCCCGGTCCTGCTGTTTTGGATCGAGGTCATTATTTATTAAGGCGAAATCCGTGAATGCCACACCGTCGTCTGAGACCTGTATCTTCACATATTCAGGAAGGAAGATCCAGCTTCCCACATTGCTCACGAAGCTAACAGAGACTTCTGACACATCGCTTAATGATCCGAGGTCTATCCTTATATCCAGGTCTTTCCCGTCAAATCCCTGCCACTGATCATCAGCATAATTAAGGGAGCCCCTTATACCGTTCACCAGGGTAAGTTTTTCAAAAGCCTTATACCGGTCACTGTAATCCACGGCATATTCAACATCACATCCAAATGCCTTATGGATATAAATTGTCGATTCGGTGGTGTTGCCGGCTGCTTCTCCCTGATTGAAAACAGCTGCCCTAATGCTGGCAGTTTTTTCAATGGTAACAGGTTCCGAATAAACATCAGAATCAATACCGGGTTCGGATCCGTCAAGAGTATAGTGAATCTCAGCATCGGGAAATTCAGCTTCCATGCTCACTTTCACAGATCCATCCTCCTCATCATAACTTGCTTCCATATTGACATTATAAGCACTCCTGGCATAATTCAGACCCATAATTTCAAATCTGTCAAAAAAAGTCGTGATTCTCCGGCTGAAGTCCGTCCAGTCCAGTTTATCCCTGGGCAGCCACAAAACCTCTGCCAGTGCTGTCATTCGTGGTAAAACCATATATTCGGCATGATCACCGGTATGCACATATTCAGTCCACAGGTTAGCCTGTGCACCAAGGATATATTTTGCTTCGTCATCAGGTAGTGCTTCGGGGACAGGGTCAAAGGAATAGACTTTCTTAAGTGTTGTATAGCCCCCGATGGCCATGGGTTCATGGGAAGGATCGCCCTGGTAATGATCAAAATAGCAATGTGATCCGGGAGTCATCACCACATAATGACCCATTCTTGCAGCTTCTATGCCTCCTTCCATTCCCCGCCATGACATTACGGCAGCACCTGGTGCGAGGCCTCCCTCGAGTATTTCATCCCAGCCAATCAGTTTCCTGCCGTTGGCAGACAGGAATTTTTCTATCCTCCTGATAAAATAACTCTGCAGTTCATCCTCATCCTTAAGTCCTTCCTCCATGATCCTCGACTGGCAATCGGGGCATCGCTGCCATTCGGTCTTATCTGCTTCGTCACCCCCGACATGAATATATTCAGACGGGAAGAGCTCCATTATCTCTGTAAGAATATCTTCCAGGAATTCAAATGTCTCATCCTTCCCTGCACAGTATATATCAGTTATGGGCCAGACCCCGCCGGGGGGAACGGTTAAAGGCACTCCCCTGCATGAATATTGCGGATAGGCAGCAAGTGCCGAGCTCACATGTGCCGGCATTTCTATTTCCGGGACTATCGTGACATATCTTTTACGGGCATAATCAACTATATCCCTTACCTCATCCCGGGTATAGTAACCCCCGTACGTGGCCACTTCCCCTGGCTTTTGGCGCTCCCTGGCGTTCCAGGGCCTGTCCTCCTGGTTAACACGCCATGCGCCTACACCCGTCAGCCTGGGGTATTTCTTTATCTCTATCCTCCATCCCTGATCATCCACCAGGTGCCAGTGGAAGGTATTCATCTTATGCATGGCTATAAGATCAATATAACGCTTAATAAATTCCACCGGGAAAAAATGCCTGCTCACATCAAGGTGCATGCCCCTCCATTCAAACCTGGGAGCATCCTCAATGTAGATGCATGGTATTTCCCATAAGATATCAGTTCTTGGCTTATCCGATTCAAATTCAGGGGGCAGGAGCTGCCTGACAGTCTGTATTCCATAAAAAATCCCTGCAGGAGAAGGAGAGCTAATGTGTACCTTGTTCCTGCTTACCTCAAGTGAATACGATTCATCACCATGCACACCTTCATCATTCAGTTCAAGGAAGATTCCACGGGAAGTATTAAGATCATTATCAATCGAAAGTTCAAAGCCGGTTGAAGTGGCAATCATTTCCGCAAACAATGAAGCTGTTTCTTTAAGCAGCTCGTTGTCAGCAACATGAATACACACCGGATTATCAAGCCTGAAAACACCCCTGGCCTGTTCCATTATAAGGGGTTTAGGAAGTATTACTATTTCTTCTTCATTAAGACCAGTATTACATGAAAACAGGAAGGCCATTGCAAAAATTAGCAAGATTTTTATATGTGTTTGCATACACAGGATTTATAGTAACTAATAATTTTCAGGGTGGAAAATTATAAAATATTGGCAAGAAAATAAGCTAAACGGCTTACTTTTGCGGGATTGAAAGTATGGTTTATCCTCCTATAAGACAATTCTTATTATCTTAATATCAGAAATACCACTTAATAAGATGAAAGAGCCTCTGTTCGGAAAAACCCTTAATGAGCTGATACCCATAGTTAAAGAAGCCGGCCTGCCTGCCTTTACGGCCCGCCAGATAACAGAATGGCTCTACCGGCACAGGGTAAGTGCTATTGATGACATGACCAACCTGCCGAAGAAAGCGAGGGAGGGTCTGAAGGGAAAATATTCCATAGGAAATGCAGCTCCGGTGAGCGTAATGGAATCATCTGACGGAACGAAAAAATATCTTTTCCCTGCGGGAGAAAACACGTACATAGAATCGGCATACATACCCGAGAAGGACCGTAACACTCTTTGTCTGTCGAGCCAGGTGGGCTGCAAAATGGGATGCCATTTCTGTATGACCGGGATGCAGGGTTTCCAGGGGAACCTCACAGCCGGGGAGATTCTTAACCAGGTAATAAGCATACCCCAAGCCAACAGTATCACCAACCTGGTATATATGGGTATGGGTGAGCCTTTTGACAACACACGGGAAGTAATAAAATCAATAAAAATACTTACATCTGAGTGGGGATTTGCCATGTCACCCCGCAGAATTACGGTTTCAACAATAGGAATTATCCCGGGTATAAAGGAATTCCTGGATGAAACTGATGCCCATCTTGCACTGAGCCTGCATACCCCTTTCCCGGATGAACGCATAAGGCTGATGCCTGCTGAAAGAAAGTACCCCCTTGAAGAAATAACGAAGGTGATAAAAAGCTATGACTGGGGAAGGCAGAGAAGGATCTCATTCGAGTATATAATGTTCCGTGGAATTAACGACACCGAAGCTCATATCAACGGGCTGTTGAAACTGCTGGGAGGCTTGCGTTGCCGTGTTAACCTTATACGCTTTCATTCCGTTCCCGGGATACCTTATGAAAGCAGCAGCGATGATACTATCCGGGCATTCAGGGATAAACTGACCGCAAGGGGGCTGATTACTACCATACGCGCATCGAGGGGAGAGGATATAATGGCGGCATGCGGGATGCTGTCAACTTTGAAGCAGGGAGCAGGGGGCAGGGAAATGACCGAGAGACTAAGTGACTGAGAGACTAAGTGACGCAGTTCCAGTTATATTTCCAAGTTTGAAATTTCTTCTGTCACTTCAAATTCATATTCCGGATATTCATAAATCGGTATACGAGGTTCGGTTTCACCCATTGAGTAGCCCCAGATGCTCTCATACTCTGACGGATTTTCACCCAGTTCGGCCAGCTGGTGAAGGTATTCGCTTATGGCTTTTGACTCTATAATGATAACCTTCCCCATTTTATGGATAATTGGACTGTGGACCCTGGTGGGATCATGATCAAATTCAAGTATTCTTCTACCGTATCTGGTTATACCTATAACTCTGTAGGTAAGGCTTTTACCCACGCCCGGCAGGTTAAGCACGTTCCTGTCAGCCGACAGAAATGGTATATTGGCCTTTTGCCGTAGTGCATTGATATTTTCCTGCATATTTTCTGCTTCGACGGGGAACTCCTTTATTTCATCATAGTACTCTTCGGGAATAAAGCCCAGTGTTTTTTCCTCGATCTGTTCCTGTACAGCCCTTGCATTAGGAGCAAAATTGAAATTATTCTCCATATAACCCTTCACGGTAAAGGTATAATATGTGAGAACCCCGATATCATTGAGCGCTTTTCTCAGTTTCGAGGTATGCCCCCTCCTGGATGCTGCAGTGGTAAATACCAGCTGGTTGGTAACTGTCCAGCCGGCAGCTATCAGTTTCTTGAGACCGTCTCTTGCTTCGGGGGTCACTTCCATGGGTGATTCAAAATGTGTTTGAATGAGGAACTGCTTAATACCTATTGCAGAAGCCTTTTTCTTGAAATCACTGAGCACGGCTGCCAGCTCGGGTGTTAACCTCTGTGGCAGGTAGGCCGGCAGGCGGGTACCCAGCCTCACCCTCTGTATTTCAGCATGTTTTTCCCCGTTCTTCAGGTTTTTGTTGGCCTTCTTTTTTCTCAGTGCCATTTTATATACAGCCGTCAGTATCTTTTCAAGGGATACATCTGTACTCATAAGGGCGTCACCCCCGGTAATTAGGATATCCCTGAGTTGTGTATCCTTTTCAAAGTATTCCATAATGTCATTCAGTCGCTCGGGCCATGTTCTGGTTGGCTTGAGTTTATCAAGGTTAAAATTAAGGTGCCCGCTCTGGAAATCATACATTCTCTGGCATGATGAGCACAGGCCCCCGCAGGCCCTTCCCATTGTATCAGGTATCAGTATTGCCACCTCGGGATAGCGCCTGTGTACATTATTGTGGGTAGGCAAAATCCATCCTGCCGCATTTGGCTTGCCCGGTTCCACAAGGTCTTCCTTTTCCCAGGCCACAATATGCCCGAATTCATCAACCAGTTGCTGGCTGTACAAGACGTAATACCTTATAGCAAGGTCAGCCCCTATGGCAAAATAGGGAACCCTTACATGGAGGAGTGACAGGTAATAGGGATTTACAAAGAAGGGTATGCCCTTTGCCTCTGCCTCCTTCATTATTTTCATGGTGTCGGGGTCGAGTGAATTGCCCAGCAGTTCATTCAGGAGCTCCGGTGACCTGACAGCAAACCTGAGGTGGAAGAGGTGCTCATTCCACCACTTCAGCATAAGGAGGAATTTCTGCTGCCTTGATAAACCCTCCTTGAAGCAGTATTTTCTGTCATTAATCAAACCTTCATCAATCTTATCAATAAGTATGTTTATTATCCGGTCCCTGTTTTCCTCCCTCAGCTTTACTATTCGCGGATCTAGCCCTGAAGGAAAGCGCTCCATCCATGATCCGAGCTTTTTCCTGTCAGGCATCCTGCATACATAGGTTCCTGCCAGCTGTCTGAAAAGGTAGAGCATATCCTCAAAAAAGGCAGGCTTTGCCCCTCCGGTACCGTAAGTCACTGCCATCCATATCATTTTTATGGGATTACTTATGGCCTGTTCCCCCCTCAGGTTCAAATCTTCATAGGTACGGCCTGCATTGTCAATATAATCAAGTATCCTGATGGCTGCATAATCTTTCCATTCCAGCCTTTCAAATGCTTCCCTCCCATTAGACTCCCCCTTATAAAACTGCCAGGCCTCAGGACGGCTCTCCAGTATTCCGCTTATCCAGTCTTTAACCCCGATGAGAGCTTCAGTTTCATTTCTTGCATTCCTCATTATCTCCTCAAGAACCGGATTCTCTTTAAGTAATTGCTTAAGCACGCGATGAGCCTTGACATTAATTGCTATCCTGTCAAGATCTAAGAAATTTTCCATGATGCTTCGGTTTGATTCGACCCTTAAATTTAGTAAAAATGTATTAAATGGCTGGAAGAAGGCCTTCATGAGAAAGTTGAGAATGAGCGGAGCAACTGACTGTTGATTTTGTACAGCCCGGTGAGATGCAAGCCGAACGCGATCATAATTTCAGGGATGAAGGCGGCAGGCCGGTACGATTCAGGGGAAAGGCAGGCAGGTAAATTCGCGGCCACCGTAAAATTCAGGGCCGTGGAAGAGCTTTCAGAGCCTGGTCCCGTTTACGGTGTCAGGATAATAAAAAATGATTGAAGGAGATTTAACAATCAGGCAGTAGCAGGTTCTTCTCCCTTGAAGAGTTTTATTGTATCATCCTGCAGCAATGCCCATATTGAATATACTCCCTTTGCTGTTCCTATGGGTACATTCAGGCAATTTATTGCTGACATTATTATTATCAGTATCCTTGCCCACTCGCGGTAGCTGAAAAGGCCGATCCCGCCTATTATACTCAGCGCCGACACCAGTGCTAAAATGGTAGACAGGGAAACCATGACTGTGTTCAACACGGCCACAGCCACCTCATCACCTTCAACGAATGAGAGGGCAAAGTTAATTGCCAGGAATATCACCAGTGCCCCAACCAGTCCAAGTACAGCAAATACAATATGCAACACACCTACAAATGTCACATGCTTTTTCATGTCTCTTACTTTTTCCATGCCGATTATTTTTTATGCAAGTTAAAAATTTCCCGGGATCTTAATGTTAATAAACCGGTTTTATCCAGTTCTCCTTCATCCCATATCTACTCTCCGATGCCCATATTATTCCCCGCTTCATTATTCCGAGGGCTTCAGGCACCTCAAAGTCTGCGGCCACATGACCCAGTGATGAGTAAAAAACCCTTCCATCCCCATAGTATTTCTTCCATGCCACAGGCACAACACACCCATCTATCCATCCGGCATGCCTGTTGTCAAAGGTAGTTGTAGCCAGCACCTTCACATTAGGGTCAACGTGCATGTAATATTGTTCTGAATGCATACTGAAATCATCAAGCCCTTCAGTAAGCGGGTCCTCCCTGTCAGTGATATTTACGACGTAACTGATAACACCCCCAGGGTGAGCAACCCACTGACCTCCAACCATAAACTGGTATTCTGTATTTTCCCTGAAAGAATCACCCAGGCCTCCATGCCAGCCTGCAAGACCTGCTCCGCTTCTGACAGCGTCGAGCAAGCCGTTGGACTGTTCGCTGCTGATTGATCCCATTGTCCACACCTGTATTATAAGATCACGTGTTGTCATCATTTCTTTATCAAGGTATGAATCAAGAGTGTCTGACACAATAATCTCAGCTCCTGATTCCCGTAACCAGGGTACAAATATATCACGGCACTTCTCCGGCTCATGACCTGACCAGCCACCCCATACAAAAAGCACTTTTTTATTTTCCAGCTTACCCGGCGGCAAAGGTGTCATACCTGAGAGTTTAAAAGGCAATGAGGCAGCCAGTAAGGCCCCCCCTGCAATGTGGGACGATTTTTCCAGAAATTTCCTGCGATCCATAGGCAACTTTTTTTTATAATTTCTTGTCTAAAAAAAGATATTAATGGTGCCCGGTATTGTACTAAATTTGTAACTTTGATAGAAAGTAAAAGATTAAGCGGTTTACCCGGCACTTAAAATTACTAATAATGATGTTAATGTAACAGTTTAATTTTTTAAAATTATACCGGGATAAAAGAGAGGGATGAATTTTTTAGAATTATTAACAAGTAAGCCAGTTTAAAATGAAGAAAATTATGTATCTTTTTCTCTTCATCCTGCTTTCAGCAGGCCTGACGTCATGTGAAGCTTTGCTGGATGACTGCAAAATATGCAGGCTTAATGTGTATGAAAACGGGAACCTGATCAATTCAATGCAGGAGGCCGAATATTGCGGAGCTGAATTGGTCACAATACAGAACACACCACCCCAGACTGATGGTGCGATAACCTATATATGGGAATGTAATTAAAAAGGTAAAATGGAATGTATACGTATGAATAAGGATAATGTTACTTTTTTGTGAATAACTTGTTTACAATTCCGGTAATAAAAAAATTTATATCTATATTCATATCGTATTTTTACTTAGCAAAGAAATATGTAAATGCAATCTGACCACCACAATTTAGACCTGAGCGGGAAAACCATAGCCATTGTAGATGATGACATGGCCACAATACGTTATTTTGAGATACTTCTCAAGACGACTTCTGCAGATGTTATGACTTTCCTTAATGGTATTGATTTTCTGAATTATTCAAAGGATAATCCCAGAAAATTTGACCTGGTGTTAATGGATTATTTAATCCCCTACGTAAACGGTATTGATTGTGTCAAGTCATTGCGTAAATATAACAGGCATGTTCCCGTGGTAATGATAACGGCTTACTATACCAGGGAATCAAAAGAAGAATCGATACTTGCAGGCATAGACGAGTATATCCTCAAGCCCATAATACCCGAAAAAGTCCTCAGCATCCTCGAGAAATATCTTCTCAGGAGAGAGTATGCCTATTAATCAATTTCACTGCATCTTACCGTAATACACGGACATATAGTCCTGCAACATGGCATTCATTTCTGTTGCCGTCTCTTCCAGTCCATACTTCCTGCATGATGATACAACTCTCTGTATGAAACCCAGGGGCATTTGTATCTCCTTATCAGCATTCCGCATATAATTTACGGGCAGTGAGGTATAATAATCCAGTTCAGCACTGTAGTATTCCTTCATTGCACCGATCAGCTCATGTGCCGTTTCATTGTCACCTGCAGCCAGGTAGGCATCAATTATATCGGGCATATAATTATCCCAGGGAAGCTGACTGAGAGGCAATTTCTCCATAATATGATCAAGAACCTTCACTGCCCTGTCGCTGTCGCCCTGGGCAACAAGTGATTTAGCCAGTTTGGCATAATTCAGTCTGGATCTGACAACCAGGAGGGTATGCCGGTGGTAATAATCAAGGTAGACATCAGGGTCAGCGGCATTTCCCCAGGTGAATTTATTCATAAGGTTTTCATAGAGTATATCCGTATCTATCCTTCCATAGTCGAGCCAGTTATAATTCTGTGACTTAATGGGAACCAGCCTGTAGGCATTGCCCTCAAGCTGAAAATATTCTTCCAGTCCGAATGCATCATTATGATAACCTGTTACAAAATATACAGGCCTTTCCCAGTTGTTCTGAGCGAGGAAGTCAAGCACCATCATCTGGCTCTTAAGAATATAACTGCCTTCGAGGGTAATATCTATATAGGGCACAATGAGGTCGGCATCCTCAGGGCGTACTGTACCTGAGGCCAGCACTTTATCGCGGTCGACAGGAATCCTTATTTTGCGTGTGGGCAGGTAATCATACTCCTCCCCGTCAGGGAACCTGTATTTTGTACCCTGGTTATCGCTCCTGATAAATTCCACTACCTTATCAATCTCCACAAATCCGGTCAGCCTCGGATTCTCAATTATAAAAACCTGGTTGTTCACACCGTCATAATACTTGGACTTAGGCATGGTAAGCTTCATGGGCTCCGACTCATAGGCCTTCATTTTCATCTGGTCGATATACCAGTCAGTGTTCAGGAGCATAAGGTTACATACCCTTACATCCGTTCTGATTCCTTCCACTTCCTGGGCGTACCATAACGGGAAAGTATCGTTGTCGCCGTTAGTAAATAAGACCGCACCCGGAGCAACTGATTTAAGATAATTTGCAGCAACTGCCGTAGCGGTATGCCTCCCCGACCTGTCGTGATCATCCCAGTTCTGTGAGGCCATTAATACAGGCACTGCCACCAGAGAGAGCAGCCCTGCAATGATTGCCGACAACCGGCTTCCGGCAACCTTGTTGAATAATTCATAGAGGAAGAGCACCCCCAGACCTATCCAGAGGGTAAATGCGTAGAAGGAACCGGCATAGGCGTAATCCCTTTCCCTGGGCTGGTTGGGATATTGATTAAGGTAAACCACTATTGCTATCCCTGTCATTATAAACAGGAGCAGAACCACCCAAAAGTCCTTCCTGTTTTTATTAAGCTGGAAATAGAAGCCGGCCAGACCGAGCAGGAGCGGCAACAAATAATACGCGTTCCTTGAGGGATGATGCTTCATATGTTCAGGCATATTGTCCTGCGGGCCCAGGCGTGATTCATCAAGAGCTTTAATTCCCGATATCCAGTTGCCGTTAAACGGACCTCCGTAGCCCTGGGTATCATTTTGCCTGCCGGCAAAGTTCCACATGAAATACCTGAAATACATATGGCCCATCTGGTAGGTAAACATAAATTTCAGGTTTTCTCCGAATGTTGGCCTGCGTTCTATTCTTGTCTGACCTGACTGGTCGCTTACCTGCACGGGTTTACCCTTGAAATTATTCCACTGCCTATAAACCTCAACATGATCAGCACTCGGGCTATACATACGTGGAAAGAGGGTAAGAAATCTTTCATCATACTCCGGTACCAGATCTCGGTTTGTAATCTCATATTTACCATCAATGGGATTATACGTAGGTTTACCCCTGTCATAGGATACAACATGTGCATTGAAATAGGGCCCGTGTACCAGTGGCCTGTCGCCATACTGTTCACGGTTCAGATAGTACAGAAAACTGAATATATTCTCAGGGTTATTCTCATCCATTGGAGGGTTGGCATTCGAGCGGATATAAATGGTTGCAAATGATGAATAGCCTATCATTATGACAAGAATGACAGTAAGTGCAGTATTTAATACCACCACGCCCCTGGCTGAGAACCTCCATACCAGGTAGGCAAGGAAAGCAAGCAGCAGGATATTTACAAAAGTGCTTTCTGCCATCAGCCATATACCGCTGAATAAGACCGTGGCAATGCTGAAAGCAATGATCTTTTCCCTCCCGCTGCTTTTAAGGCTTGATCGTATGGCAAAAATTATGGACACGGTGAACAGTATGATCAACAGGTATAAACCACTGTTATATGGCATTCCCATCTTATTGACCACGAAGAGTTCAAACTTACTGGCTAGTACAATGAATCCCGTCAGGAGTCCCCACATTATCAAGGCAATAAAGGCAAATGAGAGTACGATGGCCCAGGCAAATCCTTTCCATGAGAATTCATATTTCCTGAAATAATACACAAAGACTATGGCCGGTATAGCCAGGAGATTAAGCAGATGCACCCCTATAGACAGGCCCATCAGGTAAGCAATGAAAATAATCCACCTGTTGGCATATGGCTTATCAGCCTCATTTTCCCATTTCAGGATAGCCCAGAACACGAGTGCTGTCATCAGTGAGGAGGTAGCATAAACCTCACCCTCCACTGCCGAGAACCAGAAAGTATCTGAAAAGGCATAGGCCAGCGCACCGGTCAGTCCGGCTGCCATAATTGCAATTGTCTGCCCGGTTCCGGGTTCCGGATTATCCGGGGCAAGCAGTTTTTTTGCCAGGTGCGTTATAGCCCAGAACAGGAACATAATTGTGAAAGCACTGGCCAGGGCTGACATTATATTGACGGAAAGGGCAACCCTGCTTACATCACCGGCAAAGAGGGTAAAGAATCTTGCCAGTATCATAAACATCGGGGCTCCGGGAGGATGGCCAACCTCGAGCTTAAACGAGGTTGCAATAAATTCACCGCAGTCCCACAAACTGAGAGTTGGTTCAACAGTCAATATATATGTAATTGCGGCAAGCAGGAAGGATAACCAGCCGAGCGATATGTTCAACAGCCTGTATTGTTTCATAAACTATAATACTTTCAATCTGTTAATAGAACAAATATACAAGTGGCGAATTTAATCAATTTGATTAAACTTTTATATTTTTAAAATCCAAAACAAATGATTAAGAAAGCCGACATAGCACTAATTCTTATACTGGCTGGCCCGCTCCTCCGGGCCCAGTATTATGACACCGGGCAGGAGCCTGCATCGATTAAATGGGAAAGGCTCGACTCTTACCACTTCAGTTTCATCTATCCTGAATCATACACTGACAGGATTGAAAAGGTGGTTTACAGTTTCGAGAAAGCTTATGACCTTCTCAAGGGATCTTATAATGAACCCATCCTGGCTAATATACCCGTAATTATTCATAATCATACTACCGAATCAAATGGCTATGTGGCCTGGGCCCCCTCGAGAATTGAGCTCTATCCATATCCCGGTCAGGATAATATACCAATGGACCACATAGAACAGCTGGCTCTTCATGAGCTGATGCATGTGCTACAGATGCACAGTTTCAGGCGGGGGATGTCAAAAGCCCTTTCATACATTTTCGGAGAGCAGTATACAGGGGGTCTTGGTATTTTTACTCCCTACTGGTTTCTTGAGGGTGAGGCCATAATAGCAGAAAGTGCATGGTCATACTCGGGCAGGGGACGTTATCCTTTCTTTGAAAAAAGGCTCAGGGCTGTATTGCTCGAAAAAGATGGCATTTATCCTTATGATAAATTGCTTTTTGGCTCCTACAGGGACTATACTCCCGACCACTACCAGTTTGGTTACCAGATGAGCGCCTGGGCAAGAACAACATTCGGGGAAGCTGTCTGGCAGAAACCCATGGACTACACTGCCCTGAGACCCTACACTCTCAATCCCTTTAATGCCGCCCTCAGAAAATATACAAAGCATACCAAGGAAGATATATACTTTGAAACCATGGTTTACCTCAGGAACAAATGGATGAATGAAGAAGATAAAGCGGAGCGTCTTAAATACCTGCCCCTCAATCCGGAAAAAAATAATGAATACATAAATTATTATTCACCCGTTCACGCCGGACAAGACAGTATCATTGCTGTAAAGACATCATTCTACCAGGCACCTCAGTTTGTTCTTGTGAATACCCAAACAGGATCAGAAACAAGGCTTCACACACCCGGCAATATATGGCCCTTTAAAATTAATTATGCCTCTAATGTAATTGTGTGGGCCGAAACCTTTAACGACCCGCGATGGGCAAACCGTGAATATTCCGTTATCAAGACCCTGGATATTAAAACCGGCAGGTCACATACCTTAACAAAGCAAAGCAGGTTATTCGCACCGGACATATCACCCGATGGTAAATTAATTGTTGCATCGGAAAGTACTGTTGACCATGAAAACAGCATCGTGATACTTGACGCCATTTCAGGAAAGATTATCAGCAGGCATAACAGTCCCGCCAACAGGTTTATCACTTATCCCTCATGGTCTGATGACATGAAAGAAATTGTATTTATCTCGTCAAATGAAATGGGGGAAGGGCTTATGTCACTGTTTACTGAGACAGGGCAATGGAAAACATATCTTGATGAGGGCAGGGAAGATCTGCAATCGGTCAGGAAAAGAGAGTCCACATTATTTTTTATCAGCTCCGCCTCAGGCATAGATAATGCCTTCATGATGGACGAAGGCGGGGATATTAATCAAATAAGCTCGGCGCGGTTCGGGATATCCGATATCTCTTTTCCCGGAGATGGTATTCTCTTTTCTGATTATTCAGCTGAAGGTAACAATATTGCTGTGGCAGGGATTGACCGCAGATACAGGACTGCAGGTAAGGAAAGGGCGGCAGAGGAAGGTTTTATCAATGATCTTGACAGGGAGGAAAAGCTGGTATGGCAGGAAGATTATTCACTTCCGGTAAATTATGAAAAGAAGAAATACAGTAAAATTACCAGTCTGTTCAGGTTTCATAGCTGGATGCCTTTTTACACCGACCTGAACAATATTTCCTTCAGTGAGGTCCCGGTGAGCCCGGGAGCCATGATCATGACACAGAATAATCTCAGCTCACTTATCAGCACACTGGGATACGAATACAAGAATAAGGAACATCTTATTCACTCCGGGATCAGCTGGAAGGGCTGGTATCCTGCAATTGACTTCAGGATGACCTATGGCGGAGAACCGCTTATTTACAACAGTAATGACACAAGTATTTATCCCTCTGTGATATACAAGCGCTTTTCAAGCAGTACCACTCTGTATGTTCCACTGCATTTCTACCGTGGCAGGTTTATACAAACACTATGGCCTTCGGTAAATATAAATTATTCAAACAAGTATGTTCTTGATGAGGATAAGCAGATGTTTGATTACGGGCAAACATTAATTAATACCCGTTTATATTTTTCGAACCTCCACAAGATGTCATACAGGGATATATGGCCACGCTACGGGCAGGTGCTTGATATTTATTTAACCACATCAGCAGCTGACAGGGACCTGTACGGGCCGGTATATACTTTAAGAACGGCCTTTTATTTCCCGGGCATCATCCGAAATCATGGTCTCAGGCTCAGGTACCAGGCTGAAAAGCAGGATTTCAGGCGTTTGCTTATTCACAACAGGATATCCCTGCCCCGGGGCTATAAGCATATAATATCCGAGAATCTCAAAAGCTTCAGTATTGATTACGCCTTCCCCCTGGCCTACCCTGATTTTCATCTTGGTAACTTCTTTTATATTAACCGTATAAGGAATACGGTCTTTTACGATTATTCCATTAGCAATAATCAGTATGACACCCGGCAACATGAGCAGTTTGAAGGCAGGGATTATCTTTCTTCAGCCGGTGTTGAACTTCTTGCTGATTTTTATCTTCTCAGAATACCGGTAAAATTTTCTGCAGGAGTGCAGGCAGCGTGGATGCCTTTTGAAAAGTCATCCCATCTTGATTTTCTGATAAACATGGATGTCTTTGGCTTTGTCCTGGGCAGGAGCCGACCTTATTGAATGGCAGGTGCCATACCTGTTATCAGCTCCCATGCTTTTTCGACATTCGTCCTTTTAACATTTGTCTGGGCGATAACCATCCTGAGCGAATAAATGTCATTTATCCTTGTATGAGTGATGTATATTGCTCCGGTATCATTAAGCTTATGATTAAGCTTTTCATTTATTATATTCAGGCTTTTCTCGTCCATGCCTGCAGGTTTATACCTGAAGCACACTGTATTAAGGCTGAGCGGGGCTGTCATTTCAAAGTCGGCATGCTCCCTTACCCTGTCGGCCAGCCAGGAAGCATAGGAAATATGGTCCCTCACCTTTTCCCTCAAGCCCTCAAGTCCGTATGATCTTATCACAAACCATAGTTTAAGAGCCCTGAATCTTCTTCCCAGGGGAATTCCCCAGTCGCGGTAGTCATTTACCTTGCCCCTGGTCCTTGTTTTAAGATATTCGGGCAGTATTTCGAATGTTTTTATCAGCCTGCCTGCATCTTTGACGAAGCAAGCAGAACAATCGAAATTTGTGAACATCCATTTATGTGGATTAAAGACAAAACTGTCAATATATTCCTTACCCTCGATCAGCCAGCTGTATTCGGGCAGCAGCAATGCCGTTCCTGCCATTGCTGCATCAACATGCAACCAGATATTATGCCTGCTGCATATCTCCCCTATGGCTTTCAGAGGGTCAATGGCCACTGTTCCTGTGGTACCAATAGTAGCGACAACACAGCAGGGCATGTAGCCTTTTGCCAGGTCTCTTTCAATTGCAACAGCCAGTCTGTCCGGGTCCATTGAGAGGTCATCCTTCACGCCCACCTTAACCAGGTTACCGGCACCGAAGCCTGCAATTTTTACAGCTTTTTCAATTGATGAGTGTGTCTGTGTTGAAGCATAAATACGGTATGCCGGTTCACCCCTGAATCCGTTTTCGTTTGTCCTGTAATCGCTTATTCGTTCGCGGGCAGTAACAAGGGCTGCCAGTGTAGAGGTTGAGGCTGTATCCTGTATTACACCTTCGAAATAATCGGGCAGGCCAATTGTATCCCTTAGCCAGTTCATCACTCTTTCTTCCAGCTCAGTGGCTGCAGGTGATGTTTCCCATATCATGCACTGTGCTCCCAGGGCTGCAATAAGCATTTCTGCAAGTATGGAAGGGTTTGAATTGTTAGCCGGGAAGTAGGCAAAGAAATCAGGACTCTGCCAGTGGGTCATTCCCGGCATTATGATCTGCTGAAAATCGTTAAATATTTGTTTGAAGTTCTCGGCTTCCAGGGGAGGCATCCCGGGCAGGGCCGAATAGATTTCCCCTGGTTCTACCTGTGCTTTTACCGGGTACTGCTCTATATTTTCAAGGTAGTCTCCAATCCATTCAACCAGTTCGTGGGCCCATTGTTTGAATTCATTGTTTGTCATGTCACCTGACGCTTTCAGCAAGGAGGATTATGATGTTCCCCTGTACTTCAACCACTCCACCCTCAATTTCAAACACTGAATCCCTCCCGTCCATATCGGTAACTGTAACCCTTCCTTCAACGAGGGTTGAAACTATTGCCGCATGATCTTTGAGCACCTGGAAGGCGCCCTTTTTACCCGGTACTTTGAGTGAACGTATATTTCCCTCGTATACTTTTTTTTCCGGTGTTATGATCTCTATTTTCACGCCCTGTCCTCTTTAGGATTCCGAGAGTATTTTCTCTCCTTTTTCGATTGCTTCCTCTATGGTACCCACGAACATAAATGCAGCCTCGGGGTATTTATCAACTTCCCCGTCAATAATCATATTGAATCCTTTGATTGTATCTTCTATTGTTACCAGTTTCCCGGGAATGCCTGTAAACTGTTCGGCCACATGGAAGGGTTGGGACAGGAATCGCTGTACCCTTCGTGCCCTGCGTACTATCATCTGATCTTCTTCAGACAATTCATCCATTCCCAGTATGGCAATAATATCCTGGAGTTCATTATATCTCTGCAGGATCTCTATCACCCTTTGAGCGCAATTATAATGTTGGTCACCAACTATGTCGGCTGTCAGAATCCTTGAGGACGAGTCCAGGGGGTCAACCGCCGGATATATCCCCAGTTCTGCAATTTTCCTGTTCAACACTGTTGTGGCATCCAGGTGGGAGAAGGTTGTTGCCGGGGCCGGGTCGGTAAGGTCATCAGCGGGCACATAAACTGCCTGAACTGATGTAATTGAACCGTGTGTTGTTGAGGTAATGCGTTCCTGCATAATTCCCATCTCCGTAGCCAGGGTAGGCTGGTAGCCCACTGCTGAGGGCATCCTTCCCAGGAGGGCACTTACCTCTGAGCCGGCCTGGGTAAAACGGAATACATTATCCATAAAGAAAAGTATATCCCTTCCTTCACCCTTCCCGTCTCCGTCACGGAAATGTTCAGCTATTGTAAGGCCTGAGAGAGCCACCCGGGCACGGGCCCCGGGGGGTTCATTCATCTGGCCGAAGACAAGTGCCAGTTTTGAATCTTTAAGTGCATCGTAATCGACCTTTGACAGGTCCCATCCTCCCTCCTCCATATCTTTGCGAAATTCCTTTCCATAGTCAATAACGCCAGCCTCAAGCATCTCCCTGAGGAGGTCATTACCTTCACGTGTCCTTTCTCCTACCCCTGCAAAAACCGACATGCCCTCGTACGATTTGGCAATATTATTTATAAGCTCCAGTATTACCACTGTCTTGCCTACACCTGCACCGCCGAAGAGGCCTATTTTGCCCCCTTTGGAATAAGGTTCTATAAGATCAATAACCTTAATTCCCGTATACAGCACTTCCTTTTCCGTTGACAGGTTCTCATACAGTGGAGGCCTACGGTGTATGGGGTAGCCCTTTTCCTTCGTCAGCTCCGGCATACCATCGATGGCCTCACCAGTGACGTTCATAAGCCGTCCCTTGATCTGTTCACCAATAGGCATGACGATCGGTTTGCCTGTGGCCACCACTTCCATGCCCCGTCTCAGTCCGTCGGTTGAATCCATGGCGATGGCACGAATTGTATTTTCCCCAATGTCCTGCTGACACTCTATAACCAGCACCGATCCGTCGTCTCTTGTGATCTCAAGAGCATCATAAATATTAGGTAATTCTGATCCTTCCCTGTCAAAAGTCACGTCAACAACAGGGCCTATGACCTGGCTTATAACGCCTGTGTTTTTAGACATATGATAAGTGTTTTGAAATGAACTACAAATTTAACAAATTTATCAAATCCCGGATGAATAGGACGGTTTTATTTAATACGGTTAAGCAGGTCTGCAGCCAGTTTTATCAATTCTTCCTTACGTCTTTGTTTAACATTGACATCATCCAGTGCTGCATAGGCCATGTCTGTATACCGGCTGGCCATATCTTCAACAACAGTTTTGATATTCAGCCTGTCGAATATTGTTTTTACCGTGGCTATTTTTTCGCCGGGGTCGAAGCTCTCAAGTTTCAATTGTTCGTTAAGAGTCTTAAGCTGATTGCCTGATGCCAGTTCCAGAGCCTTTATAAGAAGAATGGTTTTCTTATTTGATACGATGTCAGTGCCTGTTTTCTTGCCGAATACTTTGGGGTCTCCATAGGTATCAAGGAGATCATCCTGTATCTGGAAGGCCATTCCAAGGTTTCTGCCGAAATTATACATCTTGCTTATCTCATCGGGGCCGGCACTTCCTATAACAGCACCTATTTGCATTGAGGCGGCAATCATAACAGCTGTTTTCAATTCTATCATCCGCAGGTATTCGGTATGTGAAACAAAGCTCTTTTTTTCAAAATCCATGTCCATTTGCTGCCCTATACATACTTCAATGGCGGTATCATTATAAATTTTCAGAACATCCATGACGACGGGAGCCGGAGCAGCCATAATGCATTCATTTGCGATGAATGCCATTACGTCACCTGACAGTATAGCCTGGTTTACATCCCATTTCCTGTGCACGGTGGGTGATCCCCTCCGCATTTCCGATTTGTCCATTATATCGTCATGGGCAAGGGTAAAATTATGCAGTACTTCCATGCCAAGAGCGGGGAGTATGGCTTTCTCAATTTTATCAGTAAAGAGGTTGCATGACATCAGCGTCATCACAGGGCGTATCCGTTTACCCCCTATTGACATCAGGTACTTAACGGGTTCAAACAGCCTGTCTGTGTCATAGTCATATGACATGTTATGAACAGCCTTGTTTACTATATCTCTAAGTTCTAAGTAGGTATACATATTGTTTGTAATCAGGGATGGCCCTCTTAGCCGCTGAGTGCTTCCGCACCGTTAACCACCTCGAGTATCTGGTTAGTGATGCTTGCCTGCCTGGCCTTGTTGTACTCGAGATTAAGATCTCTGATCAGCTCTTTGGCATTATCGGTAGCTTTATGCATAGCTGTCATCCTTGCACCATGTTCAGCTACGTAAGAGTCCAGTACTGTCCTGTAAAATTGTATCTTAAGTGTTTTTGGAATTAACTCATTTACTATTTCTGCCTTCGATGGTTCAAAGATATATTCACCTTCATATACTTCATCGCTTTTCCCCTCTGACTCAACAGGGAGGAAGGTTTCATAGCTAAGGTCCTGTACGGCAGCATTCCTGAACCTGTTATAGATAAATTCAACCCTGTCAAATTCCTTATTAAGAAAAGCCTCCATCACCGTGGCTGCCAGGTCTGCACTGTTCTGGAAGGTGAGATCATCAAAGAGTTCACTGCTATCCCTGTATATCTGGTAACTCCTTTTTCTGAAAAATTCCCATGCTTTTTTACCGATTGTCATAATCCACAGATTATTCTTCTGATACTGCTCACTGTACTTCTCCTCTATTATTCCAAGGGCTTTTTTTATGACGCTGGCATTGAATGATCCGCAAAGTCCCCTGTTTGAAGTTACCACTATAAGCAAGACCTTACTGTTATCTGATTTGCGGCCATACATCTGGTCATTTTCTGATTCTTCAATCCTGTTGTTTATCCCGATAAGCAGTTCATGTAATTTGGATGCGTAGGGCCTGAGCCTTACTATCTTATCCTGTGCCTTACGCAGCCGTGCTGCAGCAACCATCTTCATTGCTGAAGTGATCTGACTGGTAGACCTGACAGAAGTTATCCTTCTTCGTATTTCCTTTAAGCTGGCCATATATTATTATTTCCTCGCCTTAGTTTCCTTTTCTTCAAATTTCCTGCTTATTTCAGCGGCTACTTTTTCAAGGACTGCGCTTATTTCATCATTTATAGTTCCCTCACCCAGTTTGTCAAGTATGTCTTCATGTTTCAGTTCGAGGAATTCGAGGTATTCTTTTTCGAACTGCTTCACCTTATCCACGGGGACATTTTTTAGCAGTCCTTTCGTGCCACAATATATGATAGCCACCTGGTTTCCCACCTTCATGGGTTCGTACTGCTTTTGTTTCAGGATTTCCACATTTTTTGCTCCCTTATCTATCATTGCCTGTGTCGATGCATCGAGGTCAGACCCAAATTTAGCAAAAGCTTCCATCTCCCTGTATTGTGCCTGGTCCACCTTAAGCGTTCCGGCAATTTTTTTCATTGACTTGATCTGTGCATTCCCTCCGACACGCGACACTGATATTCCAACGTTAATTGCAGGTTTTACTCCCGCGTTAAAAAGGTCACCTTCAAGGAAGATCTGGCCGTCGGTAATAGATATCACGTTTGTGGGTATATAGGCAGACACGTCACCTGCCTGTGTTTCAATGATAGGCAGGGCAGTGAGTGATCCTCCGCCTTTTATCATTCCCTCCAGTGATTCAGGGATATCGTTCATCTTAACTGCCACCTCGTCTGATTCAATTATCTTGGCTGCCCTTTCAAGGAGGCGGGAGTGGAGATAAAACACATCACCCGGATAGGCTTCCCTTCCCGGGGGCCGGCGCAACAGCAATGAGACTTCACGGTAAGAGACCGCCTGCTTTGACAGGTCATCATAAATAATAAGTGCATCTCTTCCGGTATCCCTGAAAAATTCCCCCACGGCTGCTCCCGCAAAAGGAGCATAGAACTGTGATGCAGCGGGATCGGCTGCTGTAGCGCAGATGATAACAGTGTAATCCATTGCTCCGTGTTCCTCAAGCACCGCTGCCATATTTGCAACAGTTGAACCTTTCTGGCCTATTGACACATAAATGCAATAAACCGGTTCTCCCTTGTCATAATTACTTTTCTGGTTAATTATTGTATCTACTGCAATAGCTGTCTTACCTGTCTGGCGGTCACCTATAATAAGCTCCCTTTGCCCGCGACCGATAGGTATCATTGCATCAATTGCCTTAAGGCCTGTTTGCAGTGGTTGTTTAACCGGCTGGCGAAATATTACCCCCGGGGCTTTACGCTCAAAGGGCATTTCATATAACTTCCCTTCTATGGGGCCCTTACCGTCAATAGGCAGCCCCGTTGGCGTTATAACCCTTCCGAGCAGACCTTCACCGGCCATTATTGAAGCAATACGCCTGGTTCGCTTTGCTATATCTCCCTCTGTTATTCCTTCAGAAGAACCCAGAAGCACGGCTCCGACATTATCTTCCTCCAGGTTCAGTACAATTGCCTTCACACCATTTTCAAACTCGATGAGCTCATTTGCCTGAACATTGGAAAGCCCGTACAATCTGGCAATGCCATCACCAACCTCCAGTACGGTACCTACCTCATCAAGAGCAGCCCCCGTCTGTATTCCTTCAAGTTGTTGTTTCAGTATTTTTGATACCTCTGCTGGTTTTATACTTGCCATAACTTATTATATAATATTTTTGCGGTTTTGTTCGCTGTTATCTATTCCTTAATCAGTTGTTTACGTATTTTTCTAAGTTGAGATTTCAAGCTTGCATCAACATAGAGATCCTCAATCTTAAGTATATAGCCACCCGCAAGCTCCTCATCCACTATTTCTTTCAGGTCGGCTTTCGTATCAAGGTCCTTTTCAACTATATCTATAACAGTATCCCTGTTATCCCTGCTAATGGCCACAGGTGTTCTGAGTGTTACTTTCGTTATCCCTTCGTACTTGTCGGCCATATCAATATAGCATCTTGCAATACCGGGCAGGAAGGCTTCCCTGTTGTTATTTACGGTAAGAGTAACAAGGCCAAAGCTTATATCACTTATATTTTCTTTGAACAGGGCTGTCATGATCTGTCTTTTCCTTGAATCGGGTATAACAGGACTTTCGATAAGCTCCCTGAAATCCTGCATTCCTGAAAGTTCAAGGACAAAAAGCATATCCTCCCTGACCTCTTTAACCAGTCCCTGCTCCTTTGCTGACAGAAAGAGTGCCTTTGAATATCTTACTGCTATCTTGCTTTCATTCATCGGCCCGTGTTCTAATTTTCTTTAAGGTCCATATCATCGAGCAATTTTGCTATAAGCTTATTTTGCTCATTGCCTTCCTTCAGTTTTTCATTAAGTATTTTTTCGGCTATTTCCACCGAAAGGCTGGCAATCTGGTTTCTTATATCATTAATAGCCATAGTTTTTTCCCTTTCTATCCCGGTGCGGGCTTTTTGAATCATTTTATCGGCTTCCGTTTTTGCCTGTTTTTTTGCTTCGGCAATCATTTTATCTCTAGCGTCGCGTGCTTCTTTCATGAGCTCATCCCTTTCACTGCGCGCTTCCGCCATTATGGCCTCGTTGTCTGCTTTCAGGCGTTCCATTTCCCGTCGTGCCTCCTCGGCCGATTCAAGTGATCCCTTTATGCTTTCTTCCCTTGCTTTGATAGCCTGCATTATGGGTTTCCATGCAAATGCTCTCAAAATCACCAGGAGCATCAGGAAAATCAAAGTTGTCCATACTATGGTTCCCAGCTCGGGTGTTGTAAGACTGTTACTGGCTAATATCATGGTTATCCTGTTTTTCTGATAAAAAGGCAGCCCTGTGACCAATCGTCACAGGCTGCCATTAGTCTTAATCTGCAATAAGAGCTACAACTACTGCAAAAAGGGCTACTCCTTCTATCAGCGCTGCAGAAATAATCATTGCCATCTGGATCTTGGAAGCTGCTTCAGGCTGGCGTGCTATTGCTTCCATTGCCTGACCTCCAATGCGTCCGATACCCAGCCCGGCACCTATTACCGCTATTGCTGCTCCTACTGCTGCTAAAGTACCTGTCATAATTTCTAATTTTAGTTTGACAATATTTGGTTTAATGTTCTTCCTTTATGGCCAGCCCGATAAACAGGGCCGACAGCAATGTAAATATGTATGCCTGCAAAAATGCCACAAGCAGTTCAATACAGTCCATAAACAGGACCATTATTATTGAAACCGGTGCAAAGGCCACTGACTTAAAAATAAATATCAGGCTTACCAGGCTCAGCACAATGATATGCCCTGCTGTTATATTGGCAAAGAGTCGGACCATCAGTGCAAAGGGCTTAGCGATTACCCCTATTAACTCAACAAGGGGCATCAGGGGTATCGGGAATTTCAGCCACCAGGGTACACCGGGAGTATTGAAGATATGCCGCCAGTATTCCTTGTTCCCGTTAGTATTAATTATAATCATGGTAAAGGCAGCCAGGGTAAAGGTAACAGCTATGTTACCTGTTACATTTGCACCACCGGGGAAAACCGGGATAAGCCCCATCAGGTTGTTTAAGAGTATAAAAAAGAATACCGTCAGAAGGTAGGGCATATACCTGTCATATTTTTCCTCACCAAGGTTAGGTATGGCAATGTCATCCCTGACAAAAAGAACCACGGGTTCGAGAAAGCCCTGTATGCCTTTGGGTTCGCTGATGCCCGTTTTACGGTACGATTTTGCAAGAGACAGAAAGAGCCATAAGAGAAGTATTGCCACAACCATCATGGCGGCCACATTTTTTGTTATGGAAAAATCAAGGGGCAGGTTTTCTTCATTTATGTTTCCCTCGTCATCAATCTCCACTATCTCTCCTTCAAGCTCACCTTCAGGCATTATCATGAAGCCCCTGTACCGGTGCCCGTGAGCCAGGTGCCTGGATGAAAAAACATGCAGACCATTTTTTTTACTGTAGACAATAACCGGAAGGTAAATACTCACATGGCGGCCTCCGGGTGTTGTCAGAATATGCCAGTCATGTGAATCACCTATGTGATCAAAAACAAAGTCACTGGGATTAAATTCCTTCCCTTCATTTTCTTTCTCATTATGAAGATCTTCGTCCTGGGCTGAGGAATTTTCATCAGTATGATCCTGGGGTATGGCAGCCAGGCCAGGAGTATAAACTGCAAGACTGAAAAAAAGCCAACAAATCAGAAAAATATTCTTTACCTTCAAGCCTGAACTTATTTTAAAGATTTAGTTTTCAAGGTTTTAAGTATAAACCTAAGCAGATAAATTGTGAACGACAAATATAATAAAAAGAATAATAAGACATAAACCTGATCGGTATTTTTAAGAACAATGAAGTATATAAGTGCAAAAAGGATTGAGAGAAAAAATTTAATTCCCACTGCACCCATGGTAAACAATGGCTGGTTTTCAGCAGTTTTAGCGGTTCCTATCCTGAATACCTGAAGCGAAAGTGCGGTTATCAGCGGGTATACCAGGCCGGGCAGCAGGATATCAGACAGGCTTAAGTAATTGGTAAAGAGAAAAGTAGATGCTACAAGCAAGGCAAATATAAAAAGGGAAAAAAGAAGAAGGTTTATGAATATCTGCCGGGCAGTTTTCATCAGCTTATTTTTTCCGGATAAAATCTTTCAGGGCAGTGTATAAAGCCGCAAAAACACCCAACAGTGACAGTATAGCGGTAAATACTGGTTTTTCCCCGGCACTCCGCTCATCAAGTTTAACACCAACAAAGGTCATAAGACCTATTATTACAATCATCTGGAAGGCCATGCCGGTATACCGTGCATAGGTTGCCAGAGAATCATCAGGTTTTTCATCATTTTTCGCCGGCGACTTCTTTTTTCGTGATTGGCCGTTTTGCTGCGCCTGCCTGTCCTTCCTTCTCATTATCGTCAGTCATATTGCAGTTACCTGTAAACCTGGCTCCTGGTTCTATAGATAGTTTATCGGTTATAATGTCTCCGTTTATCTTTGATGATAACTTGAGTGTCAGTAACTGGCTGACATTTATTTTGCCATCCACCTCACCGCAAACTTCCGAGTTTTTGCATACTACTTCACCTTTCACCTTCCCTGTATTTCCTATGACTACCTTCCCTTTTGTTGTCAGGTTACCAATTAGTATACCATCTATCCTTATATCACCATCTGATTTTATGTCGCCCGTAATTTCGGTACCGAGACTTATAAGGTTAATATTTGAATTTTCACTTTCGTTAAGCTTTGCCATGACTTTGGATAATATTTTTTAAAAAGATAACTTTCAAAGTTAAGAACTATTGTGTCAATATTAAGTATTTTACTATTTTTTAGTATCGTATGCCCATTTTAAATATAAGGCTCCCCAGGTAAAGCCTCCTCCGAAGGCAGCGAGTATTATATTATCTCCCCTTTTCATCCTGTCCTCGTATTCCCAGAGGCATAGCGGTATTGTTGCTGCTGTTGTATTACCGAATTTCTCAATATTTATCATTATTTGTGAAGGATCGAGACCCATTCTTCTTCCGGTTGCATCAATTATCCTAAGATTAGCCTGGTGTGGTACCAGCCATGCCACATCTCTGGCTTCGAGTTTATTTCTTTTCATCACCTCCACTGCAACATCGGCCATACTTGACACTGCGAACTTGAATACTGTCTGTCCCTCCTGGAATATAAAGTGTTCCCTGGCATCTACTGTTTCATGGCTGGCAGGCCTTTCGGAACCGCCGGCCTTCAGGTAGAGGAACTGCCTTCCCGAGCCCTCTGTGTGGAAGAGATGGTCTATTATTCCCATGTCTTGTGTTGTGGGTTCAAGGAGGATGGCCCCTGCCGCATCGCCAAAAAGCGGGCAGGTAGTCCTGTCGGTATAGTCAGTAATCGAGGACATCTTATCAGCCCCTACCAGTATAACCTTTTTGTAGCGTCCCGATTTTACATATTCCGCAGCTGTTTGCAGTGCAAAAAGAAAGCCTGAGCATGCAGCATTCAGGTCAAAGCTGAATGCGTTTTTTATCCCAACCTTATCTGAAATAATATTGGCTGTAGCCGGGAACATCATGTCAGGTGTTACGGTTGCACAGATAAGCAGATCAACCTCATCCGCCCTGGTTCCTGTTTTCTTCAGCAAGCCTTTCACTGCTTCAGCACCCAGAACGGAGGTGCCCTGGTTTTTTCCCTTGAGTATCCTTCTTTCCTTTATCCCCACCCTTTGCATTATCCACTCATCTGAGGTGTCAACCATTGTTGCCAGCTCATCATTTGTTAACCTGTACTCGGGGAACCATGCGTTTACCCCGGTTATTGCGGCTCTTAGTGTTTCCATATTAAATTTCTTCAGCGATTTTTATTGCCAGATCTGCATTTATCACGTCCCTTGTTTGCAGGATCATATTCATAACTGCCCTTCGGCGTGAGATTCCATGACCGATAACCACATTAGCATTTATCCCCACCACAGGTGTTCCACCGAAATTTTCAAAATTCAGTTTTTCAAAGAATTCGTCTTTCAGTTTTCTTTCCCTGTATATCGAGTAAAAAGCCTCGCCCTGTTTAATTATTATATTACCTACAAAACCATCGCACACAACTACATCTGACATATTACCTGTAAACAGCACGTTAGCTTCAACGTTCCCGATAAAATTAACTGCAGGATTATCCTTGAGCAATTCATATGCGCCCCTAACGGCAACAGATCCCTTTGTTTCTTCTTCGCCAATATTCAAAAGTCCCACGGTCGGATTATCAATCTCGAGTACATACCTGGCATAAAAGCTTCCCAGTTTTGCATATTGCAGAAGGACATCGGGCTTGCAGTCGGGGTTCAAACCCACATCAAGAAGTACCGATTTGCCTCCCGTTGAAGTCGGAATGGCTATTACCAGGGCAGGGCGAAAAACCCCTGGTATAACATTTACGGTATAGCTTGCTCCAATAAGCATGGCCCCGGTATTACCTGCGCTGGCAAAACCATCAATAAGCCCTTTTTTCAAAAGCTGATAGCCAACTGCAATACTGGAATCCTTTTTCTGTGAGAATGCCCGTGCAGGATGTTCCCCCATTTCAATAACTTCAGTGGAAGGCGCCAGGTCGAAAAGGGAAATATCAACACCCTCCCTGTCAGCCCCCTCTCTTATGGCTTTTTCATCACCTATAAGAACAATCCTTTCACCGGGTAAGAGGGATCCTAAAGCATCAAATGCACCTTCAAGGATAGCCCCGGGTGCATAATCTCCGCCCATTACATCGAGCCCTATATTCATGCCGCATTACATATTAAGCAGACACTTCCTTTTCTATGGCCAGTTTGCCACGGTAATGCCCGCATTCGGGACATACCCTGTGAAACCGTACTGCCGCGCCACAGTTAGAACAGGTCGACAGTGTAGGTACGGTAGCTTTGTAGTGAGTTCTGCGTTTATCCCTTCTTGTTTTTGACGTTTTACGTTTAGGATGTGCCATCTCTTATTTATTTCTAATTATTAATATTTTTTAACTTCTTAAACTCTTCCCGGTATGGCTCATTATTTTTCCCCGGTTCCCTTACCAGGTGCCGACTGAGCTTTTCAAGCATTTCCGGATTACAGGTGCTTTTACCGTTTTCATCATCAGGGTGCGTCTTTCTGAGAGCCAAACCGAGGTGAGCAAATTCATAAAAAAGCTGGTCCAGTATAAATTCATTTTCACCATGAGGTATAATTATCACTTCATCATCCACTTCCTCCCACTGGTCTCCAAACTTCACAAGTATGCTGTCGTCGGTGATGATTTCCTGTGTATACAGGTCGAGACACCTGTCACAGGTTAAACTGACCGTTCCGCTAATAACAATTTTCACCTCCATGTGGGATGAACGTCTAACCAGGGTGACGGCAGCCTCAAGTACGGCTTCGTGGATCTCAGATTTTTCAAAAGCAGCAAAAAAATTGCTATCGATTTTAAAATCATACAGATGACTTCCCTCTTTCAGTCCCCTCAACGGTATGCTGTATAAACCCCTCATAACTATCCAAAATTGGTGTGCAAAAATAAAAAAGCTTATTCAATTATTAAAGATAATAAGGAAAAAAGTGGGAAAATAAGTATCCCATGGCCATTTGCCGGTAAAAAACCGTCATTTACCGATTTCCATTAAGTCCTCCCTGACATTAATAGTTATTTTTGATCTGCGAACTAAAATAAAATTATCATGAAAGATAAAAACCATAATCCCGGCAGGAATTTCGGAATCTTTCTTATACTGGCAGGCTTATTCCTGGCAGGTTTCATGTTTGATGTTCTGAACCTGGGCAGCTTCAGGGAATATTTTGTCTGGCCCATGCTGTTAATTTTTTTCGGGGTGCTTTCTTTTTTCACTGAAAATGCTGCAGCCGGAATAATTCTGGTAGCAGTTGGAGCTTATTTCTTCCTTCCCCGCATCGATTTTGAATTACCTGTGATCTATGAGAAATTATACTGGCCTGTAGCAATAATACTGGCAGGTTTGACCCTGATAATATCCGGTATTATAAGGCGGTACCGCAGGAATTAATTATGAACCGGGCCCCGAGGATTCGGGGCGAGCTCGCGAGCGGAAAGTGATTGTGGCCGGTGAGAGCGAGCAATTATGAGTTATGAGTTAAATTGTAGATTTAATAATCCAGTTAAAATAATTTAGAAATGAATAAACATTCAGATTTTGAGGACAAACCTCATCGCAGTTATTCCGCAACAAGCAAGGTAGTAATAGGCCTGGTGCTGATATTGCTCGGCTTTATGCTGGTAATAAGAAATACAGGGCTGATGCCCGGTTATTTCGAAGACATAATCTTTAGCTGGCAGATGTTACTTATTGCAATAGGTTTCATTATGCTTTTAGGCACCGGCAATAAAATGCCCGGCCTGATAGTGATGGCAGTGGGTGGTTTCTTCATCCTGCCAGAAGTATTTGACATACCCTTCAGGACTTACAGGTTATTCTGGCCTGCCATCCTGATAATTATTGGTGTAATAGTATTAACGAATACCAGGTGGTTTTCAAAAGAAAGGTGGCATTCTGGATCGACCTCATCAAGCGACATTATTGACATGGTAAATATCTTTGGAGGGGGAGAAAGGCGGTTCATGAGCCAGAACTTCCGGGGAGGGAAAATAACCTGCATTTTTGGCGGGGGCGAGATAGACCTTACCAGGGCCAGGCTGGCTGAAGGCACCCATGAGCTTGAAATAGCCTGCATCTTCGGTGGTATATCCCTGATTGTGCCGCCTGAATGGAATATTATTATCGATGTAACACCTGTGCTGGGAGGGTTTTCTGATAGCCGCAAAACATCAGGATCAGCAATAGATATGTCAAAAACACTTGTTATCAAAGGTGCAGTGGTATTTGGTGGGGGTGAAATAAAAGGTTACTGATAATGTTGATTCATCCAATTCTCAGCAAACGCAACAGGTTACTTGTCTACTGGCTGATCTGGCTCATAATAGGGCTGGGTCAGTCTTTACTTATCAGCTATTCATCCGGAATAAGCGTAGTGGCTGCCTTCAGTGATGGCTTCATCTCGGCATTGATTTTTGGCATGACTGCCATCGCCCTGTGGTTCCCGGCCAACCAGTTCAAGCAGGGTATCAAAAATATGAAGATGACCCTTATTAACCACCTGCTTATGGCTGTAATTGCACTTGGAATATGGGTTTTCCTGACCAAATTGCTGGTTCTTGCCTTCCTTCAAGAAGGGGAATTATATAAATCGTTCTGGGAAAATTCAATATATTACCGCCTTGGGGCAGGTGCCTTTATTTATGTGGTAGTAATATTGACTTACTACCTCCTGATCAGTATGGATAATATAGCCAGGAAGGATATGAGGGAAGCCAAACTGGAAAACATGTTAAAAGAGGCCGAGCTTATGATGCTGCGATCACAGATAAATCCTCATTTCCTTTTCAACAGCCTGAATTCAATAAGCTCACTGACAATATCAGATGCTCCACGGGCAAGGGAAATGGTTATCAAACTGTCTGATTTCATGAGATATGCCCTCTCACGGAAAGAAGACCGTACAGTTAAGCTGCAGACCGAACTGGAAAACCTGAGGCTTTATCTTGATATTGAAAAAATACGTTTTGGAGAAAGACTGGAATTCCGTGAGGATGTCAGTGATGAATGCCTGAAAGTAAAGGTGCCAAACATGATACTGCAGCCCTTATATGAAAATGCCATTAAGCACGGTGTTTACGAAAGCCCTGATAAGGTAAGAATAAAACTCACGGCAAGGAGGCTGAATGGCGCAATCAGTATCAGCATAAGTAACGATTTTGATCCTGAAACCATAGCTCACGGAGGTACGGGTACGGGATTGAATAATGTAAGAAGAAGGCTTGAGCTGTACTATGGTAACAGGGCATGGCTCAAGACGGTAAAGGAGGCCGGTCTTTTTACGGCAGAAATTTATATCCCCGAACATACAGATATGGAAAATGAATGAAGAAGATAAAATTAAAGCACTTATCATAGAAGATGAAGAACCGGCCAGAAGCATAATCAGACATTACCTTGCCAAACATAACACTGTACAGATAGTGGGCGAGTGCTCCGACGGGTTCTGCGGACTTATGGCAATAAAGGATTTAAATCCCGATCTTATTTTCCTTGATATTCAAATGCCCAAATTAACAGGCTTTGAGTTACTGGAAGTACTTGAAGAAAAACCGGATATAATATTTACTACTGCATTTGATGAATATGCGATTAAGGCTTTCGAAATGAATGCCGTGGACTATCTTCTCAAACCCTTTTCGGAAAAGCGCTTTGATGATGCCGTTGAAAAGGCTGTCGTAAGAATCAGCAGGGGCGCTGACCTGTCTGCAAACATACAGAAGCTGAAGGCAGGGGAGACAGAGGGATTACCTGCCCTGAACAGGATAGTGATCAGAAAGGGGAATGCCATAAGCTTTATCCCCGTCAGAAATATAATTTACATGATGGCGGAGGATGACTATGTAATGATATATCATACAGGAGGTAAAGCCCTTAAGGAACAGACCATGAAATATTATGAAAGAAAGCTCCCCGGAAATGAATTTGTACGTATCCACAGATCCTGCCTTGTGGCAATTGAACAGATAAGCAGGATAGAACCCTATGGCAAGGACTCCCATATTGCCATTTTGAAAGACGGAGAAAGGTTACCTGTAAGCCGTTCAGGCTATAAGAAACTTAAGGAGAGAATCAGTTTCTGAAGCCTTATCTCTTAAGCCTGTTATCCCTTGGCCATGCTCTCCTGAGGCTTTTAAGGGCTTTGTACTTCTTTACGTAAATAAGCGGTACCGGGTCATAACCATGGGTGCCACCCGGCCTGCAACGGCTTATACGGTTGGCGGCCATACAAAAGCCCCGCAAGGGACCATGACGCTTCAACGCTTCAATTGCATATTTCGAGCATGTGGGCGTGTGCCTGCACGATGGTCCCGTAAGGGGTGAGATAAACCACCTGTATAGATAAAGCGGAACCAGAAGTATGTAAACCAGTATTCTCTTTAAGGCTGCCATATTTGATGCAAAGGTAGGTATAAACCTAATATTACCGCCCGGGCACATTAAGCAGCGCCGTATGCTTTTTAAGCGTTCTCAGTATCAGCCATGTAAGAAAACCGAAAATAAGTAAGACAAGCCACATGATCTTTATTTCAGCCTGCTCTTCGAGGGTGTAATTGCGGGTCAGGTCGAGCAGGGCGAATACTATAAAGATTGTCCCAAAACCATTATACTCACGCTTGAGAACATTCCTGAGTGAAAATGACAGGTCTGACCTGGTATAATTACTGAATGAAGGAATGAAGGCCCTGACTCTTTCTGACCACAGGTCATATGATTCATTGAACTTCTTCCTCAGGAATTGCTCTTCTGCAAACATAATTCTTTCATAATAAAGCCAGTAAGCAAGGCCGAAAATGATGGTAATCCATACTGACCTGAGAAATAATACCGGCCCCAGCCACATGAAAAAGTTGCCAAGGTAAAGGGGATGCCTTACAACGGAATAAATTCCCTTTGTGTTAAGGCTGTCAGCAATCTGTTTGCTTCTGTTTCTTCCGGAGGTGTTCCTTGGTGTCCTTCCAACTGTTATTATCCTTATAAAGAGTCCAAAAAGGCTTATACCAAGAAAGGCTGTCTCGAGGCCCGGCCTGAAATCCATATTTGTGGCCCCGGAAAAATAGATATAAGCAAGTGATGGTATGAAAATAAACAAGGGCAGCCATCCCCTTCTTTTAAAGAGCCAGTTGCCGTGCCTTTCAAATTCATGTAAAAGAGCCATAAATGAGTGATTTTTCAGGGAGCTAAAATATTAAATATTTCAGAAACTGTATTTCATCCTTAGAAAACAAAGGTTAATTCTTGTTCTGTCATTGCTCAATTCGGCATTGAAATGTTGCCATATAAATGAAAAATCAAGGTTCTCAGCAAGTGAGATCTCCACTGATGGTCCTGCGTAGAAACCTTTCAGGTCAGGATACCATATAGCCGAAAAACTCAGATTGAATAAGGGGCTTACAGGATAACTTACACTGCCGAACAGCGAGAATTCAGAAAAGGCAAGGTCTTTTGCCGACAGGTTCCCGGAATAGAAATCATCAAAGGCGTCAAAGGAAAATGGCTTATTGCAGTACATAAGCTGCATTTGCATCATCCCCTTCCCGGAGAAGCCGCGGTCCAGCCCTACTGTAAAAAGACCCGTCCCTGTAGTATCCCTGAAATTTTCCACCGGATGAAACCAGCTTATCTCTCCCCTGAATGAGGTACTACCGAAGGCACCTGACCACCCTGTGCCGAAGACGATATCCTCACCTTCGGCTATCCCTGCAAGGAACTGTATATCATAAGTCCACTTATTAAACCTGTAGAGGCCTGCAAAAGTGAGATTTTCATCACCGTCCATGGCAGCTGCAAGTTCAATGCTTGAAGAATAATCCGGGTACACCTGCATTCTTATGGCATCACTGCCCGGTCGTTCAGGGTAATCAACATCAAAATAGGAATAGGCATTGAAAATATCATTGGGATTCCAGATCAGCGTCTGTCCCCAGTTAATCCTCTGCCGGCCAGCCCTTATCTGCACAGGGCCCAGGCTCAGATCAGCCCACAAACGGTCAATCCTGGAATTCAGGATAAAGGAATTTTCACTGAAAATATTTGTTGAAAGATCGAGCAAACCCTTATCCGAAGCCAGCCTTTCTGCGTATGTTGGATCCATGCTTACCATGTCACCTGTAAAAAACCTGTTTCTGAATTCCAGGGCAAAGCTAAGCTTTGACCCGGCGTATAGCCTGAGGTTTAACCTGTTATGAATAAGATTATCCGTGACCCAGTCCCCTTCCGGTTCTTCAAAAATAAAGGTCTGCATATTATTTATATATCCCGTCAATTCAGCCTGAACGGTTTTATCCTGACCATTTGCCGCAGCCAGGCTAAAAAGGAACAGGATTAAGAGGAGGATATGTAATTTCATTCGTTTAAAATTTTATAATTAACTGAATATAAATTAATTAAAAATTTGAGAACGAATGCAAGCGCTTACTCACAGTAAAACTGTTCGTGAGCTCGCTGTGCCCGTTTCATTTTATTTCCTTCTTTCATCAGAAACTACTTTCCCGTCCTCCAGGGTTATCACTCTTCTTGCTTTCTTCATAACCCTGGCATCATGGGTTGAGAAAATAAAGGTGATATTTTCTTCCATGTTAAGTTTTTCCATAATATCAAGGAGGGTTTCAGTCGATTTTGTATCAAGGTTTGCAGTGGGTTCGTCGGCCAGGACAAACCTTGGTTTTGAAGCAAGTGCCCGTGCCACGGCAACCCTTTGCTGCTGACCTCCCGACAACCGGGACGGCCGGCTGTCGACCCTGTCTTTAAGGCCAACGGCTTCAAGTAGTTCCATGGTCCTCTCATCTTTCTTCCTTTTGGGCCATTTCTGCAGGCTCATAATGAATTCCACGTTTTCTTTTGCCGTAAGGACGGGAATCAGGTTATATGACTGGAAGACAAAACCGATGTTTCTCATCCTGAAATCAATAAGGGCAGATGGCTTTAAGGTTGACAGGTCAGTGCTGTTTACCAGTATCTTACCTTCCGTTGGCATATCCAGGCCTCCGATCATATTAAGCAGTGTGGTCTTGCCTGAGCCCGAAGGGCCTACAATAGCAGCAAATTCTCCCTCTTCAAAATCAAGGCTTACGTCATTTACGGCATGCACCTCAACATGAGTGGTATTGTAAACCTTGTGTACATTAGTCAGTTCAAGTACTTTCATATCTGTGATATTAATATTTCATTCTTATTCTGTTCTCAGTGCCTCGGCCGGGTCAAGCTTAAGGGCTTTGAAGGCCGGGTAGACCGAGGATAATACGCCTGTTACTATTATCAGAACCGTAACAATAAAGAAAAAGCCTATCCCTATGTCAGGATATATATGTGATGAAAAGCCCATTGCTTCAAAGCCTTCCTGCATGGAGCCGAAATTTATGCCCCTGGCAGATGTAATCCTTATTATTATCCAGCTTATCAACATTCCCACCATTCCTCCTGTAAGCGAAAGGAAGACCGACTCGGTCATGATCATCCTGAATACTTTCTTCCTGTTCATCCCTATGGCCGTGAGCATTCCCAGCTCCTTGGTGCGCTCGAGCACTACCATAAGCATGGTATTAACGATTCCGAAGGCCAGCGCTGCAAGTATCAGTGCCATAAAAAAACCGTACATGACCTCTGCCATATCCGTCATCAGGGCCATATCAGGCTGTATCTCCCTCCAGCCAAGAACTTCAAGTTCAGGAAAATCGCTTTTGAGTTTCATGGTTACAGCCTTTGTATCATCTACGTCCTTTAACCTTATTATTATTTTATGCGCAGTGTTTTCAGGCAGTTCAACCAGGCTTCTGATGACATGGTCCCTGACAAATACATAGCTTGATTCATACATGCTGTTGGAAATATTGTAGATGCCACCAACCCTGAAAACACCGCCCGTCTGGTGATTGTTAATATCAACGAAAGTAAGGGTGAAGCGGGCTCTTTCCCTGAAAGTCTGGGATGTTTCGAGTATCAGCTTTCCATATTCCTTTTCCTGGTCTTCGGTCAGAACAGATCTCATTGCCTTCTTAAAGCTCTTTTCATTATCAAACCTCTTCCCAGTGAATTTTCTTATACCACCTGAAATTTCTGCAGGCAGTCCGGCCGTTTTTAACTGATCTGCTACCTCGTCTGTGATTTCATACCGGATTATATTAAGGTTTTTCGCCAGGTCAAAGCCTATATAAGCCAGTTCCTCCCTTTCAGGGTCACCAAAGTAATCTCCCGTTCCGGGTTCAAGCTCTTTGTACAAGCCGAATACATACTTTTCCTCCCGGGGATCTATCCCTATTATATTTACCCCGACACTTTTCCTTGCCGTATTTGCCATGCCTGCCACAAAAAGCCTGTCACAGACAGACTCCACTTCTTCCATAGCCCCGATCTGGTCCCTGATTGAGTTTACATTTTTTATATTGCATACAAGGTCGTTATTTGACCTGAAGTCCTTATGATTGATCTGAATATGTGCAATCTCATTTTCGAATATATCATCAGCCCTCTGATCAATAGCCCCGTTCATTACCCCGACAGCAAATACTCCCGCAAAAATCCCGACGGCAACCGATGCGATAACCACCAGGCTCCTTACCTTGTTTCGCCATACGTTTTTCCATGCAGTTTTTGTAATCATTTTATTCGTTTTTATGCTTTGAGAGCGTTAACCTCTTTCATCTTCCTGATCTTTATAAGCGGATAAATGGCTGCCACCAGAACAATTATGGCCACTACCAGCGACTGGGAAATAAAATACTTATCGATCCACTGGAATTTCATAACAGGCTCAAAACCATAGTCTTCCCACACTTTGGCCAGGCTGGCGGAAAAATGTATGGGATGGTAATAACCGTATATTATCGAAGGCACGGCTATAGCCACACCTGCCAGTATTCCCAGCAATCCTAAATAGAGCATCTCGTATACCAGTACTCCTGTCAGTTTTGTTTTCTGCATTCCTATGGCAACCAGGACACCAAATTCACGCCTTCGCTCGGCCGTCATCATCAGGACGGTACCGAAAACACCAAAAGCAATGACAAGGTAAAGTATGCCTATCATTATCATGCCGCCTTTATCATCAGCATCCAGCTGCTGAACAAGAGTTTCGTTCATTTCCTTCCAGGCAAGGACACGGTATGGGCTGTCCAGTTTTGAATCGAGTCGCGCCAGGGTGCCTTCAATGGCATCATCATCATTGTCTTTCAGGTGCACAACCATTGAAGTTAACATACCGGGGGCGTAATAGAGGGTCTGGCATACGTCTACCGGCAGGTATACTATTTTATTATCCAGCTCAGGATTTGGTATCTTTATTATCCCTCCAATAACATATTTCCCTGCAGCTGTATGACCGTGATATGCCTGGCCAAGCAATATTATCGTATCTCCCCTCTCCAGCCCCAGGTAACGAGCCAGCCTGTCCCCGACAAGGGCCTTATCCTCACCCATGCTGAAATAAGAGTTATCAACACCTGCATACCTGGTCAGAACCGGCATCAGGGTCTCTTCATCACCTTCCTTTATTCCGAGGTCAATCTGTAAGCTCCCATCGGAAGAATATGATTTATCACGGAAAAGGTCAAGGTTCTTTGCAAGGTAGGAAGGTATATCCTCAGCTTTTATCGCATCTATTGCCTCATCCGTCAGCCTGTAGTTAACAAGCCTGGATTCAACATCCGACAGGAGCTTTTCCTTCTCCGGGTCTATGCCCATAACCATAACCCCCTTTGAGCGTGACCCGCTTGATGCAAGGGCAAAGGATTCGAAACGTGGAATAAGATCTTCGACATTTTTATCCTCTGTTATTCTGCTTTGCAGTTCCGCGGTATTGTTGAAGACATTGTCAACTATTTTATTCTCCCAGAATTCTTCATTCTGAACCTGGATATAACCTGAATATGATTCAATAATATTCTTATACATGGAATCATAGGTCCCTAATTGTAATGATCTCATTATCATTGCAAAGAATACTGCGAAGAACACTGATGCGGATGTTATGACTGTCCTTCGCCTGTTCCTCCATAAATTTCTCCAGGCCATTTTGTAGTTTTTCATATCTGCATTTTTTTACTTCTACCTTACTCTTTTCAGGTTTTGCTGTGAAAAGAAGTCATCTTCAACAGGGATATTAAACTCGATCTTTTCAATTTCCACAACTGTTTTATGTCCTTCTTCATCTTCAGGAATTATTTCCAGTATGGTCGGTATCAGCCTTCCATCCATGATTTTTAAATTTTTACCCAGCTCCGTTCTGACCAGGTAGCCATCTTCATCATAAAGTTCGGCTTTCATGAATAAATAATCATCCTTATCAATCCATCTTACCTGGTGCCCCCAGACAACTGCCGCATCCTCTTTGGCCGTCATTTTAATCCTGTAACAAAGGCGCCCTTCTATTTCTTCTTCCCCGGCAAGTTCATGAATATAATCATCCACCACTGATGATTCATTGAGTATGTCATCATTGGTATAATCGGATCCCATCCATCCCTGCGACATCATGGAGGGAGGTAATTTTATCATCCTGCTGATGGTCGGGTTCCAACTCCACATCTCCGAGCCCCTCTTCAGGAAGCTCTGCCCCCTGTCCCTGGCAGGAGCCGTAATTAAAGTCAGGGCATATTCCCTACCCTTTGTCCAGTTCTTGAATTCCAGCGTTCGTTCCCAATCGGGACGCACAATGGTCATTTTCATTTCGCTGTAACTCGATTTTTCACCATTTATCTTATCATTCGCCCTTTTCACTATTTCAGCGGCATCCTGGGCCGCAAGGGATAAACATGGATAAATGAGCAATAATAGTGTAAGCAGTTTCTTTGTCATTTTTAAGTCTTTAACTATATTTCTGGAGTATTCGTTCTTTAATTTTCTCTACCGGAAACAATTCCGAATTGGCAATATAATTTATCGCTATACCATCAAGCATGGCACCAAAGAGCACTGCCTCGGTATATGGATCCTCAAATTCACGTCCTTTAAAATAGGCGACAAGGAGTGCAATATATTTGTTTACCGATTCAGCAAGCCTGTCCCTGACCAGCTTTATAACAGGTTCCTGGACAAAGAGGGTGAAATACAGCTTCCAGAAAGATATATCATGCTGCAGCATACCAAAAAACTTGTCCAGGAAGTACTCCATTTCATCCCCCGTCAGCACTCCGTCCTTATCAGGATCCACAAGCCTGTCAAGTTTATCGAGGCCAGAGTAAATAATAGTCTTTATCAGATCATCCTTACTTTCAAAGTAATTATATAATAATCCTTTTGATATTCCTGCTTCCCTTGCGATGGTGCTAATTGTGGTTCCATGAAAGCCGTTCTTTGCAAACAGGCCAAGAGCCGTAAGCATTATTGAAGATTTCCTCTCTTCCCTTATTCCTTCAAACTGTTGTGGTGTTCTCGGCATATTTTAATTAAATGTTCAGTCAATGATTTAGCAAACAAAATACTGTTTTTGAATGAACGGTCGGTCAAATATAAAAAATTCAAATGGGCTTTCCCAGGTTTTTCCGTATTTTTTTAAAATCCAAATCCCGTCATTTCATAATTGCTAAACTTCATCCGGGTAAGAGTTGTGAGACCCGCGCCACCGAATGAGCCTATTACATTATTGCCTTACTTAAACTAATCAGGCAGCTCTCCGCCCGAATATCAATCACTTCTTAATTCCTTAGTCCTCAGAATCCGGTGACACAATAATAATGCAGCTTTGGTGTTTTATTTTTGAAAGATTTTTTATCTTTAACAGGTTATATACAAACAATTTCAGCATGGCTAAGCTCAAACTGTCACTTGGGTTAATCCCTTCAACATCAAAGATAGAGCAGGAAGAAAATGCACTTATCGAAGAGTTTAAAAAACTTAAGAAATTCCTTGAATCGGATGAACTGAAGCGCTTTAATGAACTGGACGCCCGGATAAATTCGACTGATTTCAAAACAAAAAAGGAAAATATTGAGAATCTCAGGTTCAAAGATTCCGAAGAATACAACAAGGAAGTGGAGTTTAAAAAACTGGATAAGAGCAAGGACCTGGTGATGTATTTCAAAACACGCGACAGTGTGGACCTTAAGAAGTACCGGGAACTTGAAAATTCAGACAGGATAAAACGCTATGAAGAGCTGGGAAAAATAATAAATTCAGCCGGTTTCAGGGAAAAGCAGAAGATGAAGCCCATCACGTTCAAAACCACGGAGGAATACAATAAATACAGGGAGTATAAAAGACTGAAATCAGATTCAAATATCAGGGCATATAAAAAGCTTCTGAAAAAGGGCAAGAAGGAAGAAGCTGAAAAACTCGAATCTGTTCCCGGCATAAAGCGTTTCCGCGAGCTGAAAGAATTTATTAATTCCCGTGCCTTCCTTGAAAAGAAGAATATGAAGCCCATTACTTTCAAGGATACAGAGGAATATAAGCTGTTCCTGGAATATAAGAAACTGAAAAACGATCCCGATATTAAATTCTTCTATAAGTTTAAATCATCGAAAGTACTTTCAAACTTCAACAAACTCGACGGATCACAGCAGGTAGCAAGGCACACTGAACTTAAAGACTACCTCGGAACCGATCAGTTCAGGGAAAGGAAAGCCTACCTCCTGGATAAGAAGCGCTACGAAAAATCTGATCTGTACAAGCTGGAGCAGGAATACGAAAAGCTGAAAAAAAGTGACGATATAGTCTGGTATTTCAGGGTTAAAGATTCGGATAAATTTGATGTGCTGAAACACAGAGTGTTAACCTTCCATGATGAATTTGATGAAGGCAGCCTTGACACCGGGAAATGGCTTACCAATCATTACTGGGGCGACAAGCTGTTAAAGGAAAGGTATTCGCTTGAAACAGACCTTCATTGCTACACCGAATCGGAAAATATTAATGTTGGCAGCAGCATCCTGAGCATCAGCACAAGGCCACAAAAAAAGGAAGGAAAGGTCTGGAATCCTGACCTTGGCGGGTTCAGGAATAAAGATTTCAACTATACATCCGGTATAATTAACACCGCCAAAAGCTTCCGTCAGAAATACGGTATATTCCAGGCAAAGGTGAAACTTAATACGGCTGTCGGTCCAAGACATGCATTTTACCTGCTGGCCGAAAAGGTAACCCCGCACATTGATGTTTGCCGCACAGGTAAGGGAAGGGTATGGATGGATTTATTCGCCAATGGTGACAGGATGGCCAAAACGTCAATAGGCGGCAAATACGGCAGGGATTTTTATATCTATACCCTTGAGTGGACGGCAGACAAGCTGGTCTGGAAAATAAATGATTACGAGGTTTTCAGGCAAACTTACAATATCCCCGGTGAGCCCATGTATATCAATTTTTCAGGAGGACTGGACAAACCAATACCCGGGTCCAGCTCAATGGAAATAGACTGGGTAAGGGTTTACCAGTTTAAAAATTGATTAAGCACCGTGGCATAAGAAGATTTTATATTAATTTCCAGGGGCTGTCTCAAAAGTGCACCACCTCCCCGGGGTCTCGGGACGGGGGTGGTTAAATGATTTATGATACAGTCCCTGCACAGAAATATACCTGTATGTCAAAAAGATTTTTTCTAATTATTTTAAGCCTGACCGTTTTATCAGGATCATTACTTTCACAACGCTACATGGAATTTACCAGGCAGGATACCCTGCGCGGATCAATCACGCCCGAGAGGGAATGGTGGGATCTTACTTTTTACCATCTGAATATTAACATCAATCCTGCCGACAGCAGCCTGGAGGGCTATGTGCTGGTAAGATATAATGTACTGAAGTCTCATAACCGTATGCAGATAGACCTGCAGCCACCACTTGAAATAAGCAGAATAACCCAGAACGGAGAAGAACTGGAATTTGAACGCGACGGTAACGCCTGGTTTGTAAAGATGAAAAAGGCCCAGCTTGCGGGTCAATCGAATGAAGTCATGGTATTCTACGGAGGTAAACCTAAGGTAAGCCTGCGTCCACCATGGGACGAAGGTCTGACCTGGACTTATGATAAAAACGGGAATCCCTTCTACGCCACATCATGCCAGGGAGGGGGTGCAAGCATCTGGTGGCCATGCAAGGATCATATGTATGACGAACCCGACAGCATGCGCTTCAGTATTACAACACCCGGAAACCTTATGGATGTTTCAAACGGCAGGTATAAGGGCTTTACAACAAATCCCGATGGAACAAAAACATGGCACTGGTATGTTTATAATCCCATTAACAATTACGGGGTTAACATAAATGTTGGTGATTATGTTCACTTCGGAGAGGTATATAAGGGCGAACTGGGCAATCTCGATTGTGACTATTACGTCCTCAGCTATCACCTGGACAAGGCAAAAGAACACTTCAAACAGGTGCCCATGATGCTCGAGGCCTTTGAATACTGGTTCGGACCCTACCCTTTTTATGAAGACGGCTATAAACTTGTTGAGGCGCCCTACCTTGGAATGGAACACCAGAGCTCTGTTACTTATGGCAACGGCTATATGAACGGTTACCGTGGAAGGGATATAAGCGGTACCGGCTGGGGTGAGAAATTTGACTTTATTATAATCCACGAATCAGGACATGAATGGTTTGCAAATAATATAACCTATAAGGATATTGCCGATATGTGGATACACGAAAGTTTCATTGCTTATTCCGAGGGGCTATATGTTGAGTACTGGTACGGTAAGGACGCCGGTTTTGAATACCTGAGAGGTGTGCGGTCAAACATAAATAATGACCGGAATATCATAGGTCCTTATAACGTTAACCGCTCCGGCTCAGGTGATATGTACCAGAAAGGCGCAACAATGCTCCACATGATAAGGCAGCTTGTCAACAATGATGAAAAATGGAGGGCTATCCTGCGTGGTCTTAATAAAACATTCTGGCACCAGACAGTCACCACTGAACAGATAGAAGGCTATATGGAAGAACATACAAATTTTGAGTTGAAACCCGTTTTTGACCAGTTTCTGCGTGATACAAGGATCCCCGTACTGGAATACAGTTTTGCCGACGGTGGACTGAGATACAGGTGGGGAAACACGGTGCGCGGATTTAATATGCCCGTTAAGGTATACCTTGATGGTGTAGAAACCTGGCTCGAATTCGGAAACAGGGGATGGTCATTTCTTGAAGATGTAAACCCCGGCGAACTTGTAGTTGATAAAGATTTTTACGTGGCTGTTCTCAATATTATGGGAGAATAAATATGAGAAAAAGTTATCTTATCCTCTTGCTCATAGCTGTATTTCTCATTTCGTGCTCAAGGAAAGACACAAAACCAAACTTCATTTTCATACTGGTTGATGATCTTGGATGGACCGACCTTACCTGTTATGGAAGCTCTTTCCATGAAACACCTAACCTCGACAGGCTGGCTTCGGGAGGGATGGTCTTTACCGGTGCCTATTCCACTTCCCCGGTGTGCTCGCCTACAAGGGCAAGCATCATGACAGGGAAATACCCTGCAAGGGTCAATATCACTGATTGGATCCCTGGCGATGATCCAAAAGACAGGAGGCTCCTGGGACCACAGGATTATCACCAGCTGTCCCTTGAAGAGGAAACCATAGCTGAAGTGCTGAGGAGCAAGGGTTATAAAACGTTCTTCGCAGGTAAATGGCACCTTGGTGATACAGCTTATTTCCCTGAAAACCAGGGATTCGACATAAATAAGGGTGGTCATCACATGGGCCAGCCCCCTGCAGGATATTATTCACCATATAATAACCCCAGGCTTGAAGACGGCCCTGAAGGTGAATACCTTACTGACAGGCTTACAGATGAGTCACTTAAATTTATGCAATCGGTAAAAGATGAACCATTTTTCCTTTGCCTTGCTTTTTATACCCTCCACACACCCATCCAGGCATGCAGGAAACATATTGAATACTTCCAGAAAAAAAAGGATGTACTGGGTGAAGAAGGCAAGCCGGTTCTTGCCGGTGAACATACGGGCAGCACAACGCTTAACCAGGTAAATGCAGACTATGCCTCAATGGTCTTCAGCATGGATGAGAACGTCGGGAGGATAATTGCATACCTCGATGAAACAGGCTTATCCGAAAATACATATCTTATCTTCACATCCGATAATGGTGGCCTCACAACTTTATGGAAAGACAGCCCGGCCCCTACTTCCGTTAAACCCCTGAGGGCAGGTAAGGGATGGTGCTACGAGGGAGGAATAAGGGTGCCTCTGATTATAAGCGGACCGGGAATCATAGCCGGATCGAACGATTTCCCGGTTATCAGCACCGACTTCTATCCTACAATACTGGATATGGCAGGATTGCCCCTGATGCCCCAACAGCATACAGACGGACTTAGCCTGCTCCCCCTGCTTACAGCAAATGAACCACCCCCGAGAGAAGCCGTTTTCTGGCATTACCCGCATTACCACGGAAGCCAGTGGACACCTGGTGCTGCAATACGCAAAGGCAACTGGAAACTTATTGAGTTTTATCATTATGGGAAAACCGAACTCTATAACCTGGCCGGGGATATAGGTGAAACAACTGATCTGTCTGAACAATATCCCGAAAAAACAAATGAACTCAAAGCACTCTTGAGGAAAATGCAGGAGGAGACGGGAGCCCTGCTCCCGTTAGAGAATCCCGGTTTTGAAAATCAATAATGTCTGAAATGATATCAAAGGAGCATTTCACTATACTTGTGATGGCATGGATAATATTTGCCGTACTGTTATTCCCACTGCTCCTCAAGATAAAAGCCCCCTATGGCAGGCATGCCAGTGGCAGGTGGGGGCCGCTTACAGACAACCGTCTTGGATGGTTCATAATGGAGCTCCCGTCCCTGATCCTTATCACAGCTCTGTTTCTTGCGGGCAGAGGTCCGGGAATTAATATCCTCTGGGTATTCTGGTCACTCTGGTTCATTCATTACTTCAACCGCATTTTCATTTTTCCGTTCAGAACCAGAACAAAAGGGAAGAAGATCCCATTGCTTGTGGTCTTTTTTGCTATGTTTTTCAACCTTGTTAACGGCTTTTTGAACGGTTACTGGCTGGGCTATCTGGCAGGGGGCACCGGGCAGGCAACAGGGACTTATTATGACAATTGGCTTACCGATCCACGATTTATTATCGGACTCATATTATTTTTATCGGGCTTTACTGTTAACCAGGTGGCCGATAACCACCTTATAAATTTACGCAAGGGCAATAAATCAGGCTATTCCGTCCCGAAGCATACACTTTTCAGGTATATATCCTGCCCTAATTTTTCAGGTGAGATTATTGAATGGACCGCTTATGCGATTATGACATGGAGCCTGCCGGCTCTGTCATTTGCTGTTTGGACAGCTGTGAATCTTATTCCGCGTGCCCTGCATCATCATGCATGGTATAAGGAAAAATTTCCCGCTTATCCGGCTAAACGGAAGGCGGTAATACCATTCATATTATAAGCTGAGGCTCACCCTCAGGATTGAAAGAAATACAGTGACACGAGTGTATTTAAAACACCGGAGAAGACTTTACACAGGGTGTATAAGCTGTATGTAACAATATCGCATCAAATGTGTTAATTTTGAATTGACAAAATAAAATCTTTGAAATGAAAACAAGGCTTTCACTGAAGTATATAGCTTTTTTATAGCCTTATTGCTTCACGCTTCATTATTTGCCCGGGAATTTACAGAAGTAAGTCCATAAGAGGTGGGCATATCTTCAAGAAGGGTGGAATTTATGACCGGTACATTTCAAAAATATGCGGATGACGGTAAGCTTCCCGGTGCAGTAATACTGGTGGCACGGAAGGGTCAGATTGCTTATTATAAAGCTTTCGGCAAAAAAGACATGGGAATAATTTAGCTATGGATAAGAATTCCATATTCCGAATTGCCTCCCAGACAAAAGCGATAGTAAGTGTTGGGATAATGATATTACAGGAAGAGGGGAAACTGTTGATTGCCGATCCTGAAGAAGAACTTGTGGTTGTTTATTTTACACAGCTTATACCTGCAGACGGGATTGATGACCATGGGAAACCCAGGACCCTTGTTTATCAGGCACTGATTGATTAATCAGAATGATATATTCCATTGTTATACAGGGAAATTCTTCTAAATTTGAATTGAATACCTTAATCTGACATAATACCGGTTTTTAAATTAGTAATCCGGAACAGCGGCTTACCCGGATTTATAAACTGCTGGTATTCAGCAGTAATACTAAGAAGAAAAGAACTTAATATGATCAATAAATAATAAAAGTTCAAATGAATAATAAAATTCTAAAATTGAGCATCCTTATATTCCTGGGGATTGGATTTACCTCCCTGGAGGCACAAAGGCCTGAAAATACCTTCACTGATACCAGGGATGGAAATATTTACCGGACTGTTATAATAGGGCAACAGGTATGGCTGGCCGAAAACCTTAGATTTTTACCCTCGGTGGTCAGTCCTCTTACCGGCTCACAAAGCAAGCCCTGTTATTATGTTTATGGCTATAACGGAACAAATGCAGAGGCAGCCAGAAAAACCGCAACCTATTCCACCTATGGAGTGTTGTACAATTGGCCTGCTGCCGTCGCTGAAGCAAGAGGCAGTAATGCTGTGCCGGGCCGTGTGCAGGGTGCATGTCCTGACGGCTGGCACCTGCCAGGTGATTCAGAATGGACAGAATTGATTGACTTTTTACAGAGTAAGGGTTATGCCGGAACGGAGTGCACAGTATTGAAAGCCAGAACAGGGTGGGAAAATGATGGGAACGGCACAGATATTTATGGTTTCTCAGCCTTACCTGCCGGGGGTCGCTATACCTTTATTGATCCTTTCAACGGACTAGGGAAAAATGGTCGTTACTGGAGCTCAACGGAGTCTTCTGACACTACCGCCTGGTACCGTACTCTGGGATACCATAATTATGAAGTTTACCGGCTGGATACAGATAAGGAGCTTGGATTTTCTGTCCGCTGTGTCAAAGATTAAAATAACGATGTCACCTACCACAACATAGAATTCTACCTCTTTATGTATAAATCCTATTTAATACTGGATGATAAGGCCCCTGCTGTTGAACAAATTGAAAAACTGATGTTACAGTATTATTGTTTCAGGTATCCTTTACCTGGCAACTAATATTGAATGCGTCAACTGATTAAGCTCCCTCTTCTGCCCCGTATTCAAATACCCGGTATCTGGTATTTCATTATAAGCGTCTGAACATTAGTTTTACCTTAACTGTACCGGTGAAACAGCATGGGATAACTAAAACAGCATTATTTTCAGACTGTCTTTATACTTCTCCTGGGACAGGTATAATCGTTAATATCATAATATACCTCCATTACCTCAAAGAGATTATGCCTGGTTCCCTGTTTTTTATTGTTTGATTCCATATTTTTTCAGTTTAATTTTACCGGCAGGTGTTTTTATAAAATACAAAGAATGAAAAAACTATTTGTTCTATTAATGCTTCCTGCATTTCTGCTTTCCTGCAGCCATAAAAAGATTATCCTTGCAGACAACTCACAGACTAATTATGAAATAGTTATTGCAAATACGGAGGACAGCCTGATTAATCATGCCTCTCATGAACTCCAGAAATACCTGCAAGAGATATCGGGGGTGAAAATACCTGTTGTGACGGTCACTGACCGCAATGAAGACAAACATGAAATATTTGTTGGTTCCTACCCTGTAAACCAGGGATTTAATCCGCATCTTACCTTTTACAAGGTAAAAGGGCATAATCTGCTTATCGGGGGAGGAAGTTCAAAAAGTGTTCTTTATTCAGTATACAGCTTCCTTGAAAACGAAATGGGATGTTTATGGCTGAGCCCCGGAGAGGAAATAGTCCCACCTTCAGAAAAAATGAGTATAAATGCAAAACTTGATTATGAATATACTCCTGATATAGAAACAAGAACAGTGCATTCAAAACTCTTCTATGATGACCACATTTTTGCAGATAAACATAAGGTGACATATGAAGCCTTCCCCGGCTATGTCCCTGAAGCCAGGGTTCATACCTTCCACAGGTTCATGCCCGGCAGTGCCTTTTATGAACAGCACCCTGAATATTATGCCCTGCGTGAAGGAAAAAGGTTAAGCACCCAGCTATGCCTCAGCAACCCCGATGTACTGGCCATTGTGGCAGATTCTGTGGCCGCATATTTCAAACGTTACCCCGGGGCCTCCATTATCTCTGTCAGCCAGAATGATAACACATTGCACTGCCAGTGTGAAAACTGTGCTGCAATTGACCGGGAAGAAGGTTCGGCAAGCGGTACAATGATAAGGTTTGTTAATAAGATTGCTGAACAGTTTCCCGATAAAACAATCTCTACACTGGCCTACCAGTATACAAGAAAGCCCTGCAAAACCAGACCGGCTGATAATGTTCTGGTGACACTCTGCTCAATAGAATGTGACCGGAGTAAGCCGATAGAGGATGGATGCACTGATTTTGCAGCTGACCTGAAAGGGTGGAAGCAGCTGACTGAAAATATAAGGATATGGGACTATACAACACAATTTACAAATTTTCTTGCACCCTTCCCAAATATACATACCCTGGGGCCAAATATCAGGTTCTTCAGGGAAAATAATGCCAAATGGGTTTTTGAACAGCACAGCCATAATCCCGGTGAGCTTTTTGAACTCAGGTCCTGTCTGACGGCTAAACTTCTCTGGAACCCTGACCTGGATACTGATGAGATTACAGGCGAATTTACAGATGCTTATTATGAAGAGGCAGGCAGCTACATAAAGGAATATATTGATATAATACACCGGGAGATTAAAAAGGTGCCTGGTTTCTTTCTCTTTCTGTATGGCGACCCCTCCCAGGGCTTTGATTCTTTCCTCAGACCCGGCATGCTGGAAAAATACGATGAGCTTTTTGAAAAGGCTGAAGCCTCTGTTTCGGATAAGGCTGAGGTTCTCACAAGGGTACAAAAAGCAAGGTTAAGCACACACTATGCGGCACTGGAAGCTTCCAGAAAGGGGATGTCGGAAAAATATAATCTTGAAAAAGCCGGATCCAGGCTTGAACTATTTAAAAATATATGTAGCAACGCCGGTATTATCATGATGAATGAAATGGGCTATTCGGTTTCCGAATATACCGATTCTTACAGTGAAACAATTAAAAGATCAGAAAGACCGAATATTGCAGCAGGCAAAAAGGTTGAAGCTGTTACCAGACCAAAAAAATATGCTGCAGAAGACCCCATGTCACTGACCGACGGAGCCTTCGGTGGTGCAAGCTTTTATTCAAACTGGCTGGGATTTGAAGGAAATGACATGGAGGTAATTATTGACCTGGGCGAGGTGAAAACCATTGAAAATGTTCATACTGCCTTCCTACAGGTTACAAATCATATTGTGTTCTTTCCGGAATTTGTTGAAGTGTCATTCCCTGAGGATATTAGCAACAAGGACCCTGGAGGATCAGGCGGGAATGCCCAAATTGGGCATAGCCACGGTAATGGTATCAGGCTAACAACTGCCAGACCACTGAAACCGGGCAGTAAGGTTAATGATATTGAATATTTTAATTTTGAATTCGATCCCCTTGAGGCACGTTATGTTAAAATCTATGCACGCAATATGAAAAAAGCCCCGGAATGGCATAATTCAGCAGGCCTTCCCGCATGGATTTTCTGTGATGAGATAATCGTTAATTAAATCCCTCCTCCCGGGCCGGCAAAACAATATCTTCCCCTGAAATTAAAAGCTGGCATGGGATTTGGTGCTGTTAAAAAACCTGTTTTAAGGCTTAATTATTTTATAAATTTGCCCGTTAACATTGCCGGTTTTGAAGAAAAAAATTTATTCCATATTGACTGTTATATTTCACTTGCCTTTCCTCCACCTTAACTGCCACCCCGTTTTTGCTGAATCTCATTTTTTTTCTTCTAATAATCGTTCCATGGCCTTTTCTGCCGGGACATCATTTAATAACTTTAAATTTTGGAGAATGAAGAATACATTCATATTGTGTTTATTTCTGAGTATTGGCATTTTTGCCCGGGGCCAGACATTAACCATCAGGGATAGTGATAGTCACAAAGCAATTGAGTTGGCTACACTTATAAGCGAAAGCCCAAAGGCCTTTGCCACCACAAACGCAAAGGGGCAGGCTGATATATCGAATTTCAGGGATGCAGACAGGATTGAAATCAGGACTCTTGGATACAGAACAGTCGTTAAAAGTTTTTCAGAACTTGAATCAGAATCCTTCCAGGTATACCTTGAAGTTTCAAATATCAACCTTGAGGAAATAGTTGTTTCTGCTACACGCTGGAGACAGTCAACAGACAATGTGCCTGCTAAAGTCATATCCATTTCGCCCAGGGAGGTGGAATTACAGAACATGCAGACCGCTGCTGATCTCTTAGGCATTTCAGGTAAGGTTTTTATCCAGAAAAGCCAGCAGGGAGGAGGAAGCCCAATGATCAGGGGATTTGCAACCAACAGGTTATTATATACCGTTGACGGAGTAAGGATGAATACCGCTATTTTCAGGAGTGGTAATATTCAGAATGTCATTAACCTCGATCCTTTTGCCATGGAAAACACCGAGGTACTCTTTGGTCCCGGACCGGTAATATACGGCAGTGATGCCATCGGGGGGGTAATGAGTTTCCAGACCCTCGTCCCAAAACTGGCAATTACCGGGGAGCCTCTGATAACAGGTAAGGCTGTAACACGATATTCATCGGCCAATAATGAAAAAACCGGACACTTCGACATTAATGTCGGCTGGGACAGGTGGGCTATGGTAACGAGTTTCAGCAGCTGGGATTATGACCATCTCCGCCAGGGGAGACATGGCCCTGAGGATTATATTAAAGATTATTATGTACAAAGGCAGGACAGCACAGACAGGATAATCAGGCAGGAAAATCCCCTGCTTCAAATCCCGTCAGCTTATTCCCAGGTTAACCTTATGCAGAAAGTTAGGTTTACCCCGGGTGAAGAATGGGATTTTCAATATGGCTTCAACTATTCCGAAACTTCACCCTACGGACGGTATGACAGGCATAACAGGGTGCGCAACGGGACCGCCAGGTATGCCGAATGGAATTATGGCCCGCAAAAATGGATGATGAATAAGCTGTCTGTTAACCATATGACCAATAATTTCGTTTATGACCAGATAACACTTAGCCTGGCTCAGCAATCATTTGAGGAAAGCCGTATTGACAGGTCACTTAACAGTAACGGCCGGCGTATCCGGATTGAGGAAGTAGTGGCTTATTCCCTTAACCTGGACCTCATTAAGTCAACAGGTAAAAGGAATACAGCCTACTACGGTGTTGAATACGTTCTTAATGATGTAACATCCACCGGTATAGATGAAAATATTTCGACCGGGACAAGTGTTCCCGGTCCTTCCAGATACCCCCAATCTTCATGGATTTCCATCGCAGCTTACATCAATGATGAATACAGGCTCTCAGAAAAACTTACCCTGCAGACAGGACTGAGGTATAATCATTTTTTACTTAACGCTGAATTCGATAATACATTTTATCCCTTCCCTTTCACCACTGCAAGCATCAATGACGGTGCCCTTAATGGAAGCCTGGGAGGCGTATACCGACCCTCAGAATCATTGGTCATAAGTGCCAATTTCGGAACGGCTTTCCGTTCGCCGAATGTTGATGACCTGGGTAAAATTTTTGATTCCGAACCCGGTGCGGTTGTGGTTCCTAATCCCGACCTGCAGGCAGAATATGCCTATAACTTCGATCTGGGCCTGGCCAAGGTTTTTGATGATGTAGTAAAAATTGATTTTACAGGATATTACACCATCCTTAAAAATGCCCTGGTCCGAAGGGATTTCCGGCTTAACGGGCAGGACAGTATCATGTATGACGGTATTATGAGCAAGGTTCAGGCTTTACAGAACGCTGCCCTGGCAAGAGTTTACGGAATACAGGCAGGCCTTGAGGTGAAATTACCTGCAGGCTTCAGTTTTTCTTCAGATATTAATTTCCAGAAAGGAGAAGAAGAACTGGATGACGGAAGTACAAGCCCTTCACGCCATGCGGCTCCTTTATTCGGTATCACTCGCCTTAATTACAAGGCCGACCGGCTGCATATCAAATTTTATGCAGAATACCAGGGAGAGCGCAAGTATGAAGATTTGCCGGAAGAAGAAAAAGGCAAGGATGAAATCTATGCCAAAGACACCAACGGGAATAATTATTCACCTGCCTGGTGCACCCTCAATATGAAAGCTATCTATGAAGTGACGGATGTGTTTGCCATTTCAGCAGGTGTAGAAAACATTAGCGACAGGCGCTACCGGCCGTATACTTCCGGTATCTCCGCCCCGGGAAGGAATTTCATACTTTCACTGAGAGCAAACTTTTAGATCGTACTTCTTTTCTGCTTTTATGTTTTTCCATGGTATGAAACGATCCCTGTGTATATTCATTTTCTGTGTGCCTCTTTTTCTGCTGCTACCGGCACAGAACCCCATCAGCCCGCCCGGAGCATATATTGCCGTTCCCTATAACAACGGCCTTCTTTTTGCCCCGGACTGTGCAGAAAGAAATGGCAAATACTGCCTCTATTACTGCCATCCCGACAGGCTGAATGCCGAAGGAGTGGCCATAGACGGCATGGATCCCCCCGGCCCTTTCGGAAAAGGGCAGCCAATCAATACCTGTGGATATAACCAGATTGACCCGGCTGTATTTACTGATGATGACGATACGGCATATTACCTGTGGGGCCAGTTCAGCCAGAAAATGGCCATATATCACATTCATACCGTCAACTCCCACGGTTAAAGAACTGCCTTCCGATTTCAGGGCACCCCGGCCGGTCAGTTAAAGAGTATATTTGTACCTTGATTTCTTAAAAATGACATCAGCTAAACCATACACCCCGAAGACTGACATAGATCCCAGGTGGCTTAAGGCTTCCGTTGCAGGAAGCATGTGGGCTGCGTCCGAGATAGTTATAGGAAGCTTCCTCCATAATCTGAGAGTACCATTTAGCGGCAGTGTATTAACTGCCATAGGCATAATCTTACTTATTTCCATAAGCTATAAATGGAATGAAAAAGGTCTATTCTGGCGTGCCGGTTTAATCTGTGCCCTGATGAAAACCTTATCGCCCAGTGCATTGATATTCGGACCAATGATTGCAATAATGAGCGAGGCACTGCTGATGGAATTTTCAGTGAGCCTGATGGGGCGGACTTTTGCAGGCTATATTACCGGTGCTGTTCTTGCAATGTCGTGGAGCCTTGTACAGAGAGTCTTAACACTGATAGTATTCTATGGGACAAATATAATCGAGGTATATGCCGGTCTGGCTGACATGGCTGAAAAGCAAACTGGTATCCGGGCTGACATGGCCTGGCTGCCTTTATTGGTCCTGCTGGCTGCTGATGTCATACTGGGCATTATCACTGCGGTTACAGGGCTCAGGCTTGGCCGCAGGATAGCAACTGAAACTGAGGCAAAAATTCATTCTGACCCTAAGATCACAATTAAAAACAGCTTTAATGGCCCTGATCAGAATACTTCATACTCCCTGGTATGGCTTTTTGTTAACCTTTCTCTCCTCACAGCCGCCATGCTTGTGCTCAATTTTTCATCCCTGATTGTCTGGCTCGTAACAGTACCTGTGATAATCAGCTTATGGATAGTGAGATACAGACGGGCAATGCGCCAGTTGATGAACCCAAGGTTCTGGCTGTTCTTTATACTGATCACTTTGATCACTTCATTCGTTTTTACCAGGGCCCGTGAAGGAGAGGATATTTTAAGACAGGGATTAATTGTAGGCTTACGTATGAATTTCAGGGCTGCCATTATTATTATAGGTTTTTCTGTCCTTGGAACTGAACTTTATAATCCTGTAATAAGGAATTTCTTTACCAGGACGTCATTCAGAAATCTTCCGCTTGCCCTTGAGCTGGCAGTTGAAAGCCTTCCTCTCTTCATTTCCAGCATTCCCGGTTTCCGGACAATTGTCAAAAAACCTGTTACCGCACTCTCAGGTGTCATTGCCAATGCAGGTACACGTTTACATGAACTACAGAAAAAAAACACTGAAAATCCGAAAGTTATTATTATTACCGGTTCGCTGGCCGAGGGAAAAACAAGCTTTGCAAAAAAGCTTGCCGAAATACTAACACGGAATAATTTCCAGGTTGACGGAATACTTACGGAAAGAGTTATGGTCAATGAAGAAACAAGAGGTTATGACCTGGTCGGCATTAAATCAAAGAAGAGGGTAGCTTTCCTTAGAATAAACCGGAATGATGGACTGGAGAAGATAGGTAGGTACTCCATATTCCCGGCAGCCATCGGGCTGGGTAATAAAATACTGTCCAGCAAGAGTGCTGATACAATCACTGTGATAGATGAGGTGGGAAGGCTGGAGCTTGAAAACAAAGGATGGGCACCATGCCTTTCAGGGCTCCTGACAAACAAGGATGGAATTATTATTTTAACCGTGAGAAATGAATTCCTGGATGAGGTAATAAAGAAATGGGGAATTATGAACTCCCATATAATAAAAATCTCCGGGTGTTCGGCACAGGAAGCATTTGATCTTATCCGTGATCCTGCCAACTGAGATTATCTACGATTCAACAATCAAATATTACGACCCGGCCGGCTGGTTTCAGATGCCATGCAGATGCAGGGACTGGCAATATATGTATTAGACAGTTTGAAATTCAAGCATGTGTTTATGCCAGATTTACTGGAAGATTTTGATATAGAGTTTCAGAACCGGGTCAGTTTTACAAGCAGATATCAGGAGCTTACCTGGTCAGCCATAACCAAGCATAATAACGAAGTCTGTGCTGTAATAAAGTTTGAATCAGAATATAACCCTGTTAAAGCTGACACTCCCGGGATGTCATTTAAAGGAAGATCATTATACTACGGAGAAATGTGGGTGTCACTGGAAGACAGGCAGCGGGCGCGATTATGCTCTTGATTTCTCACTTGACAGGCTTGAGAAGATGGCAGACCCTAAAAATTCTTCAGGGTGAACAGGAATTATATCGTGAATATTAACGCCGTAAAAGACATAATAGTATATTCATCCAGCAGGCTAAAATTAATTGTTGAAGGGCATGATGAGGAGGATGATATTGTTGTCAGCAGGAATCGTGTTGCTGATTTCAAAAAATGGATGGACCGGTAAATTTCCCATGTAACTTTTTATAACTTTATCCGTCATATAAACGATAACTGACTATGACACCACAGGAGTATAATAAAGCAGTTGAAGAATACTCTGACCGCATATACCGCTTCGTCCTGAAAAGCATGGGTGATCAGGACAAAGCAAGGGATGTGGTTCAGGACTGCTATGAGAAACTGTGGATAGGTGTTGAGGAAATAGACTACGTAAAGGCAAAAGCCTGGCTGTTTACTACTGCGCATAATTCAATGATTGACATCCTGAGAAAGGGAAAGAGGCTTGTCTCCGTTGACTCACCACCAGAACTAATGCACGAACAGACCTATTCCGACCTGAATGAAATACTACATCAATGCCTTGGCAGACTCAATGAGTCATGGCGATCGGTAATACTGCTGAGAGATTATGAAGGATACAGCTACAGCGAAATAGGTGAGATAACAGGACAATCGGAATCACAGGTCAAGATAAATATATACAGGGCAAGGATGGCCCTGCGCAAAATGATAGGTAAAATGGAAGTACTGGTGTGAAATGATAATAAACAGGCAAAATTATCAAATATGGATTACTGACTATTACGATGGTCAGCTCGACGATTTCCAGGCTGAAGTGCTCATGGATTTCCTGGCTGACAATCCTGATCTTATGCCTGAATTTGAAGAGTACAAGGGATTATTCCTAAGCCCCGATGAACAGAGTAAATTCGATAAAAGTGAACTCCTGCGCACACCTGAACAGTTAACAAATGAACAGGTTGAACATTTTTCAATCGCACTTTGCGAAAATGATCTCAACGAAAAGCAAAAACCGGAAATTATTGAGCTTAAAAAATCGGATCCCCGCTTCCGCAAAATTATCGGCATATATGAAAAAATAAGGCTTGAAGCCGATAATACAATATATCCTGAAAAGTCATCACTGCTTAAAATACCTCAAAGTAGAAGAATCACGGGAATAATTCTTACTGCACTCTCAATAGCTGCTTCAATAGCTGTCATGACTGGTCTCTACCTTATATTTGACCAACAGCAGGCAGTTAGTATCGATGATAGTACCCTGACAGCCTACAGCCCTGAAGAAGAAAGCGGGCAGGCAAGCCAGGAAAAAACTCCGAGGCTTGACCTTACAGATGAAACACCAAGGCATTTAAGCACCCGGACAGACATGCAGCTTGCCGGGACAGTCAAGACATCAGAAATTATGAAGGATGAAAATACTACCGGACAAAAGGAAACCTGGATGCCCCTGAGCCATCTCCCAATACGTGAAGAAATAAATCTCGATAATAAACAGGTCCCTTATTTGCTGGCAGTAATAAAACCCTATGATATAGTCCTGCCTCCGGAATCCGCTGATACTGCTCAAATGTCAATACGGGAATTCCTGGCCTACCACTTCAGAAAACAGATACTCGACGAAGAGGATCCCGGTATAGAACATCTCAGGGCATGGGAGATAGCCAATGCCGGAATCAAGGGGGTTAACAGCCTCCTTGGATGGAACATGGACCTTCAGACAGGGGAAACTGAAGACGGCAAACTTAAAAATATAAGCTTCACAAGCGAACTGATTAAATTCGACCATAAATCCAGAAAAAAATAACGCCGGCCTGTAACTTTCTGCCTCCTCATTTCGTCAGAGCCTAAAATCATAATAACACAAAAAAATTTATCATGAAAAGAATTGTTTTTTTAATCACCATAGCTTTTATCCTTGCAAACACAATATGGGCCTCCGCACAGGATACAACCGAAATTAAGCTGAGGAAAAACGAAATCCTGAAAGTTACCGAAGATGAAAACAATACCAGTGTAACAGTAGGAGACGACTGGTTCGAAGTGGTAGCCGATGATGAAAATGTAAAAATCAGGTTTGGTCTCCATGGCCTTGAAATAATTGAAACACCTGAAGGAACAAAGGTGGACTGGAAGAAATATGAAGAAAAAAATCTTGACCACGAGGAAGATACCGGGGAAATGAGAAGGAGGAACAGGAGAAGGTTCTCCCCCCACTGGGCTGCCTTTGAGCTGGGAATAAATAATTACCTCACCTCAGACTATTCAATGAGTCTCCCTCCTGAAATGGCTTACATGGACCTTAATACGGGTAAGTCATTCAATGTGAATATCAATTTCGTACAGCTCGGCCTGGGCTTTTCAAGGCATTTCGGAATTGCTACCGGACTGGGCCTGGAATTCAACGACTATAAATTTGAAGGCAATAACAATATTACCAAGGATGAAGAAGGTATTATCATACCCTATTACCCTTCTGACGGAATAAATTTTGAAAAGACCAAATTATCAACTATCTATCTTACCATGCCCCTGATGCTTGAAGGACAGATACCGGTGAAATCACGAAGAACCCTCAATATTGCTGCCGGTGTAATCGGGGGTGTAAAGATTGGCTCCCATAATAAAATGGTTTATTATGACGGAGGAAAGCAAAAGGTAAAAGAGAATGATGACTTCAGCCTTTCGGTTCTCAGATACGGTCCTACACTGAGATTGGGTTATGAGTCATTCCAGGTGTACGCAACATACTACCTGAACGGCATGTTCATCCAGGATAAGGGCCCCGAACTTTATCCAATACAGATTGGGATATCCTTTTCCTTTAACGACTGATCATCACGGAAAAATTAAGAATGGATTGATGCACACTGAAACCCGACCGTTTCAGAAGCATCAATCCATTATTCATTCCCCTGGCTCTGCGCCCTGCTGCGCACCATGGTCCCGGGTAATCCCTGACAAAGGTGCCAGCCCTGTGCCAATCCGTCATTTTATTTTATCTTTGTTACCGGTATAAAACAATGTAAGATGGTAAACACAGACTACCTCTCCGACAGTGAAAAGAGGCGCTATATGATGCACATTAGGCTTCCCGTTATAGGAGAGGAAGGGCAGGTAAAACTCAAGAATTCCTCAGTCCTCGTAATAGGCGCAGGCGGACTGGGCTGCCCCGTACTTCAGTACCTTACCGCTGCAGGAATAGGAAATATAGGACTGGTGGATTTTGACCTCGTGAATGAAACCAACCTGCCACGACAGATCCTCTACCGTGCTGATGACATAGGCAAACTTAAAACCATTATCTCCAAAATCAGACTTAATGAACTGAATAATCATGTCAGTGTCCGGATACTGAATATAAAGCTCGGAAAGGAAAATGTCCTGAAAATCGTCCGTGACTATGATATAATAGTGGATGCAACCGATAACTATGAAAGCCGGTACATACTGAATGATGCATGCCTGATCGCAGGCAAACCAATGGTGCACGGGGCCATTTACCAGTTTGAAGGCCAGGTTTCCGTGTTTAATTATAATGACGGCCCTACCTACAGGTGCTATAACCCTGAACTAAAAAAAGAAAACAATAATCCTCACCCATCGGAAACTGGCATGATAAATGTATTGCCAGGTATAACCGGGACTTATATGGCCAACGAAGTGATTAAAATAATACTCCAGACCGGAAAAGTATTATCCGGGGAAGTCTTAATTTTCAATATATTAAACAATAAACATTACTTATTTAAAGTTATACCTGACCCACGGAACAAGTTGATTAAAGAGATTAAATAAAAATTATAATCTATGAGGTTATTATTGATTAGCAATTCGACGAATGCAGGTGAAGAATACCTGGATTATCCAAAGGAAGAAATCAGAAAATTTCTTGGAGAAAAACCCATTAAAGCCTTATTCATACCCTATGCTGCCGTAACTTTCTCTTTCAGTGACTATGAAAAGAAGGTGAGGAACAGGTTCAGGGAAGTGGGTCATGATATCGAATCCATCCATAATTTTCCCGATCCCCTGAAAGCTGTCACCGGGGCAAAGGCAATAGTAGTTGGCGGCGGCAATACATGGCAGTTACTTAAAATGATAATTGACAAGGGACTGATTGAACCGGTAAGGGAAAAGATCCTGGGAGGAACACCCTATATAGGATGGAGTGCAGGGTCAAATATGGCCTGTCCTACCATCCGTACAACCAATGATATGCCTGTTCTTGAACCTTCCTCATTTAAGGCCTTTAATCTTATTCCCTTCCAGATTAATCCGCATTACCTCGACGCCAACCCGGACGGTCATGCGGGTGAAACCCGGCAGCAAAGAATAGAGGAGTTCCTTGCCGTTAATCCTGGTATTTATGTGGCCGGTCTCCGCGAAGGTACAATGCTTCGACTGGAAAATGACAGGCTTGAGCTTATAGGACCCGGAAAATTAAGATTGTTCCGGAAAGGTGACGAACCGGCCGAATACTCGGAAAAGGATGACCTGAGCTTCCTGATGAAAAAATAAGAACTTGAATGAATGACTCGTGCAAGGAAAATATTGAAATATATCCTGGCTGCAGGTATATCCCTGGTAATTATATTATACCTGGTATCAGTAATTTTTGAAGCAAAAATCTCCGGAATATTTATCAGTGAACTTAACAAAAACCTTTCTGCACCGGTAAGCACCGGGGATCTGAACTTTTCATTATTGCGAAGATTTCCGCGTGCATCCCTTGAGCTTGAAAATATTCTTGTTAAATCACCTCGCTTGCAGGATGAAAAATCTGTAAATGTTTATCCCGACACCCTCCTGTACGCCGGAAAAATGATTCTTACACTCAAGATTGCCCCTCTGATCAAAAAAAAATATATCGTCGATCGTATCAATATCGACATGGCTATTATCAATATCAGTAAAGGACCATCAGGAAAGATGAATACAGATATTTACGAAAAATCTGTTCCTTCGGATTCTGCTGCAATGAATCTGAATATTAATAATATAAACATTAACAATTCAAGCTTTACTTACAGTGTCCGGGAGTCAGGTTTTTTTATCGCTGGAATAGTTAACAGCTCGTCAAACAAATTGCTCATGGAAGAAGGCATTACCAAGTTGCAATCAAAAAGCAGCACGGTAATATCCACATTGAATACCGGCGGGGGTTTTAAGTTAAACGATTCATATCCCCTAAAATTCCATGCAGACCTGGTTTTTTCTGAAGACAGCATAAAGATAGGACCTGCGGAAATTAATGTTGATGGCGTTCAGCTGCAGGGGGATTGCAGGATAGGGAAATCCGAAAAGGAATTATCAATTTCCCTGGAGACCGGGAAGGCAAATATCAGAAAGTTCGCAGGAATAATAATCCCCCGCAGTAAGGATCATATCGATAAATACGGTATTGATGGATTAATGACATCCTCTCTCAGTTTAAAGGGCAGCTATGCTAAAAGTTCTCCCCTCATATTAACGGCAAACCTTGAACTTGAAAAAGGCCTTGTAAATATTCCCTCAACTGATGTAATCATCGATAATATCAGGACCTCTGCCAGGCTCAGCATGGAATTCGGGAACGGTAACAATAACTTTGAAATCTATGCCGGCAGGTTCAATGCCAGTCTTGACAATACAGGTTTTTCAGGTTCATTCCTCATCAGGGACCTCAAAAATCCCTGCATTGACCTGATAATTGCAGGTCTCTTCCCCTCTGACCGTATTGCCGGCCTGCTGAATAAAGAGGAAATAACTTTTTCCGAAGGTACAGTAAGGATTAATGCCAGGTTATCAGGCTCAATACCTGCAAAAACAGAAGAAAGCAATTTTAATATTCTCGGGCTCCATCGTTCAGTAAATCTGGGACTGAACTCGGTAAATCTAGGCCTTCCCTGGCTGCAGGGTGAAATAAATAATATTCACGGCAACATTATGATTGCCGACAATATCTGGATCGATGATCTCAGCATGAGCTATAATGATCAAAATATAGCCCTTAACGGGATGATAACTGGGTTTAACAACTGGCTGCTGGATAAAAATCCCACCCTTGAAATAACAGCAGGCATATGGTCGGACAAGATTGACCTTGGCTCATTCAGGGATAATATTACAGGCGGCCCAAACAGGGAAGGAAGCCGTGAAACGAAAACCAGGCTAAACCTTAACATACTGTGCGATAGTATTATTATAGGCAATTTCAGGGCCTCCCTTTTTGACGGCAATCTGTCATATGTCACCGGGCTGAGCGACATTTCATCCTTCAGCATGAATACCCTTAACGGTTCCTTATCAGGTAATGCCGTGCTTGCAGATCTCGGGGATAGTACTTATGCATTAAGAGCTTGGTTTGATATTGAAAACATAGATATAGGCAAAACATTTTCAACCTTCAATAATTTCCGTCAGCATTATATAAAATCAGAAAATCTTGAAGGACTTATTACCGGAACGTTAAGCGTTTCGGTCACCGCCGACAGGCAATTTAAAATTAACATGGAAGACCTGGTCCTTAATGGTGAATATCAAATCATGGATGGTAAACTTGTAAATTTTGAACCCGCGTATAAACTTTCAAGATTTATAGAAATAGACGAACTGGCGGAAATTGAGTTTTCAAAGCTGGAAAACGAACTGATAATAAATAATGAAGTGATAACCATCCCCAGAATGGATATCAGCTCATCGGCCTTTAATATTTCCCTTGAAGGAACTCATGGTTTTGACGGTAATTATGAATACCGTCTCAAAATCTTATTATCTGAATTGCTCAGCAAGAAGAAAAATGAGAAAGTGAGTGAATTTGGTGTGGTCGAAGATGACGGACTGGGCCATACATCATTGTACCTCAGTCTCCGCGGCGATAAATTCGGTTCAAGGCTCAGTTATGACACCGATGCCCTCAGAACAGAATTGAAGGAAGATCTGCAAAAGGAAAAACAAACTATCAAATCTATCCTTAACGAGGAATATGGCTGGTATAAGGGTGATACCCTGACCGGTAATGAAACTGATAAAACGCGACTGTTCAGGGTAACCTGGGAGGAGACCGATTCAATCAGGACCGTGACAGCAGATTCAACTGAAAAAAAACTACCTTTATTAAAACTATTCAAAAGAAAGAATATAAATAAATAAACCACCGGGTTTGGATATATACAGGAGAAAAACCGTCTGGAAATTTTTACTGCTGATATTTGCTGTAATTATCGGGGTGGGTTCACTATTATATACCCAGGCTCTTGTTAATGACCTTAAAAACGAAGAAAGGGAAAAGGCTGAATTATTGGCCCGAACGTGGCGCATGCTAATCGACAGCAATGAAGATGAAGAATATATTGGCTTCCTTTTCTCCATTATCGAAAATAACACAACAATACCCGTCATCCTGGCTGATGAAAATGATAATATAATCGGCTATCATAATTTTGACTCGCTTAAGCTGAAAGATCCTGCTTACCTTGGCGGGCAGCTTAAGAGGTTAAAGGAAAAAAGTGATCCTGTAATAGTCGATTTTGGTGAAGGCTTCAGGAATTACATTTATTACAAAGACAGTATCATTCTTACCAGGCTTATTTATTATCCCTATGTCCAGCTGGCTGTTATCATAATGTTCATCCTGATAGCCTATGTTGCTTTCAGCATGTCACGGAAAGCCGAACAGAACAGTGTCTGGGTGGGTATGTCTAAAGAAACAGCCCACCAGCTTGGCACACCTACCTCATCCCTTTCCGCCCTCTCGGAGCTTATAAGCAGCAGATATCCAGATACCAGCATAGCGGAAGAACTGAACCGGGACGTCGAACGCCTTGAGAAAATAACCGAGAGGTTCTCAAAGATAGGTTCCGTTCCTGAACTCCGGAACGAAAACATCCTGTCGATAATCAACAGCAGCCTCAGGTACCTCAGATTGAGATCCAGCTCAAGAATTAATTTCAGCATCAGGCCTAATATACCCGAAGATACCCTTATCCCGCTCAATGCTCCCCTTTTTGAATGGGTGATAGAGAATGTATGTAAAAACTCCATTGATGCCATGAACGGTGAGGGCAACATTGTAATAACACTTACAGGCAACTATGAGCAACTGATTATCGATATTGCCGATACAGGTAAGGGAATACCAAAAAGTGCACAGAAAAATATATTCAAGCCCGGTTATACAACCAAGGCAAGAGGCTGGGGACTTGGCCTGTCTCTTTCCCAGAGAATTATAGAATTATTCCATAAAGGAAAAATCTTTGTTAAATCTTCCGATCCTTCCAGGGGCACTGTCATACGCATTATCCTCAAGACTGAATAATAATTATCTTTGTTCCCCTGAATTATGAATATTAAAAGGAAAGACATAGAAATAATGGCCCCCGCAGGGTCGCGTGAATCGCTTATGGCAGCCATCCAGGGGAAGGCCGATTCCGTATATTTCGGGGTGGAACAGCTTAACATGAGGGCGCGCTCATCACATAATTTCACTGAACAGGACCTTCCTGAAATAGTTGAAACCTGCCGGAACAACAATCTTAAAAGTTACCTTACCCTCAATGTGGTTATTTATGATGAGGAAATTGAACAGCTGAAAAGGATAATAAAAACAGCTGCTGAAAGCGGTATATCTGCCATAATTGCATCCGACCTGGCAGCCATACAGTATGCATATGAAGCAGGAGTGGAAGTACACCTGTCTACACAGGTGAATATAAGCAATTTCCATGCGTTGAAATTTTATTCACAGTGGACTGACACCGTTGTGCTTGCAAGGGAACTCAACCTGTCACAGGTAAGGAAAATATATGAGCAAATTCTTGAAGATAATACCCTTGGCCCTTCAGGCAGGCAGATAAGAATAGAAATGTTTGCCCATGGTGCATTGTGTATGGCTATATCAGGTAAATGTTACCTCAGCCTCCATGAAAATAATAAATCCGCCAACAGGGGTAACTGTTACCAGACCTGCAGGAAGGGATATACGGTAAGGGAAAAGGAAACAGGCTATGAGCTGGCTGTTGACAATGAGTATATCATGTCGCCGAAAGACCTGTGCACCATAGGGTTTGTAAATAAGCTTCTTGATGCCGGTGTGCGGGTGCTGAAGATAGAGGGAAGGGCACGGTCACCGGAATATGTCAAAACAGTATCTGAAGCATATAATGAAGCTGTCGGGGCCGTTATAGATGGCACTTATGACACCGTGCTGATTGAACAACTGAAGAATAAGCTGGCAAGCGTCTTCAACAGGGGTTTCTGGGATGGTTATTACCTGGGAAGAAAGATGGGTGAATGGAGCCATAATTACGGCTCCAGTGCAACAAGGAGGAAAATATACCTCGGCAAGGTTAATAATTATTTCACAAGGATGAAGGTGGCAGAGATAAAGCTGGAAACTGGTGACCTGCAAAAGGGAGACGAACTGCTTATTATTGGCCCGGGCACAGGCGTGATAAATTATACCGTGAATGAGATAAGGGTAGAGGATAAATCCACAGATAAATCGGTAAAAGGCGAAACATGTTCAATACCCGTTGCCACCTTTCTTCGCCGTTCAGATAAAATATATAAATGGGTTTACGCCTCAGATATCAGGCGCCAGTAAATCAATAAGCAATTTTATCTGCCAGCATCTTCACTTTCAAGGCATTTTCGCAGGGATCATCAGAGGGTGAATCTATAAAAACTACCTGCCCTTCCGGCCTCTGTGACAAACAGTAACGGTAGGTACTGTCATAATACTTCAATACAATTTCCATTGCCCTGCCAAGATTATTTGTCCTTATGGCTTCAATGGCCATTGACGTGTTATCTCCTCCAAGCTTCCTTGATATTTTTTCAACAGACTTAATAAGCTGATCGGCTCCGTATACCCCGTACTCTTTTCTTAGCCTGGGAAGACGGATCTTAATTTCCGGCATAAGAGCTATAACTCGTGATTGTTTCATAAGGGCAAAGAAATTTTGAGGTATGTTCACTGATCCGATATTATGGCTTTCGTCTTCCACAAAGACACGCTGTTCAGGCCTGGTAGTTTTCAGGGCTTCAAAAAGCAGATTAGCAAAATGTTCCGAGCCAGGTTGCTCAGCCTGTCCCAGTGATCCAAAAGCCGATCCCTTATGGCAGGCAATTCCTTCAAGATCAATAACCTGTTCTCCCATTCCTGACAGCTCGTGCAGTATAGCTGTCTTGCCACTGCCGGTTAATCCACCCAGGACAATCATTTTTCTTGACCTCCCCAGTTCTGCAAGTATGAAGTTCCTGTAAGCCTTATATCCCCCCTCTAGCAGTATACACTCAATTCCTCCATTGGAAAAAAGCCATGCCATGCTTTCAGAACGGCTGCCCCCCCTCCAGCAATAAAGTAAGAGTTTCTTATTATTCCCTGCTACCTTCAGTCCATGCTTCAGCAGGTCCGACATCTTAGGACCCACTATGTCAAGGCCTTTCATGATGGCATGCAGCCGGCCCTGCTGTTTGTACAGAGTGCCGACCACCCCTCTTTCATAATCATTGAAAAGGGGTATATTGATTGCCCCGGGAATATGGCCCTTTTTGAACTCGGAAGGTGTTCTGACATCAACAAGGGGAACTGAGCTCGATAGCTCAATAAATTCTCCGGCTCCGGTTCTGGCAGGATTAAAGCTCACTTTACCTGTAAAAATATTTTACCAATATCTTCCTTACATCTTCCTGCCTGACAGGTTTTGCTATAAAGTCTCCGATACCTGCAATCTCAGCTTTCTCTGCTGATTCGGCCGTACTGTCTGCACTCAGGGCAATAATCAGGGTGCCGGGCGATCGTTCCAGTATCTTTTTTGCTGCCATATAGCCGTCCATCTCGGGCATAACAAGATCCATGAATACAATATCATATTTCTTCGCAGACGCCCTCTCTACTCCTTCCTTACCGTCTCCTGCAATATCGGTAGAAATACCGAGGTTTTTGAGTATGGTAACTGCCACTTTCTGACTTATAAGATTATCCTCAACCACCAGTACTTTTAGATCTTTCTTAAGCTCATCAGGCAAGTCTTTCTCTGTTTCAGATTCAAGATTGGGAAACCTCTCTCTGAGGATATTCAATAATTCGCTTATTTTGTATGGTTTTACAATATATTCATCAATACCATATTTTATACACTTCACATAGTTACCCCTCTTATCGTTTGAACTGATCATAAGAATCAATAATTCGGTATGCAGCCCGTTCTCAAACAATGTTTTTGCAACATCGAAACCATTAAAGTCAGAGGTATCAAGGATAATTATCACCTTATACCTTTCATCTACATATTCGAGGTTTGATTTAACAAGATTCACCGTTTGTTTCTGCCAGCTGGTGACATAGGTGGCAAGACCAAGCTTGTGGAGGGCATTGAGAAGGTTTTCATCCCTCTCCCGCAAACCACTAATTAAAAGAGTCTTAATATCCTTATAATATCTTACCCTGGCAGCGTCATATTCTTTCTTTGTACGAATATCCGAATAGAACTTTAGGCTGAACTCAAACCTCGCACCCGGGGTATCAGCTTTGTCCGATAAGCCTGACGGTGTTGAAGGTTTAAGATAACCACCCATCATTTCAATAAGTTGCCTTGCTATCTGAGCCCCCAGTCTCTTGCTCCCATAATTCTGAAGGCTGCCGGTTTCAGCCTTTAAATATTCTCCAAACATTTTCCTGAGTATATTGCTGTCATAGCCCTTGCCAGTGTCTCTTAAATCAAATTTCACCAGCACTTCCCCATTCCCTGCATCCCGGGTATTCACAGTCAGTCTTATTTCTCCTTCATCAGTATGTTCAAGGGAGGTATTAAGCAGATGTGTTATTATCTGTCGGAACCTGAAGGGATCACCTATTACCCTTTCAGGCACCTCGTCAGAAAGTTCCCACTTTAATCTTATATTGTCACCTGCCGTAGTGTCTGCAACGTTGAAACAATATTCAATTTCTTTCTTTAAATTAAAGGGTATTGCATCCAGCATCAGGCTTCCCCCTTCAATTTTTGAAAAATCCATCAGGTCATTGACAATTTCCATCAGCTGGTCAGAAGAGCTTTTTACAAGGTTAATTACCTTCTGGCTTTCCGGATCATTGTCCTTTTTCGCCAGTATATCAGCCATACCTATTATACCATTCAGGGGTGTCCTTATCTCGTGGCTTAGCTTAGAAATAAATTCCGATTTCAACTCCCTGGATTTCGATTCCTGCTTATGCGCCATTTCCAGCAGAGTAACATCCATGAGTACTATCATGCTGGCCTCTTCCCCCCTGAAGGCTACCGGGATTTTCTTCCTGTACAACACAGTATCCACACCCTGTTTATTTATCACCATGAACTCGTTGGCTTCATAGCCGGATCCGAGGGTTTCTGCAAAAAATACCCCCTTCCCGGAAGGTTCTGTTTCCGGCATTATTTTGCCTTCCATTTCTATAATATCCGGGTAATTAAACATGGTAGCAGCACTCTTATTTGCCTTGATAACCTCATTATTTCCATTCACTACCACAATCCCAACGGGCATTAATTCTATCAGCCGGACAAAAGACTGCTCAGATTCCCTTAACCTTTCGGCACTGTAGGTCTGGCCGGCAATGAACCTGCGATAAAGAAGAATTAGGGAAATGACCAGGATAATCGTTAGTGATACTATAAGCAATGAATTGCGTATCAGGTAAATCTGATAGAAATCACCGGGGGCAGAAAATACCATACCGAAATTCCTTCTCAGTAATTCAACTGCATAATATGAGGAAATTACTCTCCGGCTGTCACCTGCCACCTCTATGGAATGCTCGGTATTAGCGTTAATCCCTTCCCTTATGTCATCATTAATACGTTTCAGATTCCTGACTGCAATATCATCCAGATTAGCCCTGTTACTGATATTGTCATCGTAATAGTTGGAAAAAATAATCTTTCCCTCCTCATCTACAAGCCATTGCCATTGCTGTTCTTCGATCTTGTATTTTCTGAATAAACTGCTGAAGTATTTAATGTAATTTACGGTTATAATAATGTTTCCGATAAGTTCATCCCCACTATTATATACAGGCTTGATGAGATCCCATTTATTCCTGCTGGGCTCAAGCCTGTCACTTTCCAGTAAATCTTTCTGGTCCTGGGCCAGATAAGTATTTGCTATCCAGGCATCGGTCTCAAGGTCCTTGTACAGGACAAATACTTGTGTTTCAGGACCATTATATTCTATCGTCTCTACAAAATTGTCATATTTGCCGTAATAAAATTTGAGTTTTTCTATTACCAGATCCTTCACCCCGGGCCTTTTCTCGTTAAATAAATCAGAAAGTTCTTCCTCCCGGATAATTTTATTAATATCCTTTTCAAATTCAATATTGGTGTTGTAAACTTCGGAACCGATTATTGCTATCTGCTGCCCGAGCAAATCCTTGACATAATCTATCTGTTTATTATATAAATTATTATAATAGAAAAAGTTAATAAGCAGGATAAGCAATAATATGATAACAGTAAATAGAGTCAGTCGCTTCATATAGACACCGTAGTTTATATAATCAGGTAAAGATAGGGTATTTTAAAAATAAGCAATAATTTACCGGTACTTTGAATTATTATCCTCAAAAATCTTCAGGTAGCTCCTGTATCTGAATTCTTTAATCAAACCTTCTTCGAGTTGTTTTTTGACCTCACATCCGGGCTCGTTAATATGGAGGCAATTATAATACCTGCACCTGTCTGAAGCCCTGAATATCTCGGGGAAGAAATGGTAAATCTCCTCCTTCTCCATATCTATAATGCCAAAGCCTTTAATGCCCGGTGTGTCAATTATATATCCACCTATACTTAAAGCATGCATTTCAGCAAATGTTGTTGTATGTTTCCCCATTTTATGGTATTCCGATATATTCTCAACTTTAATCTTGCATGAGGGTTCTATTTTATTTATAAGAGATGATTTTCCCACACCTGAATTTCCGGCAAGTAGAGTTACCCTGTCTTTTACCAGGTCTGAAATCAGGTCTATATCGGCATCATTAAACAATGACAGGCTGTATGAATCGTAGCCTATATTGCTGTATACTCCTATCAGGTAATCCCTTTTCTTTTTATGCCCTTCGGAATATATATCAGTCTTATTGAATATTATCTTCACGGGAACGCTGTAGGCCCCGGCCGTAACCAGCACCCTGTCGATAAATTCAGGATGTGTTTCGGGTTCTGTTATGCTTGCCAGCAATATCAGCTGGTCAATATTGGCAGCTATGATCTGCGATTCACTTGAAAGTTTGGATGCCCTTCGTATTATATAATTTTTCCTTTCTTCAATTCCTGTAATTATCCCCGTGCTACCGTCATCTGATAATTCAAATAATACATTGTCTCCCACCGTTACCGGATTTGTTGTCCTCAAACCTTGCACCCTGAACTTCCCCTTGATAAGGCATTCTGTAATTTCTCCCTTTTCATCAGAAACTTTGTACCTGTTGCCTGCTGATTTTATGACCAGTCCTTTTTTCATGTTGTCTCCCCTTGCTGCAAAAATAGCTAAAAATGAGACAAACCACTCAAACTCTTCAACTGCTAAAACTTCTTCTTGCTAACTCAATTCTCTCAGGCTTTCAGTTTCCCTCGCAGACTGCGGGGGTGCATCTCCCCTCTATCAGCCTTATGAGTCTCAGGCTTTTAGTTTCCCTTGTAGAACAGCGGGGGGTGCATCTCATCAAATCCCGTTGCCTGCTGGTATTTGCTGGCGGCAAGCAGGATACTTGCTTCATCATAAAGTCTGCCAATAAAGCAGATACTGGTTGGGCTTTTTTCTTCGTTGAAACCATTCGGCACAACAACACAGGGATGCCCTGTCAGGTTAGTAACCAGCAGTTGGTCACCCCTGAAACTCGGTGTTATAACAACATCATAATCCCTCATCAGTTTCTCCATTTCTTCCATCAGAACTGTCCTGTGACGGTTGGCCTGAATATATTCTACTGCAGGAATAAAACGAGCCGACCGGAAGGTATTCGGCCAGCTCCATTCCTCCTGTGCTGTAAGGGTTGAATCAAGCCCGCTTCTTGTCAGCTCATCAAAAGCTGCTGCTGCTTCCGCGTTTAGGATAATCCTCAGACTGCTTATGGGTATACCCTCAAATTCCATTTCAACTGGTATAAGTTCAACCCCCATCCTGTTGAAGACAGTAAGCACTTCCAGGTCATTGGCCTGATTTTCATAATCGCCCCTGAACTCATTCTTCAGGTATGCTATCTTAAGATTCTTTATATCAGTATTAAAGTTATAATTAAATGCCTTATCTACCACTGTGCGGTCGATGCCGTCGGGGCCCCTTATAACATCAAAAACAAGGGCGCAGTCATCGGCCGAGCGACATATAGGTCCTATTTTATCCATGCTCCAGCTCAGGGCCATGGCACCGGTGCGACTTACCCTGCCGAAGGTGGGTCTCAATCCTGTAACACCACAACGGGTCGATGGTGACACTATTGAGCCAAGGGTCTCTGTGCCTATGCTGAAGGCTACCAGTCCGGCTGCTGTAGCAGATGCTGATCCGGCAGATGAACCGCTGGATCCCTGTTCAGGATTCCATGGATTTCGGGATATCCCTCCAAACCACACATCACCCATAGCCAGGGCTCCCATGGAAAGTTTGGCAACAAGCACAGCTCCTGCTTCCTCAAGCTTTTTCACCACGGTGGCAGTCTGGTTAATAACCTGGTCCCTGTAAGGCATGGCTCCCCAGCTTGTTTTATAACCTTCAACCGCCAGCAGGTCTTTTACCCCGTAAGGTATTCCGTGCAGCGGTCCCTTATAATTACCCTGTGATATTTCCCGGTCGGCCTTTTCTGCCTGCTCCAGGGCAAGGTTTTCAGTAATGGTTACCACACAATAAAGGGAATCGCCATATTTCTTAAGCCTGTTAAGGTAAATTTTTGTGAGTTCGACTGAACTTAAATCGCCATTCCTGATCAATTGTGATAATTCTTCAACCGTAAGGAAGGCAATCTCCTCTTCACTTTCAGGAAGGGTCACTTCCCTCACCGGCACAGGATTGGCATATTCCTGCACCGGCTGCTCATCAGGGTTCAACAGTGGCTGAAACATCAACGCAGGAGCAATACTATTATCCAGGCTGTACCCGCGCATCCTCTCATAGCTCGCAAGCTGACGCCTCAGGTTTGACTGCATTTGATTGTGCCCGGCTGTATCAAAATGCAGGCCCATGAGATTTTCAGCATTAATTATCAGAGAATCATTGAAATCAGCTAATTCATTCCGCTGTTCACTGCCATTGCCTCCGCATGAGCTAAGCAGAGCCGTAAGAAAAACGGCAAGCATAAATAGATTAATATTTTTCATAATCCAGGTTTATTTTACCTGCAAAATACAAAAAAAGAAGATAAGGAATCATGAATACCCCCGGTAATTCGGAGATTCCTACAATTCAGTTTATATTTTGAATTGAATGGCCCGTTTAGCTCTCAGATGCCATCAGGAAGAAGGGTTTCATCTCGAAACTGTGATAGTAGGGCCTGAGACGTTCAGTGTTGTAATAATCTCTTACATTAACAAGTTTCTTGCTTGCTACAACCATATCAATGGGTACATTATCATACCTCCCATTCTTCAGTACCACAAGACGACCGTGAATACCTTTCAATATGAGGTCAAGAGCCAGGTTACCGAAGGCCATCGGAACAATCGAATCAAGGGCGTCCGGATCACCTCCCCTTACCATATAACCGAGCTTCTGGTTTATTACGTTGATGATTTTTCCCCTGTTATATTTCGCTGACAGGTTTTTCAGTTCATTCGATACAATATCACCTATACCACCCAGTTTTGCATGCCCGTATGCATCTTTCTCACTGTTTGAAAATATCATCTCCCCGCCCTCGAACATTGCACCTTCACTAATAAGTAAGACGGCATATTTACTGGGGTTTGCATTCCTGTCCTTCACAAGTAATTTAGCCAGATGATCAATATTAAATTTATACTCGGGTATAACACAACGGTTCGCCGATCCTGCCATTGTCGGGAGCATGGCAGTGAAGCCGGCATAACGTCCGAATACTTCCAGTACCATCAGTCTTTCATGTGAACCTGCCGATGTCCTGAGACTGTTAGTCATCTGTATGGTCCTTGTAACACAGGTACTGAAACCTATGCAGTAATCCGTGCCAGGCACATCATTATCCATGGTCTTGGGTATGGCAACAACCTTTACTCCCTGCTTGTAGAGGTGAACACCGTAACTAAGGGTGTCATCACCCCCCATGGGAATAAGGTAATCAACACCCAGCCATTCAAGGTTTTTTATCACCTCAGGAGTAAGGTCATTCATATCTTCACTGTAGCTTTCCTTTAAATGATCAGGCAAATCGGATTTAGGAACATGGCTGGGTCTTGTTCTTGATGTATGCAGAAAAGTACCCCCTGTTCGTCCTGCCTTGTTAACAATATCATCTGTTAGTACCTGGTAACAACTGCTGTTATCAGCCTTCTTATCTCTAATTAATTCAACGATGCCTGCCCATCCTCTCCTCAGGCCTATGACCTTATATCCTTCACGGTTTGCCCTGATTGTTACTGCCCTGATAGCCGGATTAAGTCCCGGCACATCCCCTCCGCCAGTAAGAATGGCGATAACTCCTTTGTGTGTTTGCTGGTTAGCCATAATTTAGAATGATTTATTTTATATCCTGCTGCTTAACGGCGCTCAAAAATAAGATATTTGCTTTTAGCAGCAAAATTTTAACAGGTATCCACTAATTGATTGTTTATTAATAATATTCTTTACTTTGGGAAAGGAAATATTTCAACTGGCAGCCTATTGGTTTAATAGTCAATTTATTGCCATCAACAAACTGAAGCATCGTTATGGATAAAAAGCAAGAGTCAAAAGATCCGGATTCCTTGCATCCTCAAAAATAACGTTCACCGGATAATCAGGCAGGTTTGATGAAATATCCACCCATGTATTACCATAGTCTGTTGTCTTAAGTACGTATGGATTGATATCATCATTCCTGTAACCCGTATTGGGTGAGGCAGCTTGTTGCTTCATCATGTTTTGAAGCAATTATTCTTGAAACCCACCTTCCCTGCTGAGCTCCGGCCTTCAATACATTTGCGGTAAGTTCCTTCCATGAAGCCCCATGTTTCATCATCAATATTTGCTGTCTTCCACCGGTCTCAATCAGTTTCCGCTGCGAGCCAGCCCCGGTTTCCCAGGGCTCGGTTTATAATTATTCCCCTCCTATCTGCATTTCTCTTACCCTGAAGGTGGGGGAGGCGAAAGTATCATTCATATCAATATCGGTACCCATCATATCTATATCATTAAGGATATCAGATGCCTTGCCTGCTATGGTCAGGCCTTTTACCGGGTGTGATATTTTACCATCCTCTATCCAGAATCCGCTGGCACCACCGCTGAAGTTACCGTTGACAGAATTAATCCCGTAGCCTGTAAGTCCCTTTAGCAGCAAGCCCCTTTCTGTTGAAGCGATAATTTCATTTCTTGTATGCTTTCCGGGCAGCAGGTACACGTTATGTGTCCCTATACCGGGTAATGAGGTAAATCCCCTTCGTGAAGCGTTTCCCGTACTTACCGTCCCGGCTCTTCTAGCCGCAGAGGTATTATAGATAAATGATTTAACAAGTCCATTTTCAATAAGGGTATTTTTCTGTGTAGGTACCCCTTCCCCGTCGAAGGGTGCACTGGCCATTCCTTTTTCTTTGGTACCGTCATCAATTATGGTGAGCAGTTCGGAGGCAACCTTTTCATTCATTGAATCTTTCAGGAAACTGGCTCCCTGTAATACCCTTTCACCATTCAGTGCACCTATCACACCTCCCAGCAATGACCTTCCCACATCGGGATCAAAAATAACCGCTGCCTTTTGTGTACGGATCATCCTGGGATCAAGCATTTCATAGGCCTTTTGAGCAGCTTTTGCAGCCACTTCCCCGGGTTTTTTCAGATCACTGAACTGGCGTCTTGAACAATATTCGCCCCCGGTGTTTTTCTGGTCGCCCTTTTCTGCAACCACACTCACGCCTATACCACAAGCACCTGATTTATATGATTTTACCAGCCCCGTGGAATTGGCTATAAACACTTCTGTTTCAGATTCACTGAAGCCGGAGCCCGAGCTTTTACTTATTCTGTGATCGCTTAAGGCGAGTTTTTCAAGCTCAATGGCCATAGCGATTTTTTCCTCCATTGAAACAGTGGCTATTGCAGGGTCGAATAAACCCTCTATGTCGCTTATCCCCTTATCGTCAGTAAGTATATTGCTTTCATCCGGGCTTGTAAGCCTGGCAAAGGCTATAGCTTTTTTTATAGTTGCTTCAAGTGCCTTATTGCTGAAATCGTTACAATGGCTGAAGCCCATCTTATTGTCAACAAACACCCTGAATCCCACTCCATGGGATGAAGCTTCTTCTATTGTTTCAATTTCATTGTTCAGTACCTGAATGCTAAGGTTCCTGGTCGACTGCAGGTATACTTCGGCATCATCGGCTCCAAATTTCAGGCATTTATTGACCAGCTTTACTGTAAGATCCTTATAATTCATTTCTTTGGCTTTTTAATCGTTAATATAAACTAAAATTGTTTATCAGGCCTTTGAGCCTCCCACATTGATACCACGTATCCTTACTGTGGGCTGTCCGGCATCCACTTCGGCCGACTGGCCCTTACCGCATATACCCGGGCCAAATTCAAGATCATTGCCCACTGCATCAATATTTGAAATTACATCCATACATGAACCTATAAGCGTTGCGCCTTTTACCGGCCTGGTTTTCTTTCCGTTTTCAATAAGGTAGGCCTCACGGCAGGTGAAATTAAAAACGCCGGTCACCGGATTCACACTTCCCCCGCTTAGACTCTGAACATAAATGCCCTTCCTGGTTGACGATAAGATATCAGCAGGATCTGAATCCCCGTTTTCTATAAAGGTATTTGTCATTCTCGGTATTGGGAAGTATTTGAATGATTCCCTTCTGCCATTACCTGTTCTCTGCATGCCCAGTTGTTTTGCACTCAGTATATCAGTCATATAGCCCTTCAATACCCCATTTTCTATGAGTACATTTTTCTGGCTTTGTGTACCCTCATCATCAAAATTTATTGTTCCCCTGGCATTGGCTATGGTCCCGTCATCCACCATAGTAAAAACATCGCTGGCCACCTTCCGGCCTATTTTTCCCGTAAATGCTCCAATACCCTTTGCAATATTATCGGCTTCAAGCGGATGGCCCACGGCTTCATGCACCAGGACCCCACCCCAGCCGTTCTGCATTACTACATCCATCATTCCTGCAGGGGCATCCTCGGCATCAAGCATCGCTATTGCTTCACGTGCTGCCCGCCTTGAAACTTCCTCCGGGCTTACCTCATCAAACATCTCGAAGCCGCTGTGACGGCTGAGCCTTTCCCGTGACAGGTGTCTTGCCTTTCCGTCATCACTCATTGTCTGGACAATAAAGAAAAGCAGGGGCAGCTCATCACGAAGGTATATGCCTTCGCTGTTTGCTATAACACGAGCACGTATTTCATCATAATAGTCAATCATAGCCATCTTTATCCTCTCATCATAATCCATTGCTGCCTGGTCGGCTCTCTGCATTATTTCTATCCTTTTCCGGTCTGTGACATCTTCAAGCGGCCTTTGAACCGTAATAAAACTTTCCCTTGAAGCCTCGTTCACATTAACAGGTGTAACCGGACCTCCTTCCCTGGCCACATAGGAAGCAACCCTTGCTGCCCTCAGCAGATTTTCAGTATTGATATCGTCGGTAAAGGCATAGCCTGTTTTATTACCGGATATTACTCTTACACCTGCACCCTGGCTTATGCCATACAGGCCGCTCTTGAATTTCGACTCTTCCATAACGACATTCCTGGAAGTGCGGTTTTCAAGGTAGACTTCGGCGAAATCACCTCCTTTGCCCAGTGCTTCTGCAATAACCTTATCAAGGCTTGCCTTGTCAATATCGAGTCCGCTTGCCGATAAGCCCTGTGGCTTGCATGAAGTAAGCTGTGATAACAGGGCGGGAGTTGCCGCTATAAGAAGTCCGCCCTTCATACTTAATTCCAGGAATTTTCGTCTCGGAATATCCCTGACAAAGTATTTCTTTTCATTCATAACTGTTGATTTTAAATATTTTATAAGATCCCCCTTATTTATGAGCCGTTAAATTATTTAAAAAAAATCAGAAAGCATATTAGCTGACAATATTTAACATTAATTTGCTTTTTGATCACTCAGGGATTCAAATCTTGATATTATTACAGCACCGCAGCTGTCACTGAATACATTTGCCGTTGTCCTGAACATGTCCAGTATCCTGTCAACTGCCAGTATTATTGCCACACCCTCCAGGGGCAGGCCTACAGCACTGAGAATTATTGACATCATAACCATGCCGCTCATTGGAATGCTTGCGGCCCCTATCGATGCCAGTACTGCCGTAACTGCTACCGTGATCTGTGCGGTAAAGCTGAGGTCAAAGCCATAAACCTGGGCTATAAAAATGGTTGCCACGCATTCGTACAGAGCAGTGCCATCCATATTCATTGTGGCTCCTATAGGTAAAACAAAACCGGCTGCCCTTTTTGATGCACCCGATTCTTCGGTTACGGCTTTCATTGTGAGTGGCAGGGTGACAATCGTGGAACATGTTGAAAAAGCAGTGAAAAGAGCCGGGAGCATACCACGGTAATGTTTTACGGGATTTATTTTGCCCAGGGTTCTCAATAACAACGGAAGGGTAATTAACATGTGTATTGCCAGGCCGGCCAGCACCACAAGGAAATAAAATCCCAGTGATTTGAAAGCACTGAAGCCGGTCTCTGCCACTATCTTTGAAATTATCCCGAAAACTCCAAAGGGTGCAGACCATATTATGAAGGTGGTCATTTTCAGCATAGCTTCAAATGCTGCATCAAAAACATTCCTGAGCAGGTCTCGCTGATCAGGTTTTAGCTTTGTAATGAAAAAACCGAAAAGGATGGAAAAGAATATAACGGGCAAGACATCGCCCGATGCCATTGCATGAATGGGATTCTCAGGGATTATGTTCAGCAAAATATCACCCAGGCCCTGCTCAATAACATCTATACCTGTCGGCTCTGCCTCGAGGCCAATCTCGGCTCCCCTTCCTGGTTGCAATATATTTACAAGTGTCTGACCGGTTATTATGGCCAGGCAGCTGGTTATGAGGTAATATGCCAGAGTTCGCAAACCAATGCGTCCCAGTCCATGTGCTGATCCGACCTGAGCAACAGCGCTTATTATAGAAGTAATAATAAGCGGAATGATTGCCATCCTTAATAATCGCAGAAATATACTGGCCAGAGGTTCAACAAAAGGAATGATTCCTTCTCCAAAAACGGAACCCGCGATTATACCAAGGATGAAACCACCGAATATCCAGAATGTCAGGGTGTACTTTCCAGTTTTTGGCATATTCCAGTTTACCCGGTTTGGACCTGAAGATCCATCGAAGTAATTCAGACCCGTACCATCATTTACTTAATAACAAACTCTTTTTCTTTCAGAATCCCCCCTCTTGTGGATGAAACAGTTGCCTCACCCCTGATTTCAGCTTCCCTATATAGCCGAACCGTGAACTCCCTGCTGTTAGTACAGCCTCCCTGGGCATATCCCGCATCGAGAGTAAGGGATGATTGTGCCCGGTCTCTTCCATACCTTCCATAATAGCCTCTTCCCCTGCCTCTTTCTTCACTTATAATTTTCATCACCGGGTCTTCTCCTTCCACCAATTTCCTGTCAAAACTTATTGTCACCTGGTCCTCCTTAACAATTTTTACCAGGTGTGCCTGTTTAAGTGCCGTTGGTAATTTACCTGTATTCCTGTATGTTACAGTTATTCTGTAATCTGTTGAGTCTTTTTTATATGACTTTTCTTTTTTAACCTTAATATCATCCCACTCCAGCATTGGAAGATGCTTCACCATTTCCAGGTTAAACAGTGCCTGGTTTTTTGCCCAGGGTAAAAGATGTCTGGCAGGCGGATTCTGGGAAAAGAATTTCGGGTGGAAACCACCTATTTCCACCTTGCCATACACCGGATGTACAGCTTCAGTCCATTCAATGAAACCATCTCCGTTATTTTCCTCATCATCCCATCTCAGCAGATCAATTTCATCAATATCCCCATCGTCATCATAATCTTTGAACCTGGCCCCGTTCCAGAGCTCATCGCCGTACCATATTGAACCATAGTACCAGTAACCGAAATCCGGACCGTGACCGAAGAGGGGATTTCCTCCCCCGTAATCCTGGTAGACATCACCTGCCCTTTGGTAGCCTGTTATTTTCTTTCCTATTTCATCAAAATACTTATACCACTCAAGATCTTCTTCATACATTCTCTCATCTGAAGGAGATGTTGAAGGTGGTCTGAGGTGCATGGGAACCCTGGTATCCATGGAGTTGACTATATAAACATTGGGATGTGACAGGAGGAAAGTTACAACTGAACGTGTTTCTGTCTCACTCAGCGGGTATTCTCCGGCACCCCTCTGAGTAAACCCTCTTCCTGTTGCCTCAACATTACTTTCGGGTCTCCAGTTTTCAGGATAATTCCTGTGAAGATCAAGCCCCCCGATACCGTCTTCATTAATGCGACCGTCACCATCATTGTCAATACCTTCCGGCTCGAGCCTGTAATCTCCTTCGCCGGGGCTTACTCTTTTCATTATCCTGCCACCCGGATCTTCAGGATCAATTATCATATTGCCCTTCTCATCGTCTTTCCATCTCATCGACAATATTATGCCATCACCATTGATATCATCCGGGGAGTCCTCATCCAGCAAGCCGTCATTGTCATTATCGGTTGGTCGCACGGTACTGCGGTTACTCTGGGCTGTATGTATGTAAAGGTTATGCCCGTCAGGGTTATTCACGGGCCTCAGATAGAAGGTAAAATTATCAACAAGCCTGCTTATTTCATCATCCTTGCCATAAGAGTTTAAAAGGTACCGGGCAAGCCACATGACTGATTCAGTACTGGTTATCTCACCACTGTGCCTGTTACCTTCAAAAAAGGCAGCAGGTTTATCGGTATGTTTCCCCTTACTTTTGTTTGTAATGGTCATCTGTAATATTGGCCTTCCTTCAAAACTTTCGGCTACCTGGTAAAGATCAACGAGGTCAGGATATTCCTGTGACCATCTCACCAGCCACTCATTTATCACATCGGCGGAATGGAATTTGTCAAAGTCTAATTTCTCTCCTGCAATATATTCCACGTCATCATGCCTTACCTGGGGGAAAAAACTCAGGCCATGCCTGTAACCGCCAACGGTGTATACCGAATCATTGGCATCCGACTCGGGCCAGATAACAGGATTCAGGATTTTATAGTCCTGACTGAAAACATTAGCTGCCAGCAGAACAAGTGAAATCAAAAACAACGTCCTCTTCATTTGTACGGATTTAAAAGGTTCAGAAATAAACTATATAAAAGTATTAATTTCTGCGAAACAGGATCTGCCAATACGAATGTTCTGGAACAGTCTTATGCAGATGTCATCCCTTTGAGGATATCATCTCAAGCTTCTCCGGATTAACAATTTCAATCGTCTTACCATGCAGCTGAATGATGCCTTCCTTTCTGAAATCTGAAAGGCTTCTTATGACATTCGCCGTACTCATGCTTATATAATCGGCTATCTCCTTGCGCGAAACAGGCAGCTCAAAAATCATTGACTTATAAATATCCCTGGCAAAATATAAAAGGATATAAGCCACCCTGCCGGCAAGATTGCGGCTTCTGATATCCAGAGTCTGCAAAATAATCTTATCGCTTATCTGTGAAAGCTTGATCATCAGCTGAAGTGCAAAATTACCATGACTCAGCACCAGTGACCGGATATGATCCAGCTTAATGCTGCATATCACCGATTCCTCAATTGCCGACACTGAGTATTTATATCTCTCTTCAGAGAAAATACTTATGTTGCTGACAAATTCAAACGGTTTTGTGATTGCTATTATCTGCTCATGCCCCGTCTGTGTCTCCTTGTATACTTTTACAAGTCCGCTTTTTAAATACTTAAAATCCTGGATGGGATCATCTTCCTTATGTATAATACCTCCCCTGCCGAATGAGTATTCCTTATGGTAGTCACAAAGTGTTGTTACTTCCGAATCCCCGAGAGTCGAAAATGCCACATTCCGGAACTGGCAGTCTGAGCACTGGCACTTATTATTTTTTATCATACCTTATTAACAATTTATATCTACAAAGTAACCTATTTAAATAATTATCCTGACAAATTTATCCGGTTTTTATATTATTGCTTTTTTCTGACTATTTTGACCACCTTTAACAAACATAAGCAAAATATGTCCTTCGGCGGATCGATATACAAGACAGATTATCACGTACACACATATTATAGTGATGGCAAAGCCTGGCCTGAGGAATATATAAGCAGGGCAATTGATGCCGGCCTTTCGGAAATAGGCTTTTCCGATCATCTTACCCTTACCGGGGAGCAGCAGGACTGGAGCATAAAGCTATCATTGCTTGATGAATACATTAACCGTATCATAAAACTTAAGGAAAACGAAAATGCCTTAATTGTCAGACTTGGCCTTGAGGTTGATTATTTCCCGGGCAAAGAAGAAGAGATATCCGGGTATATCGCTGGTCTGCCCCTGGATTATGTTATTGGTTCTGTACATTATATGGAGGACTCCAGTGTAGACCTTGGACCTGAATATTATGAGAATAAAGACATAGACATGATTTTTGAAAAATATTTTGGCCTTGTAGCGCAGGCCGCATCTTCAGGTTTATTCGATTTTATGGCACATCCCGACCTCGTCAGGATTTTCAGGTATCATCCTTCTCATAACGCTGAACCTCTTTACCGTAGCCTGGCAGGACAATTAAAAAAGTCAGGTGTAGCTTTTGAAGTTAACACCAACGGGATGAATAAACCTCTCCGTGATTTCTACCCTGACCGTCGCTACCTGCATATATTCAGGGAAGAGGGAGTGCCTGTACTTGTGAACTCAGATGCACATAGTCCGGCCCGGCTGGGGCAACATTTCGATGAGGCTTACAGGCTGCTGAAAAAGGCCGGGTTCACCGAAATGGCTACATACCATGAAAGGAAGCCTGAAATGAAGAAATTCACATTATGAGTGCATGCTTTAGAGGCTTTCAGGCAAGAACAGTGTGTTCCAGCAGGATTTTCACACCTATGCCAATTAGCAACAATCCTCCGATTATTTCAACCCTAGATCCAAGCCTTGGCCCGGCAAACTTGCCTATCCTTATCGCTGTCATTGAAGCCAGGAAAGTTACCAGGCCTATTATTATTGCCGCAAACCATATCCTTTGAGAAATTAAGGCAAAACTTATTCCAACAGCCAGGGCATCAATGCTGGTACCTACGGCCATTGAAAAGAGCGTGTAATTTGTTATTGTATTATTTTTCTTCCGGCAGGGTAGTGTGCCAAGACCTTCTATAACCATCCTCGTACCTATGAAAGCCAGTAAGCCGAAGGCTATCCAGTGATCAAGCGATTCAACGCGCTCATGAACAAAATATCCAAGGTAAAAACCTATTACGGGAAACAGACCCTGGAAGAGAGCCAGTACTGTAGCAATTTTTATTGCACGGCCGAAGGAAATATCCGGTTCCATTGCACCAGAGCCAAGGGAAACAGCAAATGAATCGAAGGAAAGACCGACTGCTATGATAAATACAGTAATAAATTCCATTACTCCGGAGAAAAAATGAATACAAAAGTATTATTTAGATTATGAAAAACATAATTTCCCGTGTAAAAAATACCAACGTTATGCTCTGGGATATTTAGTATCTTTGACCCTTTATTACAGAAGCTATGAGAGCAGTTGTCCAGAGAGTAAGCACAGCATCGGTCACCATAGAAGGCCTGGTTAAAACGAAAATAGGAAAAGGCCTTCTTGTTCTCCTTGGCATTGAGGATGCTGATAATGAGGAAGATATTAAATGGCTTGCAAATAAGATTTATCAACTCAGGATCTTTGACGACAGTGAAGGAATAATGAACCTGTCGCTCGGTGATATTGAGGGTGACATAATTGTTGTAAGCCAGTTCACTCTGCATGCAAAGACAAAAAAGGGGAACAGGCCATCATATATAAAAGCAGCAAAGCCTGGTAAAGCCATACCTGTTTATAGGAGGTTCATCGAATATTTTACCGAATTATCCGGCAAGGAACCCGGTACCGGAGAATTCGGGGCAATGATGGATGTTAGCCTGGTGAATGACGGACCGGTAACTATCATCATTGACACAAAAAACAAGGAATGAATACAAAAGAGCTAAAGAGATCTGTACTTTATATAGCAGCTTTTGCAGCCTTTATAACGCCCTTCATGGGCGCCTCAGTAAACCTTGCCCTTCCTTCGATAGGTGAAGAACTGGGAGCAAGTGCCAGGCAGCTGAACTGGGTGGTCACAGCCTACCTGCTTGGAACAGCAGTCTTTATGCTGCCCTTTGGCAGACTGGGTGATATCCTTGGCAGGAAAAAGATTTTTATGTTTGGCCTTATCCTCTTTACCCTTACCACAAGCTGCGTGCTTTTCACACATAATATCAGCTCTTTCCTTGTTTTCAGGGTATTGCAAGGGATATCAAGTGCCATGATTTTCGGCACCAGCATGGCTATAATCACTTCCGTTTTCCCTCCCGGAGAGAGAGGAAGAGCTATGGGAATAAATATTACGGCCGTTTATGCAGGGCTTTCGAGCGGACCCTTCCTCGGGGGCCTGCTCACCGAGTATTTTGGCTGGAGAAGTATTTTTGCCTTTCTCGTTCCTGTCTCAGCAGCAGCGGCCTGGCTTACCTACAGGAAAATAAAAACAGAATGGTCAGAAGCCAGGGGTGAAAAGCTCGATATACCCGGTTCGGTCTTACTTGGAGGAGGACTCGTACTCTCCATTCTGGGCTTTTCAAGAATACCCGGAATAACAGGGATTGTACTTATAGTATCAGGTTTGCTGTTGATTATAGTATTTTTCCTTTATGAAAGACGAGCAAGCTTCCCCCTGCTCAATATTAACCTTCTCGTCTCAAATAAAGCCTTCAGCTTTTCCAACCTTGCTGCCATGATACATTATGCCGCCACATCAGGGATAGGTTTCTTTATGAGCCTCTATCTCCAGTATCTGAAAGGACTGGATGCACGAACGGCAGGGCTTGTAATTATGACACAACCCATTGTTATGGCTCTTTTTTCCATCCCAGCCGGAAAATTATCAGACAGGAAAAATCCCGGGCATATAGCATCTGCAGGGATAGCTTTTACCTCAACAGGTATTTTTGCCCTTACTTTCATTCAACAATCAACATCATTATTCTATATAACAGGTATCCTGGCCTTTATCGGCCTCGGCTATGCGCTTTTCAGCTCTCCTAATTCAAATGCCATAATGAGCAGTGTAGAAAAGAAACACCTTGGTGTAGCAAGTGGCATGCTCGGGACAATGAGAATGATAGGACAGACTACAAGCCTCGGCATTGCAATGATGCTTATATCTCTTAACCTGGGCGATGAAGCTATTAATCCCTCAAACTATGACCAGCTTCTTAAAACAATAAGGACCGGTCTTATTATATTTGCAATAATTTGTATCCCGGCCATATTTGCCTCTCTGGCACGGAATAAAAAACTAAACAAACATTAAAATGAGTAATACTTTCCAGGGAAAAAGCAAGGAAGACATACAGATTCTTATCTCACGGCTTCAGGCAGATAATAATCCTGTGAACACCAGAAGGATTCTGGGACTGCTTGATTTTACAAGCCTGAATGTAACTGACACAGCAGCCACAATCGAAGACATATGTGAAAAAATAAATAACTATCAGTTTGTTTTCCCTGATCTGCCGTGCTTTGCTGCCATATGCGTTTATCCGCGCTTTGTTCACGTTTTGAAAAAGAGGCTTGCAATACCCACGGTAAAAATTGCTTCCGTGGCCGGCGGCTTCCCCTCATCCCAAACCACCACATCGGTGAAGATAGCCGAGACCAGGGAAGCCATCGAGGCCGGTGCCGATGAAATCGACATGGTAATGCCCCCTGGTGAATTCATTGAGGGTAATAAAAATTATATCAGGGATGAGATAGCCTCAGTAAAGGAAATTATGGGTGGTAAACGCCTGAAGATCATTATAGAAAGCGGAGTGCTGTCAGATCCTGAATTAATATACAGTGCCTCAATACTAGCAATGGAATCAGGTGCTGATTTTATAAAAACCTCCACGGGAAAAGAAAAAGTATCAGCCTCTCCTGATGCTGTATATATTATGTGCCATGCAATCAAAAATTTCTACCATGCCAGCGGTAAAATGATCGGTATTAAACCAGCCGGTGGAATAGCAAGCACAGAGGATGCCCTGAGTTACTATTCTCTTGTTGAAACGATACTGGGTAAAGAATGGCTTTTACCCGAAAATTTCAGGATAGGTGCAAGCCGTCTGGCCAATATTTTACTTAGCGAAGTCGAAGGAAGAAATGTGGATTATTTCTGATTTAATAATGACTACCCAACGTATACCTGAACCCTTTACCGAAGACATCTTCAGGTCAGAAGGGATATTTGCCCTTCTCATCCTGCCGGTATTGATCTATCTCCTTATCTCGATGACCGAAAAATATTCCCTGGCCACGATCATTAAAATAGTCTTCAGCAATAAATACGCACATACCGCTTACCGCAGAAGTAACCCGGGTATACAATTATTCAATGTTTTACTGGGCTTTTTAAGCATAATAAGTATATCTACATTTATTCTTTTCGCGGAAATCCATTTTAATGTCACCTTCTTTGATCTCAAATCCTTAATGCTCTGGCTTTTCAACCTGCTCATAGTTACAGCGGGGATTTCCTTCACATACCTGACCTGCCTGGCTGCAGGTTCGCTGTCCCGTACAGCGGATGCTTTCAGGGAATACCTGTTCAATGTTTCGCTGAATTATAAACTAATCGGTATACTGCTGATGATAGTCAATTTTCTTATATCTTACCTGATAAGTGTCCCCGATAAATACCTCATATTTCTGTCTTTCTTCATGATAGCTATTATCCTTATTTTCAGGATAGTAAGGCTTGTATATATTTTTCTTAGGAGGAGTTTTTCATTATTTTATATGATTTTGTATCTTTGCACACTGGAATTTTCCCCAGCTCTTATATTGATAAGATATCTGAGCGGCCAGGCACAATAAAATAGAAGGCTAGTTGTTATACACTTAAAATCAGAGTGTTTTGAAGATAAAAAGTATACTGGTATCGCAACCTGAACCACAGAATCCAAAATCACCTTATTTCGAACTTGCCAGGAATCATGGATTAAAAATTGATTTCAGGCCCTTTATAGAAGTAGTGGGTATCCCGGCAAAAGAGTTCAGGCAGCAAAAAATCAATATTCTTGATTATACAGCCGTTATCTTTACAAGTAAAACAGCCATTGATCACTTCTTCAGAATATGTGACGAACTGCGCATCAGCGTCCCTGACTCCATGAAATATTTCTGTATTACTGAAAATGTTGCATTTTACCTGCAGAAATATATTGTGTACAGGAAAAGGAAAATCTTCTACGGTAACTCAAAGTTTCCCGATCTCTGCACCATCGTGTCAAAGCATAAAGACGACAAGTACTTCGTTCCCCTGTCTGTGCCACATAAGGCGGAGATACCGGAACTGCTCGACAAACATAAGATAAAGTATACCATTGGAAACCTGTACCGGACTATAAGTGCCGACTTGTCTGACCTGGCAGATGTTTATTATGACATACTGGTCTTTTACAGTCCCTCAGGTCCAAAATCATTGCTTGAGAATTTTCCTGACTTTAAACAGAACAACACAAAGATTGCAGCCTTCGGGTCAACAACCGCCGAAGCTCTTGATAAACTGGGGCTCAGACTTGACATCCATGCCCCTAATCCCCAGGCTCCATCCATGACAATGGCACTGGATCAGTTCATTAAAGAACAGAAGAAGACTAAATAGGTGGAAAGCGCCGGAAGGAAATTCAACAGGTGAGTTCCACGGAAAAGACATATAAGGATCTGCGGCATGGATAATAATAAATTCACCTTCAGTAAAAAAGAGAAACTCTGCAGCCGCAAAGTCATTTCAATGTTATTTGAAAACGGAAAATCTTTCAACTCGGAACCTTTCAGGGTACTCTGGATGAAAAGCAATAATGAACTTCCATTTCCTGCACAGACAGCCATTAGCGCAGGGAAAAAGTCTTTCCCGCGGGCCGTCACACGTAACAGGATAAAAAGATTGGTGCGTGAAGTGTGGCGGCTAAATAAAAATGAACTCTACCGGCAGCTAAACCAGATGAGCACACAGGTCTATATCATGATTCTTTATACAGGCACCGAAGTGCCCGAATACGGGAAGCTGGAAACACAGATGAAAAATCTTGTCCGGAAATTTTCACTGCATTTGAACGCAAGCCCGAAAAATAATTAATCCCTTTGTTACTTTTGGCAACTATTTTGCATCAAAAAAACGGGATAATAGTCTTTAAAAACGGAAATATTTCTTATTATGAATAAAAAGTTATACAAAAGCCTGCTGATAAGTCTTGCGGTATTAGTTATATCTGTCTTTGCAACCGCATTTATTGCAAGGAATGAATCAAAAGATTTTAAACTGCAGAAAAACCTTGATATCTTCTACTCCCTGATCAGGGAACTCAATGCTTTTTACGTTGATGAGATCAAACCTGATGAACTGTTCAGGGAAAGTATTGATGAAATGCTTAATGATCTTGACCCGTATACGACATACTATCCTGAATCGGAAAGTGATGAATTTGCTTTTATGACAACCGGTAAATACGGGGGTATAGGTTCTCTTATTAGAAAAAAAGGTGATTATACAGTTCTTACACAGATATATAAGGGCTTTCCTGCTGATGTGGCAGGACTGAAGGCAGGTGATGTACTGAAAAAGATAAACGGCGAATCACTTAAAGGCCTGACTGCTGAACAGGTAAGTGAAAAGCTTAAGGGGGAAGCTAATACTGATATGACCCTCCTTATTGAAAGACAGGGCAGGGAAATAGGGAAAAGTGTCACCCGTAAAAGAATTACAATCCCTCCCGTACCTTATTACGGCATGGCAGATGATGAAACGGGATATATAAGATTTACCAATTTTACACAGGATTGCAGCGCAGATGTAAGAAATGCCCTTGTTTCGCTGATCGAAAAACACAATGCCGGCAAAATTATACTTGACCTCAGATCCAATCCCGGTGGTTTACTTTCAGAAGCTGTTGAGATAGTTAACTTTTTCGTAGGCCCGGGGCATGAAGTGGTAAGCACCAGAGGCAGGGTGAAAAGATTTGACAATACCTACAAGACCACAAAGCAGGCCATTAATGAAGACATTCCCCTTGTGGTAATGATTAACAGCAATACGGCATCGGCAGCAGAGATACTGGCCGGAGCAATCCAGGACCTCGACAGGGGTGTGGTTGTGGGTCAGAGATCCTATGGCAAGGGCCTGGTCCAGATAAGCCGGCCACTCAGCTATAACGCAACACTCAAGCTTACGACGGCCAAATACTATATCCCCTCGGGCAGATGCATACAGGCCCTGGATTTTTCAAACCGTAACGAAGACGGCAGCGTGGGACACATACCCGATTCACTCACTTCAGAATTCAGAACCCGGAACGGCCGAATAGTAAAGGACGGCGGGGGTATTGCGCCTGACTATGAAGCAGAACCCGAACAGATGAGCCAGTTTTCAACAGAACTCTATATGAGATCCCTGATCTTTGACTTTGCAACTGACTTTTACTGGGATAACTCCACCATAGATGAACCCGGAAGCTATCAGTTGAGTGAAGAGGCCTTCAGTGAATTCGGGGCCTTTCTCGAGAAAAGGAATTTTACCTATACCTCGGCAACAGAGGGAGCCCTCGAAAGGCTTACTGCCGCTGCGAAAAGGGAAAAGTACTATCAGAACAATGAAGAACTTTTTGCTGAACTGGAAAAAAGCCTTGACCATAAGTTGCAAAATGACCTTGATCTTTTCAGGGATGAGGTGACAAGGCTCCTTGAAGATGAAATAGTAGGGAGGTACTACTATGAGGAAGGTGTAATAAAGCATACACTCAGATCAGATAAGCAAATCTTGAAAGCCATCGAGGTAATAAATAATGAAAATCTTTATACCTCAACCTTGCAGGGTACATCTGGAATGCTTTCAAAAAAATAATATATGAGCATGGGAAATATGATCCTGATACCCGGACCGGTAAAAACTTCACATATTGCAGAATACTTTAACAAAACCTCTGACGACAAATCAGCCGGAGCCCATTCGGTCTTTCTCGGCCAGGTGCGCAGCGATATGGTTGACGACCGCACTGTGAGAGCAATCGAATATTCGGCCTATGAGGAAATGGTTGCAAAGGAAACGCTGAGAATCAAGGAAATCATTATGACAGCCTTCAGTGATGTCAAAGATGTGGTAATTGTCCATTCAACAGGTATTGTGAAAGCAGGTGAACTGTCACTCTTTGTAATGGTCACAGCCGGCCACCGCGACCATGCCACACGGGCCTGCAGGCATGTACTTGAAATGATCAAGGAGAATTTTCCTGTCTGGAAAAAGGAAATCTTCGATGATGACACCCATCAGTGGCAACATTGAAACCAGGCTGAGTCATTTCGCCTCCCTTATTTACACTAGCCCCCGGCAAAGGGTGGCAGCAAGGCTACCTCATCTCCTTCGTGTAAGTTCTTATTCCCCCGGGCAAGGGCGTGATTCACTGAGATATTGAACTTATAATCCGCAAAAGACGGATATTGCGCTATCATTTGTTTCTTTAAGCCATCAAGACTGCTGACATTATCCAGCTCAAGCTCCTGCCTGCCTGCCTCCTCTGCCAGTACGCCAAATAATAATACCCTTATTTTCATTTTTCCTCCTTTCCTAATGTGCTTCCAACCAGTTCTTCCCGAAGCCGTGTTCCACGATCAGTGGGACATCAAGCTTGCATGCCTCTTCCATCTCTTTGACAACCATATCCCTCAATTTATTTTTGTCGGATTCGGCAACCTCAAAAATGAGCTCATCATGCACCTGCAATATCATAGAGGCCTTAAGATCAGATTCCTTCAGCTTATTGTGAATATTGATCATCGCTATCTTAATTATATCTGCTGCTGATCCCTGTATGGGTGCATTTATCGCGTTACGCTCGGCATTGCTTCTGAGGAGCGAGTTGCGCGACTGTATATCACGGAGATACCTCTTGCGTCCAAACATGGTTGTTACATAACCATTCTTCCTCCCTTTTTCAATGCTCTTTTCCATATATTTCTTCACCCCGGGATAGGATACAAAGTAACCGTCTATAAGATCCTTTGCCTCAGAACGGCTTATATTAAGCCGTTGTGACAGGCCGAAAGCAGAAATACCGTATATGATGCCAAAATTTGCCGTTTTTGCCCTGGACCTCATTTCACGGCTTACCTCCCCGGGCTTTACCCCGAAAATCTTTGCCGCTGTTGCTGAGTGGATATCCTGCCCACCCATGAAATCTTCCTTCATCCCCTGGTCACCGCTCAGATGAGCCATAAGCCTGAGTTCAATCTGAGAATAGTCAGCCGACAGGAACACATTTCCCTTATCCGGGATAAAAGCCTTACGTATTTCCCTGCCACTCTCATCCCTGATAGGTATGTTCTGCAGGTTGGGATTGTTGGAACTTAACCTGCCTGTGGATGCTATAGCCTGGTTGTACGATGTATGAATTCTTCCTGTCTTTTGGCTCATTAATTCAGGCAGGGCTTCCACATAGGTTGATAGCAGCTTCTTCAGACCCCGGTAATCAAGAACCTTGTTTATAATAGGATGCCTGTCGCTCAGGCGCTGTAAAGCCTCCTCGTTCGTAACATACTGGTTTGTCTTTGTTTTCTTTGCCTTATCATCCAGCTTGAGCTTTTTAAACAGTATATCCCCCAGCTGCCTGGGAGATCCTATGTTAAATTCTGCACCTGCAAGTTCATAAATTTCCTTCTCCAGGCCTTTGATCTTGTCCTTCAGCACCCCTGAATATTCTTTCAGCGCTTCCTTATTCACCAAAACCCCCCTTCTTTCCATCCCGGCCAGTACGGGTATCAGGGGCATCTCAATCTCCCTGGCCAGCTCATATAAATTTTCCTTTTTCAGTCTTTCATAGAACAATTGCTTTAATTGATAGGTGATATCAGCATCTTCTACAGCATATTCTGTTAATCTATCTACAGCAACTGATCTCATGCTTTTTTGCATCTTCCCCTTGTCGCCTATTAATGACTCTATAGCTATGGGCTTATATTTCAGGTAGGTTTCGGCAAGGTAGTCCATATTATGTCTCATATCCGGCTCCAGCAGGTAATGTGCTATCATGGTATCGAACAGCTCCCCTTTGACTTCTATCCCGTAGGAATTAAGAACCTGGATATCGAATTTCAGGTTCTGGCCAATCTTCAGGTTATTTTCATTTTCAAAAACCGGCTTGAAGATATCAATGTTTTCCATTACGGCCTTATCATCTTCAAAATAAACCATATAGCCCTTATTATTTTCCCAGGAAAAGGAAATGGCTATCAGTTCTGCTTCAAGTGGATTCAGCGAGCTTGTCTCTGTATCGAAGCAAAATTCATTCAGTTTCAGTAATTCATCCGCCAGTTTTTTCATCTCATCCACTGTCGCCACCCTGGCATAGTCATGTTTCCTGTCATTCAGCGTTTCAAGATCGCTGGCTTTGTTGACCGGCACCCCGGCGTTTTCGAACAATGAGCCCTGCAAAGACCCACCGCCTGGTGCCGTTGTCGCTGTCCCCCCTCCTTTGTTCCGCGTATCAGCATCCAGCTTCTCTGCCAGGTTCCTGAACTCCAGCTCTGAAAACAGGTCCCGCAGTCTGCTCCTGTTTATTTCCTTCCTTAACATTTCTTCCTCATTGAGCCTGAAGGGCACATTTGTCTCAATGGTAACAAGCTTCTTGGAAAAAAGTATTTCCTCGCTGTTGTCTTCTATTATTTCCCTTTGCTTTCCGGTCAGCTTATTACTGTTCTTTATCAGGTTTTCAACGCTGCCAAATTCCGATATCAGCTTTTTGGCAGTTTTAGGTCCTATCCCCGGGGCACCCGGTATATTGTCTGCACTGTCGCCCATAAGTGCAAGAATGTCTATTACCTGTCTTGGATCGTCAATACTGTACTCCCTGCATACCTCTTCAGGCCCCATTACCACAGCAGCTCCTCCGCGGGTGGCAGGTTTATACATCTTCACCGTATCGTTAACCAGCTGGGTGAAATCCTTGTCAGGGGTCATCATAAAGGTAGTGAAACCCATATCTGCAGCCTGTCTTGACATGGTACCGATAAGGTCATCCGCCTCAAAGCCTTCTGCCTCGTATACGGGTATACCATAGGCCTCCAGTATTTCCTTGATATAGGGAACGGCCTTTTTAATATCCTCGGGTGTAGCATCCCTGTTAGCCTTATAATCCTTGTACATTTCATGCCTGAAGGTTGGTCCGGGAGGGTCAAAGATCACTGCAATATGTGAAGGGTCCTGGTTCTGAAGGATATCCTCGAGTGTAAGCATAAAGCCGAATATAGCCGAGGTGTTCATACCTTTGGAGTTTATCCTCGGATTACGGATAAAGGCATAATAAGACCTGAATATAAGTGCATAAGCATCAAGGAGGAAAAGTTTTCTATCGTTATTTTCTAACATAAGCATCATTTATTATCATCTGCAAACCATTCGGCATATGATGTGGCGGTTTCATAAAGCCTGAGACTGTGCAAAGATGTGTTAGCGGGAATGTGCGGTCTGATCCTGAAGGCGATATCCTCCACCAGCTTTTCACAGGTCGGCTGATAATCAACGACCAGGACGTTCCCGAACATTTTTTTCAGGGCTTCCAGTTTTTCACCTTCAAGCCTCCTGCTTATCACAACAGCATGGTCGAATATTTTCACAACCTCCCTGTTTACTATCTTTTTCAGGTCCCCGAAATCTATAAGCATCCCGTTTTTAGGATTCTCCGGATCATTGAGGGGTTCCCCCCTGAGTGTGACAAAGAGCCTGTATGAATGCCCGTGCACATTCCTGCAGGGTCCGTCATAGTTCCATAAGGCATGTGCCGTTTCAAAGCTAAATTCTTTTGTAACCCTTATTTTGCTCATGATCTGAATAAATCAATCTTATACAAAAGTAACCAATAATAGTAAGATTTCTTAATGCGATAGTCTGATCAGATAAGCTTGAGCTTATTTCCAATATATGAACTCACCATCAGCCATAATTTTGTAAAATTACTGACACTGATCCTTTTGGACATTAACGTTTTAACATCTGTCCTGCTGATAAGCCTGAACAGGGTAGAATAATACCTGTAAGCCAGGTACACCTGCTGGCAGGAATAGTTATAAGGATCCTGATATCAGTGACAAGCAAACAAAATATACTCTATATATTTGCTCCCCTCCGTCAACTTTCACTTTATTTTATTGTTTATAAGGCGGTAAAAATTAAATTCGCAGGTTCATACACATGGAAGGAACGACAGGTAAAGACATGAAAATCATTATTAAAAAATACCGGGCTTTTTTTGTGGCAATTATGATCTTTTCCTCACTGATTACCGGGGCACAGGACATATACACGTACAGATCACGCATATACGATTCCTACGCCAGGGGTGAAATGAGTGGATGGAGAGTTACCATTGAAGAAATGGAAAAAGTATATGACAGATCCGGAAGCATGGAATTGCTCCATGAACTCTTACTTTCACAGTACGGCTTTATTGGCTACTGCCTCAAGGAAGATATGAAAAAAGAAGCCTCATATCATCTTGCCAGGGCAAGGGCAAACCTTGAAACACTGAAAGCCAATAAGCCCGGCAGCGCCGAGCTGATAGCCCTGGAAGGTGCATTTTTTGGCTACGAGATGGGCATCCATAAATTGAAAGCCATGGTCCTTGGGCCAAAGGCAAAAGAAAAAATTGACGGTGCCGTGGAAAAAGATCCCAACTCGGTAAGAACCCTCCTTGAAAAGGCAAACCAGCTTAACTTTTCACCCAAAATCGTGGGCGGCGATACCGAGGAAGCAATCGAATATTATAAAAAGGCTATCCGTCTGATCGAAGCAGATGCCGAAAACCTCAGGAAAAACTGGATATATGTAAATACGGTGGTTGTGCTGGCAAAAGCATATGAAAAACTGGGTAATAATTCCCATGCTTGCGCACTGTATGAGAAATTAATTGATTACGACATCAATATAAAGTGGGTGAAAGATGATCTGTACAAGGGCTGTAAAAACAAATCACAGTCACTTCAATAAGGGATTAAGGCAATAAATATGGTATTATAAAACATATAATTACATCAAAATTGCTTATCTTTACACTCCCATTCAATAAGGGAAAATGGCATAGAAATAGCAAGGGAAGTGGTTTAAGGATTTATGAAGGAAATAATGAAAACACAAACAAACAGCACATTCCGGTCGGTAATACCGGAATCAGCATCGAGGTATGCGGATAAGCATGCCTTATCATTCGTTGGAGAAGAAGGGTATACATACACAGCCGCTTTTAACCGGATAGAAGCCCTGGCTGCTTTTCTCGAAAAGCTGGGTATTTCCAAGGGCGATAAAGTTGCCCTCATTGGCCCTAATTCGCCCGACTGGGTAATCAGTTATCTTGCTGTCGTATACCTGGGTGCCACTATTGTTCCAATACTGCACGATTTCTCCCCGGAGGAGGTTTACAGTATACTTGAACATTCAGATGCCAGAGCCATCATTGTGGATGATAAAACAGATACTTCAATTAATAATTATCCCGGGGGTCTGAAATTTGTAATAAGCCTGAATGATTATTCATTTCTGAGAAACACCGGCGGCCAGATCGAATTTTCTATCGATGATAAACCTGCCCTTGAGTCTGAGATTAATGCCGATGACCTTGCGGCTATCATTTATACCTCCGGGACAACCGGTAATTCCAAAGGGGTTATGTTAAGCCACCGGAATATTATTTCCAATGCCATAATGGGTAAAAAACTTAAGCATATTGATGCTACCGACAGGTTTCTTTCAATCCTTCCCCTTGCACATACCTTTGAAAATACTATTGGAATGGTAATACCTGTTATCAGCGGTTCATCAATATATTATCTTCGCAAACCTCCGACAGCGCCTGTTCTGCTTCCTGCCCTCAAGGCTATCAGGCCAACAATAATGTTATCTGTTCCCCTGATTATCGAAAAAATATATTTCAACAAGATTAAGCCTTCATTTACTGAAAAAGCTACCCTGCGGATAATTTATAAAATTCCGCCCGTGAGAAAAATGCTTAACCGTATAGCCGGCAAAAAGCTTATGGAAACCTTCGGCGGTGAAATTACTTTCTTCGGCATTGGCGGTGCAAAAGTTAATCCTGAAGTTGAGCGCTTTCTCTTTGAAGCTAAATTCCCCTACGCCATAGGTTACGGGCTCACAGAATCATCACCCCTGCTTGCAGGCATGGTCCATCCCGCCAATAAGGTGGAATCGACCGGCGCTGCCGTTGAAGGGGTAGAATTGATTCTCAATGATCCCGACCCATCCACAGGCGAAGGAGAAATATGGGCCCGGGGTCCGAATATCATGAAAGGATATTATAAGAATCCTGAAAAAACGAAAGAAGTACTTACAGAAGACGGCTGGCTCAGGACAGGCGATCTTGGGGTCTTCGACAGAGATGGTTATCTCTTTATTAAAGGAAGACTTAAAACAGTCATCGTGGGATCCAGCGGTGAAAATATCTATCCGGAAGAAATAGAATCAATGATCAATACCTTTAAGCATGTTGTAGAATCGCTCGTCATTGAAAAAGGAGGCAAACTGGTGGCCATGGTCCATATCAACAGGGAAGAGATCGAAGAGAAATACAGGAATATGAAGGAAGAGATGGCACGCATAGTGGAAGAAAAGATGCAGGAAATAATCACCGAACTGAACCACCAGGTAAACCAGCGACTTAACAGGTTTTCACGCATAAACGAGTTCGTCCTGCAACCCATTCCTTTTGAAAAAACACCCACACGAAAGATTAAAAGATATCTTTATCAATAATTGGTGGGGATCTTAAAAGTCACCCCCCCTAACGCTGAGTGGCGCATGTCGCCGAGCTCACTGTATTCACAAAGTATCCGTCAGTCCAAAATTCTCCTCCCCAAAATTGCTCTTTCACCTCCGGATGCTTTTTGAATATCTCTCTGGCAGTCAAACTCTTCACTATCGTTATGATCTGAGTCGGACTCTTTGTCGGCACACTTTGTATCAAGAAATGAACATGGTCTTTGTCAACCCCTATTTCCAAGAAATGGATTTCATAGCGCTTCGTTATTTCAAGACAGATATCTTTCAAGCTTTCATCAACTTCTTTACTAAATACTACTCTGCGATATTTTGCAGGACATACAAAATGATACAACAATACTGAAACATTATGCGACTTATGAATGTACTCGCTTTCGCTCATACATTAAAGATACAGTTTTCGCCGCAAGCGGCGGGGAACTAACCCCTAAGTGATTAGATATTTATCTCGCTATATTCTTTACTTTTTTTTCTGCACCCAGATAAGAATAATAACACTTATCCTTGCAACCAGAAAAAGCACCGCACCCATTAGAAGGTTCAGCAGGGCTATCTTCAGTCCTCCTGCAACATGCCCGGGGGCAAGCTCACCATGAGCCTCTATGCTGTCAAAGGCCGTAATTAAGCCAATAGTGTGCCCCAGGAAAGCCCAGGCTACGATAAACCATCCAAAAGAAATTAAGAGGGATACGGTTTTTTGATTAAGACCTTTCTGAATAAGGCCCCTGATAAAAAGTGCAATAATTATTATCAACATTACCACCATGGGGTAGGTGAAGAATGGGCCGCCATCGTTTAATTTATCAATTATAGCATTCATGATATTATGGTTTTTTGATTAATACTAAACCAAATATAAACAGCAATATTCTAGCCTGATTTTTTTTGCGACGAGTCTGGAATTTAAAGCTTTGAATAACCTGTTCAATAAGATAAAATGCAGAATGGAGTATAAATCTGCATAATTTACCCTAAAACCTGCAATTCATCGATATATTTCTGCCGATATTTGTATTTTACGTAATATTGTTGAACACCTGCAGGTTTAAAACAAAATAATATTTGAACACCCGGTTTAAACATATAAGGTATATCCCCTTTCATATCCTGTTCTGGATAGCTGTCTGGTTCTTTTTTGTATATTTTTTCAATTATAACTCGGACGACAGGGCTTATGTAATGTGGTTTTCTGGTTTCCTGCTGCCGCTGACAGCCAGCCTTACATATTTTACCGTGTATTTTCTTATACCACGATTCCTGCTGAACAAGAAATACCTGCACTTTATCCTTTACAGCTTCTACACCTTTGTTGTTGCCTCATATATTATAGCCATTATTATTTATGGATGCCTCATATTCCTGCTGGATTTTAATATTGACAGGATGCCGCCAATGAGCAAGAATTTCTTCTTTATCCTGGTACTGTTATTTTTGGTTGTCGGGGTTGTAAGCTCAATAAGTATTTTAAACCATAATTTCACAACCATTTCAAGGAATAAAGAGCTGCAGAATAAAATACTGGCAACCCAGCTGCAACTCAAAGACCAGGAGCTTCATTATCTCAAAAGACAGATACATCCTCACTTCCTTTTTAATACTTTGAATACCATTTATGGTTTTGCCCTGAAACAATCAAAACAAACACCGGAAATAATCCTCAAATTATCTAACCTGCTGGACTATATCCTTTACCAGGTGAGCAAACCAAGGGTAAGCCTTAAAGAAGAAGTGCTGCATATACAGGAATATATTGAACTGGAAAAAATACGCTTTGAAGATACCCTGAAAGTTACATTTTCGTGTGATGAGATCAACAATGAAACGCAGATAGCCCCCATGTTGCTTATACCTTTTATTGAGAATGCCTTTAAACACGGGAGCATAGTTGACGATTATCTCAACATTGATATAAAAATCCACCTGCAGGATGAAAGCTTCGATTTTGCCGTCATAAATTCCTTTACTGGCAATAATAAAGACTACAATGAGAAAGGGATAGGAATTGAAAACATCAGGAAGAGGCTTGACCTTAATTATAGCAACAACTATAAGCTGGAGCATATAACAGTGGATAATAAGTACAACGTGCATCTTTCAATTTTTAATATAAACAAGATCCGGAATGCCTGATAAGATTAATTGCATAATAGTTGATGATGAGCACATTGCCAGGGATATCCTGGTAAATCACCTCTCAGTGATTGGTGCTGTGAATGTTGTTGCAAGCTGCAAAAGCGCTATTGAAGCATTCAATATCATTAATGAGAAAAAAATAGATCTTATTTTCCTGGATATTAATATGCCTTCTATCTCCGGTCTGTCCTTTGCAGAATCAATTAATAAAAACATCAGGATCATCTTTACAACCGCCTACCGCGAATATGCTGTTGATGGATTTGACCTGCAGGCTGTTGACTATCTGCTTAAACCAATATCATTTGAAAGGTTATTGCAGGCTGTGAATAAATATTTTCAGGAAAATACCTCGGCACAAAACATCCCCGAAAAAGTAACAAAGCAGCTTAAAAGTGATCATGTATTTGTGAGGTCCGATAGGAAAATGATAAAAATTTGTTTTGATGAAATACTCTATATCGAGAGCATTGGCGATTATGTTAAAATCCATCTTGCCGGTAAAACGGTAATCACAAGAGAAACAATATCGAGTATCGAGGGCAGACTACCTCAAAATGATTTCCTCAGGACACACCGCTCATTTATAGTATCCATGGCTAATATAGATTCATTTACTACAGAATATATTGAAATTGGGAAAAACCAGATCCCTGTTAGCAGGAGCTACAAAAACTCGGTCCTGAGAAGACTGGAAAACAATTAAAATAAATAAAAATGTTCAGCAAAGCTATAGTAAGGAGGCCGGGAAATAGTATGCTAAATGGCTTGCGATCTTCGGATCTTGGCATCCCCGATTATGAGCTTGCGCTTAAGCAGCATAGCAGATATGTTGAAGCCTTACGATCATGCGGACTCGAAATTCATGTTCTGGACGCCGACGAGAGCTACCCCGACTCCGTTTTTGTGGAAGATACAGCCTTGCTGACACCCGCCTGTGCTATTATCACAAAGCCCGGAGCCGCATCAAGAAGGGGTGAGGAAGTGGAAATAAAGCAGGTGGTGAAAGGTTATTTTTCCGAAATACAGGAGATCAGAAAACCGGGCACAGTTGAAGCAGGTGATATAATAATGGTTGGATCTCATTATTATATCGGCATTTCCGAAAGGACTAACCGTGAGGGTGCCTTGCAAGTGATATCAATACTTAAGAAATATGGCATGACCGGTTCGATTGTTGAACTAAAGGATGTCTTGCATCTGAAAACAGGAGTGTCATACCTTGAAAACAATACACTCCTCGCTGCAGGTGAATTTCGGTGGAAAAAGGAATTTCAAAACTTTAATATTATTGAAATTGACCCTGCCGAGAGCTATGCTGCAAATTGCATATGGGTAAATGATAACGTTTTAGTGCCGGCCGGCTACCCCATAACAAGGCAAAGAATAAAGGATGCCGGTTATAATATCATTGAAATTGATGTCTCTGAATTCCGCAAACTCGATGGCGGCCTGAGCTGCCTGTCGCTGAGGTTCTAACCCGGCATACAGAACACCTGTCAGTCCACCCTGCTCATTGATAATTTACCATGCTGTATGCCCTTGACAGCTATAAGTTTATCGGCCAGTTCCGTCAGTTCTTTTGCCTTTCCCTTAACTGCAATAATCTCCAGGCAGTTGTCATTATCAAGATGGAAATGCTGTGATGACAATATCAATTTATGATAGTCATGCTGCAGGTCTGTCAGTATAATCTGTATGTCGTTCTTATGATGATTGTAAACAAGGGTTACCGAGCCGGCCACAATATTATTGCATTTCCATTTTTTCACTGTAAGGTTATCCGATATCAATCGTCTTATGGCCTGCGATCTGTTGGCAAAACCATTATCCTCAACATATTCATCGAGTGCCTGGAGCAGGTCCCTTTCTATTGATACTCCAAAGCGTACTACTGACATGGTGTTACTGTTTTAGTGAATAGTGTTACGGCAAATATATAAAATTTTAAATTATGAACAGGCGCAGGGAGCAGGGGTCAGAAATGAAGATGAAAAGATACAAGAGGTGTTTAATGAGGTTGAATAAAGTTGATAATAAGTTTATTATCCGGAATACAACAGGCGGAACGTAAAACCTGAAACCTGAAATCCAGTTACCGTTCTGCCTTGCACGCGGAACGCGGAACTCTATAATCCCAGGAACAATATTCCTGCACCACACAGCATAATGGCAAACCCTGCGATTAGGTGCTGGTATTTCTCCATCGAACTCATTTTAACAAGTGTAAATCCTTTAAGCAATACCAAAACGCTAATAAGCATTGTCCCGATTGTGGCCACGGCAAACACCAGTGCTACAAGTCCAACTGCCGCATAATTGTGTTCGGCTGCCGGGTACATAATTATCGGTATCAGAGGCTCGCACGGTCCAAAAAGAAATATCAGGAAGATTATCCACACCGTTAATTGCCTGTTGCCGTTTTTATTTTCCAGGTGACTGTGTACATAACTCTTCCTGCGTATAAGCCTGAATACTGCCCATGCAGTATAGGCTACACCGAAAGAAAACAATAACCATGCAGCTATATTTCCCCTGAAACCTTCAAACAGTTCCAGTTTTGACAGGCCTATACCTGCACCTATCCCTATAAAACCTATAACCACAGAGCTTAACACATGGGCCAGTCCGCTTATTATTACAATATTTACCGTCTTAACCATGCTCCAGTTGCGAGATTTAGAAAGTGCAACAAAGGGCAGGTAATGATCAGGACCTGCTATCGTATGTACCACACCTATGGTTAGGGCAGTTATTAATAATGCTGTATAACTTTCCATCTTCAGTTTTTCATTAATTAATCCACTCTGCTCATTGAAACCCCGAAACCTATTACCGACATGGTGTTACTATTTTGATAAATAGTGCTACTGCAAATATAGAACAAGAAGATAAAAGACAAAAGCAATAATAAATAAGGTTTGGTGGAGGCTAAGGCGGAAGCCGGGTTAGTTATGAGTTATGAGATGCGAACAGGTCTGCATAAAAGTCACAATTCTTAACCTGAAACCCGGAACCTTGAATCCTGTATTACATCATCCCTTCCAGTACCCTTATCCTGTCCTGAATCGGCGGATGTGTGGCAAACAGGGTTGAGAATGAGGCGCCCTTTTTCCTGATTCCCGGGTTTTCTATGAACATCTGGGCTACATCCTTACGTGTTACCGCTTCTATCCTGGGATCACCCGACACTTTTCTCAGGGCTGAGGCCAGAGCATATGGCTTGCGTGTAAGTTCAGCCGATCCTGCATCTGCCAGGTATTCCCTTTTACGCGACAGGGCGAACCTGAAGAGTGTTGTCATCAGCCAGCCTATAGCTGCCAGAATGATTATGAGTATTATGGCAAGCCCGTTCTTGTTATTACGGCTTCTGCCAACACCTCCATACAATGTCCCCCTCAACAGGGCCTGTGTTGCAAATGCAAAAATACCCACAAAAATTATTGATATGATCAGCAGGCGCACATCCTTATTTCGTATATGTGTAAGTTCGTGTGCAATAACTGATTCAAGCTCGTCATCATCCAGCCTGTTGATAATGCCCCTGGATAATGATATGGTGTAGGTCTTTTCATTAATCCCGCTGGCAAAAGCATTGAGGCTGTCATCCTCAATAACATTTATCTTGGGCATTCTTTTCATGCCTGCAGCAATAGCAAGGTTTTCCACCATGTTGTACACCCTCTTGTTTTCCTTCCTCTCCAGAGGTCTCGAACCGGTAGCTTTGTTTATCATTGAGGTATGCGAGGACCAGGCTATTGTAAACCATAGCATAACCCCTGCTGCAACCCATGGTATGGTCCTTATAAATCCATTTACAGGGTCAATACCCTCTTCTGGCTGGTAAGCGCTGTATATAAGCCAGAAGATAAATACAAGAGCAAATATTACCAGTGGGAACAATATAAGAAGCATTACCGACCGGGCATTATTCTTCCATATCTGTGATTGTAAACCAACAAAACCCATGATCCTTATTATTCAAAACTTACCTTTGGCGGTTCTTCCATCTCCTCGCGGCGCTCACCAAGGTCAAACATGGGCTCCTTGTGGAAACCAAACATACCTGCAATAATATTGGATGGGAAGACCTGCGCTGCAATATTCAATTCCTTCGTGGCTGCATTGAAGAACCTGCGGACAGCGGCCAGCTTGTTTTCAACATCTGATATTTCTTCCTGGAGCTGCATAAAATTCTGGCTGGCTTTCAGGTCGGGGTAAGCCTCAACAGCCACCTGTAAGCCTCCCAATGCCCTTGACAGCCTTGCTTCAGTACCAATTTTCTCATTTATCGTGCCAGCCTTCATTGCAGCTGCACGTGCATTGGTAATCTCGGTTAAAAGTTCCCTCTCATGCTTCATATAACCCTTAACCGCATCAACGAGCTGTGGTATAAGGTCGTGCCTCTGTCTGAGCTGTACATCTATGTCAGCAAAAGCATTCTCCCTGTTATTCCTCAGCCTTACAAGTCTGTTGTACAGAGATATAAGGATTAAAACAAGAACAACAACAATAACCAGTATGATAATTAATCCTGTCATTTGGTTTAATTTTATATTAAAAGGTAAATATATGAATTATTGGATTACTGTAATAATGGAATAATGGAATAATGGAACAGGGCCCCTGAAATTCGAGCAAGCTCCCGACCGGCGATTATGGCCGGTGCGGAGGGCAACAGTGCAAGCCGGGAAGCCAAGGGCCGGGTCTTTCATTCCTTTTTCGTCTCCCGGGCGCTATGCCTCTTCTTCTCTTTGTCGCTTACTCTTTTCCTTGGGCATCTCTGCCCTACGTAGCTTTATCGGAAGAGGAAACCTGTGCTATTTCCATCAGCTCATCCGACTCATACAACTCTTTCCCGTTCACATTATTTATCTCCTTCACCATGGCGTAAGCCACATCCCTGGCTTTTATGCCCCTGTATTTGCGGTTTTTGCCCTTCAGGGCAAAGCCTAAGGCAGAGACAAGACCCTTCCCTGCTGATTCGAGTAGTCGCACCTCCTGCCTCTTACCCAGTAAAATTGACGGCCTGACAATAAGCCGGCGCGTAAAATCGAGTGACTTTATTTTCTCCTCCATTTCACCCTTTATCCGGTAATAATAGTTACCCGACACAGCACTTGCTCCTATGCTTGATACGACAGCTATATTTTTTACTCCATTCACCAGGGCAGCCCGGGCTATTGTATATGGCAGATCACGGTCGATCTCTTTCATTCTCTTTACCGATCCGGCCTTTCGCCGGGTCGTTCCAAGGCTGATAAAGAGGTCATCACCCTTTATTAAGTCTTTGTACGTGTCAATGTTTTCAACATCAACTACATTTTCTATCACTTTAATATGCTCAATATGTAGCTCCCGGCGAGTAAATACCTTTACTGCCTTATACCTTATATCCTTGATAAGATGGTAAATGAGTTCGCTTCCAACCAGCCCCGTAGCACCGAATACTATTGCTGTTTTATTCATGTTTTCCCTTTATTTGTTTAAACACTGACAAGCAGTCTTTGGTTCGGGACGCTGGCTTAAAAGTTCGTCACTGAGCACCGGGCTATCGGTCAGGATACTCCTCACTTCGGCAGGCTCAGTACAGGTCCCTGAAGAGGAGGAGAAAGTTAAAGTGCTGTTAACAAGACATTTCACCTCTCAGGAAAAGGAAGAGAAATGTTTGAATGCCAGCATCTTGAATTATTTGCCGCTGAAGCTGACATTATCGAACAGCAATGAGGGTGTTCTCCAGGCTGCATCCTCGTAGGCATCGTTACCCACCCCGGCAAGGTTCTTATAAAGATCCAGCATGTTACCGGTAATATTCATCTCCGATACGGGCTTTGCTATTTTCCCCTGCTCAATAAGGAAGCCTTCAATGCCATATGAAAAGTCACCCGTTGAGCCATTGCAGTTACCGCCGTTGAAGCCGGTAACAAGTATTCCCCTGTCAAGTGAGGCAATCATCTCCTCCAGGTTTTTATCACCCATCTCAAAAACAAGGTTGGTGCTTATCCCGCTTGTTGGCTCCATTCCCAATTTTTTGCCGTAATAAGTATCGATATAGTAATTCTTCAAAATGCCTTTTTCAAAAATCGTCCTTTTCTTCAGTGCCAGGCCTTCATTGTCAAAATGACCTGAACCGCGACCGGATAAAATAAAAGGATCATCTACGATTGTCAGCCTGTCGGAACCTACTTTTTCTCCCAGCATGTCTATCAGGAACGAATTCTTCTGCTGTATGGCTGAACCGTTTAGGGCCCTGATAAGCGGACTGAGACTCTGACTTCCGAGCCTGTTTTCGATGATCATAGGCATATTACCTGATTCAATCTTGGCCTGACCCAGTTTTTTCAGAGCTCTTTTAAGAGCTTCCCGCCCTATGCCTTCATGATCAAGCCCGTCGTAAAACAGTGAGCTCCTGTACCATGCGTCACCTGGTCTTGCATCGCCTTCCTTAACAGACACAGAGGCACTTATGCCATAATAAGTGTTTGATCTGTCACCTTCAAAACCATTGCTTGTCACCATAACAGTTTCATTCATTCCGTCATTATATGAAGCCGTAACAGAAACTATGCGCTCATCCCTGCCGAGCACCTCCTTTTCAACCGCGAAGGCCACATTGATCTTTTCCTGAGGGTCGACAGACCTGAAAGACCCGTCAAAAGTTTTTAGCTCAGGACCACCCCCTTTATAGTAAAGATCCGGGTCTGGCAGACCCCTGTATTCATCCTCGGCAAGATACCTGGTCCCTTCAATTGCTTCCCGGACAAACCTGTCAAGTTCCTCCCGGTTATCAAGCCTGTTGGTTGAATGCACAGAGTATTTTTTATCAACAAACAGATAAATTGTAAGCCCGTTTTCAATTGACTGTTCAAGGTTTTCTATTTTTTCTTCCCTTACGGAAATACTGTTATTGCGACTGTCGCTGATAACCGCCCTGACCTCCTGGGCACCACACTCAAGGGCATGATTAACAACCCTGTTTGCCAGTTTATATTTTTCTTCCTTTGTCATGATATTTCTTTTTCCTTTTCTAAAATTTCTGATTCATATATATTCCCGGAAATTAAGCATTTACACCGCCTACCGTCAGTTTTCTGACCAGGACAGTTGGCAGCCCCATGGTAACAGGAACCGACTGGCCTCCCTTACCGCAGGTCCATGTCCCGTTATCAGTCTTATAATCATCGGCCGCCATTGTAATATCCGCCAGGGCCTGTGGCCCGTTCCCAATGATATTGATATCCTTTATCGGCTGTGTCAGCCTTCCTTTCTCAACCAGGTAACCTGATTTTACGAAGAAGGTAAAATTACCGGCTCCTATCTTCACCTGGCCATTACTGAAATTATCAACGTATACTCCGTAATCCACTTCGGCAATAATATCTTCCCTTTTGTGCGGACCGGGCTCCATGTATGTCGACCTCATCCTTGGAAGAGGTATATGGCGAAACGACTGCCTCCGGCCGTTACCGGTGGGCTCAACACCATAATGATTGGCGCTTATCCTGTCATGGATATAGCTGTTAAGTATACCGTCCTCAACAAGGTAGGTTTTCTTAACATCGTTTCCTTCATCATCAATATTCAGTGAACCGCGGTTGTTCTCAAGAGTGCCGTCATCAATGATATTAATAAAGTTTTCGGCTACTTTCATGCCCATCTTGTCACTGAAAATAGATGTCCCCTTCCTGTTGAAATCGGCTTCAAAAGTATGGCCTATCGCTTCATGCAGGAGGATGCCGGATCCACCAGCACCAAGGATAACAGGCAATTCACCTGCCCTGGGCTTTGTTGCCTCAAAGAGGATATTTGTATTGTCAACAGCTTCACGGGCAAGCTCCTCCACCAGGTCATCGGTGAGCCACTCAAAACCCTTCCTGTAAGAACGCGCCGAATATGAATTCTCTATCTGCTTACCCTTTTGCATAATACATACCGCCCCAAAGCTGGTTAAAGGCCTGTAATCATAGCCAAGCATACCCTCTGAATTGTAAAACAAGACATAGCTTGTTTCATCATTAAGCGAAGCATTCACCTTAACCACCTTGTCATCCATACTGAAAATACGGTCATTGATTTTCTGTACAAAAGGCACCTTGTCCTTTACGGAAACATCTTCCCATGACCTGCTTATCCTGTAATAATCAGCCGGTATTTTTTCGTTTATACTTCCTTTGCTGAAACTTGCAGGATTGGTAGCAATACTGGCCGCCAGTTTAGCAGCATCAAGCATTGAGGATGCTTCGAGCGACTCCGAATAGGCAAAACCTGTCTGGTCTCCCTTCAGTACCCTGATGCCAACACCGTAATCAATATTTGACGATGCAATATTAACCTTCCCATCCTGTAAGCCTATATTGTTTGATATTTTGTGCTCAAAGAATAAATCGGCATAATCGCCCCCTTTTGACATAGCCTCGGAAATAACCTTTCCGAGCACTTCGGTACTGATTTCAAAATGATCCAGGTAGTTTTTCACGTCTGTTGATAATTGTAGCTTACTGCACGATTTGAAAAATGGCGGTAAAATAATGGTACCGGCCACCGCAGCACCGCTGGTTTTTAAAAAATTTCTCCTGTTAAGATTCATATTGTTGAGAGCTTAATAATTATTATGAAATAAACTCTACAATTTAATATATAATTAACTAATCAGGACTGGATTTCATGATTTTTTTCCTTTCCTTCCAGTCCGGAAGGTAATTGTCCATTAAAGTATAAAATCTCCTGTTATGGCTCCTTTCCAGCAGGTGAACCATTTCATGAACGAAAATGTATTCAAGTATGCTGTTGGGATATTTCGCCAGCTCAAGGCTGAGCCATATTCTCCTGTCCCTGACATTGCATGTGCCCCACTTGGTTTTCATCTTTCGGACTCTTACCTCTGATACACTTATTTGCATCTTCTCTTCCCATTTTTCCTTCAACTCCGGTATCTTACATTTTAAAGCATGCCTGTACCAGGCATCCATTATCCTCCCTCTTGTTCCCCTGTCATAATTTCTGTCAAGGCTCATTATAATAAAGCCGTCATAAAGACGAACAGAAATATTTTTTGCCCCCTCATTAATCTTTAATGAATATTTCTTTCCTTCATAAATGTGATATTCACCATTTACAAATTCCCTGCGCTCTGCTTGCTCAAAATTTTTAAGCCTGTTATGCTGCTTGCTTATCCAGTTATGCCTTAATCCAATAAATTCTTCAATCTCCTTATCCTTCATCCTCCACGGTACAGATATAACAACCCTTCCATCAGGCGGATAAACCCTTATGTAAATATTCTTGATTGGTTTTCGCACCACCTCTGCAGGAATAGACCCGATCAATATATTTTCAGACTGCGGCATTGATTAATCCTGATAAAGATATAAGGAGCTAAGATAAAAATTTAAAAATATTTGCCCTTATGAAAATATACTTTAACTTTGCATCACAAAGTACTTTTAAGCATGAATACAAATTCGCATTCTGAAGATATGAAGGCTATCAGGAAAATAATGGAAGAATCATCCAGGTTTCTTTCCCTGAATGGCCTGTCAGGAATATTTGCAGGTTTTTTTGCAATCTGTGGCTCCATAATGGCAGCCATAGCAATCCAGAAGTCACAAACGGCTGAAATCAAAAGCCTGGGATTGATCCTCCTGCTGGATGCTCTTATCGTTCTCTCTGCTGCCCTGGGTATCTCAGTGTATCTTTCGCTACGAAAAGCTTCACGGATGGATTTGAAGATCTGGACATCAACAACAAGGAGAATGTTGATGAACCTCCTGATTCCGTTGTTTACCGCAGCAATTTTAATCCTTGCCTTCTACCTGGATGGTAACTATGATTACATTATCCCTTCAATGCTGGTATTTTATGGACTTGCACTTGTAGGTGCCGGAAAATTCACTTTTGGCGAAATACAGTACCTGGGTATGTTCGAAATACTCACAGGTATCTTCGCATTTTTCTTTCCGGACCTGGGTCTTGTTTTATGGGCTTTTGGTTTTGGAATTCTCCACATCCTGTACGGCCTGATAATGCATATCAAATACCGATAAAAACAGCTTCATGGCCAGATGAAAGATATCTTAAACAAACTGAGCAAATTACTCGAGAGCCGGATCAGGCTTGGCATAATGTCAGCCCTTGTAATAAATGAGAGCATGGATTTCAATTCCCTCAAGGATCTTCTCGATGTAACTGACGGCAACCTGGCCAGCCATCTCAGGGTACTTGAAGAAAATGAACTGATTCAGGTCAGAAAACAATTCATCGAAAGAAAACCTAATACCAGATATAAGGCGACAGGCCATGGCAAAGATGTTTTTAATCAGCATCTTGATGCCCTGGAACAACTAATGAAAAAGAAATAGATATTTTTTTACAGATATACTTTGCAATTCAAAGTACTTTTAAAACAACAAAAATGAAACGAGCATGAATAAATTTAATCTCCTGCTTCACAATAGAAGATGATTAGATTTTTCCTGCTAGAGCGAACCGGGCACAGCGAGCTCACGAACGGTTTTACTGTGAGTAAGCGCTTGTATTCGTTCTCAAATTTTTAATTAAGTTATATTCAGTTAATTATAAAATTTTAAACGAATGAAAAACGAAAGTCAAAATGACATTAAATGGTACGAAACCATAACATTTAAGATGGTTCTTATTGGTCTGATGGCCATCATGTTTCTTGTTCCCCTTCAATTAATCAGGATGCTTATTCAAGAAAGGGCTGAAAATTCCCTTGCCGTCCAGGGGCAAATATCCCGGGAATGGAGTAAGGCACAAACAATCACGGGCCCCGTTTTAAACATACCTGTTATCAGGTCTGTCCGTTCCGGCGGCAACAGGATTGCTTATGAAAATACCCTGTTGCACGTTATGCCTGATAATCTTTATATTAAGGGTGAGATAAATCCCCGGATCAGATACAAAGGTATTTATGAATCGGTTATTTACGAAGCAGATCTTAAACTCGCAGGATCATTCTTTCTTCCCCCGTATATAAATGCATCTGATTGTGAGCTTCTGTGGGAAGAGGCATACTTCACCCTGGGGATATCAGATAACAGGGGCATAATTGAAGGCCTGAACCTCAGGGTAAATGATATTTCAGTAGCAGCACAACCGGTAGGAGGGGATTATGACCTCTTCACCTCAGGTGTCACCTTCCCGGTATTTATCCATGCCGGATCGGAGCATTTTGATTTTAGTGCTGATATTGGTTTAAGAGGATCTTCAGGTATATTTTTCACTCCCGCCGGAAAATCCACAAGTGTCTCAATTAAATCATCCTGGACCGCTCCTTCCTTTACCGGTAATTACCTTCCTGAAAAAAGGGAAACCGGTAATGACGGATTTACCGCAACCTGGAATATAAGCCACCTGAACAGGAATTTTCCCCAATCATGGTTTGGAAATATTCACAGGCCCGAAGATGAATCATTCGGCGTAAACCTGATACTTGAAGTAGATCATTACAGGAAAGCTGAGAGAGCAGCGAAATACGGACTTCTGTTTATTGCATTTACTTACCTGGTGCTGCTCTTCCTCGAATTATCAGCAAACAGGAAAATACATCTTTTCCATTATTTCCTTGTCTCTCTCTCCCTGGTATTGTTTTTCTCCCTGCTGAATGCCCTCAGCGAACAGATAGGGTTCAGCCCGGCTTATCTTATCTCTGCCGGTTCGACAGTCGGACTGCTGACCATATTCAGCGGATTGCTGCTCAAAAAAACAAAATACACTTTACTTGTTGGTGGTATGCTCACACTGGTCTATGCCTTTATATATATCTTACTTTCAATAAACGAATTTGCCTACCTGGCAGGAAATATAGGTCTTTTTATAGCCCTGGGAACGATTATGTGGCTGTCTGCAAAAACAGATCTTTTCAGGGATAGTGGCATTTGAATTATCCGCCATCCCCGGTTCAGAATAGTAAGTCAGGGAAGCAAGGTCCACAATTTGTATTTAAGGCTGTGGGTCAAATTACCCTCACATAGCGAGTCATTTACTTTTTTTTACTATTTTGCGCCTTCAAAATCATAAGGATGTCAATTAAGACAAAATCGATACTTTTAATCCTCCTCATACTTGTCGCCGACCAGGCCTTCAAGATATGGATAAAGACAACTATGGTCATAGGAGAAGAGAGACATATTCTGGGCGACTGGTTTATTTTACACTTTATTGAAAACAACGGGATGGCTTTTGGCATGGAGATGGGTGGAAAAACAGGCAAATTGATATTGAGTCTCTTCAGGATTGTTGCTTCCATAGCAATAGGATGGTATATATTTCACCTGATTAAGAATAAGACCCACCCGGGGTTTATTTTAGCTGTTAGTGCCATTTTTGCCGGTGCAGTGGGGAATATAATCGACAGTACTTTTTACGGTATGATTTTCAGCGAAAGCTTTTATGAACCGGCTGTCGTCTTTCCTCCCGAAGGTGGCTATTCATCTTTTTTGCACGGAAGGGTTGTGGACATGCTTTATTTCCCAGTTATCGATACAACCTGGCCCGAATGGTCGCCGGTACGGCCGGGACAGTCACTTGTTTTTTTCAGACCCGTCTTTAATCTGGCCGACAGTGCGGTTACAATAGGTGTTTTCCTGATTATTATCTTCCAGAAAAGATTTTTCAAGGATAAGAACTAGTGTGACTCACACATGCTTACACATTTAATGATGTTTTTCAGATTTTCATGCTTAAGGGCATACAGGGTCTTTTTCCCTTCCCTTTTAGAAACCAGCACTCCTTTATCCTTTAATATTCCCAGGTGATGGGAAGTAGTTGATTGCTCTATCCCCAGCCTTTCATGTATCTCTGTTACCGATAGGGAGTCGCCTTCTTCAAGAAATCCTATTATCTTTATTCTCATCGGATGTGCTATTGCTTTCAGCATACTGGCAGCTCTCTCCAGCTGTTCGGGATTTAACCTGATATCTTCCATTTATGTTCAACTTATATTTATACTGCAAATATATATAAATATGTCAATATGTTCAATATTAATGATATTTAATTACAGCAGGACATTTTTCTGTTAACTTTGTTTATATCCCGTGAGGCAATATTATTTTTAAATTATAAAGCCCGATTTTATATCTTTGGAAATTGTTACAGTCAGCAGGTATGCCAAAATTAAAATCAATAAGAAAACCGGTAGAAACAGAAATGCGTGAGTTTGAGCGTTATTTCAATAATACCCTTCGTACAAAGGTGCCTCTGCTCAAAATCATCCTCAACTATATTATAAGGCGGAAGGGCAAGCAAATGAGACCCCTTCTTGTCTTCCTCTCTGCCGGGCTCAACGGCAAAATAAATGAAGCAACCTATGTTGCTGCAACCTTCGTCGAACTCCTTCATACAGCAACCATTGTACATGATGATGTCGTAGACAATGCACAGGAACGTCGTGGAGCATTGTCAATCAACGCTTTATGGAACTCAAAGATTGCTGTGCTTACAGGTGATTACCTTCTTTCACAGGGACTAATAATCAGTATCGAGAAAAACAGGTTTGATATGCTCGAAATAATGAGCGAGACAGTACAGTCTATGAGTGAAGGTGAACTATTACAGCTGCAAAAGGCACGTAAACTTAATATCACCGAAGATGTGTATTTTGAAATCATAAGGATGAAAACCGCATCTTTGATTTCTGCCTGCACTGCCTGTGGAACAATATCGGTAACCAATAATCCCGATAAAATACGGTTGATGAAAGACCTGGGTGAAAATATAGGCATTGCCTTCCAGATAAGGGACGACCTTTTCGACTACCAGGAAAACGGTCTGACCGGAAAATCCGCTGGCAATGATATTATAGAAAAGAAAATGACCCTTCCCCTGATTCATGCACTGCAGGAAGCAAAATCCCCCGAAAGAAAACGTATACTCCATATTATTGGCAGCAAAAAGAAAAGTCCATCCGAAATCAGGGAAGTAATAGATTTTGTTGTCAAAAACGGAGGAACCACCTATGCAAATAATATGATGGAGAAATACAGGGACATGGCCTTTGCCATCCTTGATACTTTCAATGACAGCGAAATGAAATCTTCAATGAAGGACTTTATTATGTTTACCACCTCAAGGGCAAAATAAATATGTTGATAAAGTTTATAAGATTTATAAGATATACTTCGAAACCTGAAACCTGAACCGGGGCGAAGCCGGTCTCGGCGAAAGTAAACCCGAACCGGGGCGAAGCAATGCCGCCGAAGACAATCCTGAATTCCGGAATTTAAGCCACTTCCTAAGCCCAGGCCTCAGCCTCAGCCTGAAAATTCATTTCTCCTTGAGTTAAAACTTCCGTTAAAGCGTGGTTATACATTTATTATCAATATTATATCACCAGATTCCCCGTGTACCTGTTCATCGGCCATTCAGGAAGAATTTCGGATAAAATCAAGAATCTTTGCCGTTTTTGACTTCCCTATCAGTTTTTCTATATCTACTGCTGGCACTGATTTTATTTTTTCAAGTGATCCGAATTCTTTTATCAGCAGCTCTTTTGTTTTTGGTCCTATCCCTTTAATGTCATCCAGAGATGATTTTGTCATATCGCCGGACCTTTTATCGCGGTGAAAACTGATGCCAAAACGGTGAGCTTCATTTCGTAAATGCTGTATTATTTTAAGACTTATTGAATTCTTATCTATATACATGGGTACAGAGTCGCCCGGAAAATATATCTCTTCCAGTCTTTTTGCTATACCAATAACAGGTACCTTACCTCTTATGCCAAGACTTTCAAAGCTTTTGACCGCGGCATTCAACTGCCCCTTGCCCCCGTCAATTATTACCAGGCCGGGCAGGGAACTGTCCTCGTCAAGCATCCTCTTGTACCTTCTGAACACAACCTCTTCCATCGAGGCATAATCATCAGGACCTGTAACCGTTTTAATGTTATAGTGCCTGTATTCCTTTTTTGAAGGCCGGCCATTTCTGAATACCACGCATGCCGCCACAGGGTTTGAGCCCTGTATGTTTGAATTATCAAAACACTCAATATGTAACGGAACACCGGGCAAATGAAGATCGGCCCTCAGCTTCTCAAGATTCTTCCGGTATCTGTCACCAGGTGTCTTTATATTTGTCTTCCTCTGGTTCAATTTATAAACCCTTGCATTCCTTTCCGACAGTTCGAGCAATTTCTTCCTGTCACCCTTACGTGGTACTGTATATTTAATACTTTCTATTCTTATATCAGGCATCAGTCCCACTATGATTTCCGGAGCGTTGCTTGAATGCCGCTCCCTTAACTCGGTGATCGCCAGAGATATAAGCTCGTTATTATTTTCCTCAATCCTCTTCCGCAGTTCAATCGTATGTGTCTGCACAACAGCTCCGCGTATGATTTTCAGATAGTTAACATATATTTTATCAGCCTCCTCGTCCATCCCGAACACATCGGCATCCCTTATCCCTGGATTTACAACTGTTGACCGGCTGCTGTACTTGTCGAGTATTTCCAGCTTTTCCTTTATTGACTGGGCTTCTTCGAATCTCAGGTTTTCGGCATACTCTTTCATCAGTCCCTTAAGATATCTGTTGACCGTATGTATATTCCCCTTAAGTATTTCCTTTACCTGTCTGACAGACTCATCATAGTTCCCTTCCTCCTGTAGGCCAGCGCACGGACCAAGGCAATTGCCAAGATGATATTCAAGGCATACCCTGTATTTCCCGGATGATATATTTTCTTCGCTGAGATTATAGGAGCAGGTCCTGAGCGGGTATAACTGCTTTATCAGATCCAGTAATGTGCGCACCATCACCACAGAAGTATATGGTCCGTAGTAAACCGACCCGTCCCTCACTACCTTCCTTGTCATAAAGACCCTGGGAAAATGCTCTTCTTTCACACATATCCATGGATAGGTTTTATCATCCTTCATCAACACATTATACCTTGGCTGATGTCGCTTAATAAGGTTATTCTCGAGCAATAAGGCTTCTGATTCTGATTCCACAACCGTATGCCTGATCTCTGTCACCTTTCCCATCATCACCTTTGTCTTTCCCGTCAGCGTTTTACCAAAATATGACGCCACCCTTTTCTTCAGGCTTTTAGCCTTACCCACATATATAATATTTCCTGCCTTGTCGTAAAACCGGTACACCCCGGGGTTATCGGGCAGACTACGGGCTATATTTCTGATTTCGGCCATTAGGCAAAAATAAAGACAAAAGATAAAAGTAGAAAGACAAACCAAGAAAGGAATTATTAGTTCCCCCTGAAAACTCTCACCCGGAACACTGAAGGCTGAACCCGTAACGCGGAGCTCCGTCCACTACACCCGGAACTATATGTACAGGTTCACAAACTCAAACTTTTTGCCGTCAAACAGACCCTTATCGCTTATTTTCAATTCAGGGATCACCAGGAGGGCCATAAAAGAGAGGGTCATGAATGGCGACTTCAATTCACAGCCCATATCACTCACAATGTTTGACAGTTGTGTATATTTTGCAGCTATTGTTCCACATGGAACATCAGACATGATCCCTGCCACTTCCAGTTGCAGTTCCCCGCACTTTTCACCATTGCAGCATGCAAGCCCTCCTTTCATTTCAACGATTCTGTTCACGGCTCTGCATATAGATTCATCATCAGCGCCCACGGCTATAATATTATGACTGTCGTGTGCAACCGATGAGGCAAAGGCACCTCTCCTCAATCCAAAGCCCCTGACAAAAGCCACAGCGGGAGGCGAATCATTATACCTGTCCTTCACAATAATCTTAAGCACATCTTCATCCGTGGCACTGTTTAAATATTCCCCGCCTCTGGCCGGAGACCATTTGTAGCAACCCGTAACCAGATCTCCGTCATTTACATCAATAACCCTTATCCTCCCCTGCCTCTTCTCCACCCTTATATCACACGGTTTCAGCAGGCCGGAATGAAAATTGTTCAGCGGCTTTGCTGTTACCGCCGCAAAGCTGACATTTTTCCCGTCATATACTCTTTCACCATCAATCCATGTTTCAAGGATATTAAAGTCGTCCGGATTATCCACAATGATAAAATCAGCCTGGTCTCCTTTTCTCACCATGCCGATATCGAGATTGTAATGCCTTACCGGGTTTACTACCGCTATGTTCAGAATATCGAAAATATCGTAGCCCAGTGCAAGAAGCCTTTTAACCAGCAAATTTATGTGTCCCTTCTCAAGCATTTCCGGGTGCAGATCATCAGAACAAAGCATGAGACTACCTGGACTTTCAGATATCAGGCAGTGAAGTTTTTCAAAATTCCTGGCAGCACTTCCTTCCCTGATTTGTATTTTCATGCCTTTCTTAATCTTTTCCCTTGCTTCTTCCAGGCTTATGCATTCATGATCCGTACTAATTCCCGCCTTTATGTATTTATCCAAATCATCTCCAACTAAGCCCGGTGCATGACCGTCTACCGGTTTCCCTGCTTTCTTTGCTGCTTTAATCTTTTCCAGAACTTCCACGTCATTATTTATCACTCCCGGAAAATTCATCATTTCTGAGAGATATTTAATTTCCTTCCTCTCCAACAAATCAATTATTTCCCCTGTACCGATTTTCCCGCCGTTTCTCTCAAAACCTGTAGCTGGTACGCATGACGGAGCTCCGAAATAGAATTTTAATGGTGTCCTTCTGCCGTCTTCTATCATAAATTCCACTCCCTCTATACCCATAACATTTGCTATTTCGTGAGGATCCGATACTACGGCAACTGTTCCATGCCTAACTGCAACCTCAGCAAACCTGAATGGCACCAGCATGGAGCTTTCTATATGAATATGCGAATCAATCAGTCCTGGCACAATATATCTTTCTGCATAGTTTTCTTCTTCCACAATGTCCCCGATTCTATTGCCCTCTATTAAAATATATCCACTGAAAATTCGTCTGTTAAAAACATCTATAATATTTCCGTAAATTTTCATTTTGTTTTTAAAAAAATAGTTCCACGTGGAACAACTTGTGTTTACCTTTACTTTCCAAGGTACAAAAGTAGTACGCTGATATCTGCAGGCGATACTCCGCTTATCCTGCTTGCAGCACCAATGGTACCAGGCTTTATCCGGTTCAATTTCTGCCTTCCTTCTGTTGAAATTGATTTCAGTTCGTCATATTCAATGTCATCAGGAATCAGCAGGTCGTTCATTCTTTTAATTTTTTCAGCATTTCCTTTTTCCCTTTCTATATATCTCCTGTATTTTATCCTTATCTCTGCTGCCTCTATAATCTCCCTCTTCCTGCTTCCCAATTCTTCTGCCAATTTTCTTCCTTCCTCAGATTTTATCAATAACTCTTCAAGCCTTACCTGCGGACGTAATATAAGCTTTTCCATCTTCTGTGTCTCCCTGATCCTGTTTGTCCCAACAGCTTCGAGGTAGTCATTAATCTCTGCCGGCTTAAATCTTGTTCTTTCAATAAATTCCAGCGTTTTTTCAACTGACTTTCTTTTCTTTTCAAGCCTTAAAACGCGCTCCCTTTCTGCAAGACCCAGCTCATATCCCTTTTCCGTCAGCCGCTCATCAGCATTGTCCTGTCTTAACAGGATCCTGTATTCGGCCCTGCTTGTAAACATCCTGTATGGTTCGTCCACTCCCTTCGTAACAAGATCATCAATCAATACACCGATATACGATTCATCCCTCTTTAACACGAATTCCTTCTCACCTCTAATCCTTAGTACAGCATTAATACCTGCCATTAATCCCTGCGCTGCTGCTTCTTCATAACCCGTGGTCCCATTAATCTGCCCGGCAAAATACAATCCCCTTATTCTTTTTGTTTCGAGACTCGCTTTTAACTGTGTAGGCTGAAAGAAATCATATTCTATGGCATATCCCGGCCTGTGTATTACCACATTCTCCATTCCCCTTATCTTTTTCATTGCTTCCAGCTGAAATTCCAGTGGCAAACTTGAAGCATATCCGTTAATATAGTATTCATTTGTATTCCATCCTTCCGGTTCAAGAAACAACTGGTGCCTGTCCTTTTCCTTGAATGTTACGATCTTATCTTCTATGCTTGGACAGTATCTCGGGCCTATTCCCTTTATCCTCCCCTGGAACAAAGGACTGAACTCAATTCCTTTTTCCAGTACCTCATGAACTTTCCTGCTTGTATGTACTATATAACAGCTTTTCGGATCTTCTATGTCTACGCAGTCGTTAAGGAAGGAAAATGACCTTCCTTCATTCTCGCTTTTCTGCTCGGTCATAACTGAAAAATCAATGCTTCTGCCATCAATCCTTGCACTCGTTCCTGTCTTCATCCTTTCCACTGTAAAGCCAATCTTTCCTAACTGTTCACTTATCCCCCTCGAGGTCGCATCTCCTGACCTTCCTCCTTCTACAGTATTGTATCCTACATGCATCAGTCCGTTCAGAAAGGTGCCTCCCGACAATATAACAGCGCTTGCATTAAATATTGTGCCAAAACTGCTTACAACGCCCCTGGCCGTTCCTCCTTCTATAATCACTTCCCTGGCCATTTCCTGCCATATGTGCAGGTTCTCCACATTTTCCATTCTTTTCCTCCATGCCTGAGAAAACATCATCCTGTCCGACTGGGCCCTGGGGCTCCACATCGCAGGTCCTTTTGACCTGTTCAGAAGCCTGTACTGAATCATACTTTCATCCGTAACCAGCCCGGAAAGTCCTCCAAGTGCATCTATTTCCCTAATAATCTGTCCTTTAGCTATTCCTCCCATTGCCGGATTACATGACATCTGTGCAAGTTTTGTCATATCCATGGTAATAAGCACAGTTTTCATGCCCATTTTTGCCGCTGCATGAGCAGCCTCACATCCGGCATGACCTCCTCCCACAACTATTATATCATATTTAAAGTTCATTCCCTTTTCACTTCATTTTACCCAAATAATAATCCTCCTTACGTCTTATTTGCCTCTTCCCTGCTTCATTTTTGTCTTCATAACCCAGCAAATGCAAAGTACCATGCAGCATCACCCTTAAAATTTCCTCCCTTAGCCTTGTTCCATATATTTGTGAATTTGTTCTTATTGTATCAATACTCATATATATCTCGCCGCTAATTGTTCCCCCCCTGCTATAATTAAATGCAATTACGTCAGTGTAGTAATCATGTCCGAGGAATTCCCGGTTAATTTCCCTCTGCTCCGTATCAGTCATGAAAAAAAAATTCAGGTCACCTGTCCTTCTCCCTTCAGACCTGATGACCTGTACTATCCAATTCTTTATGTCCTTAGTTTTTCCCAGTCTGAATTTTACATTTTTATAGTATATTTTTGGTAGCAACTGTTTCGATATTAAATTTCATAATTACTTCATTTCCTGACTCATTAAAACCTATATCATCAGCAAGATTCTTCATAAGAAAAACACCTCTTCCCCTTATGTTTTCAATATTTTCAGGTGAAGTGGGGTCCGGAATACAGTCCGGGTTGAAGCCTATGCCCTCATCTCTTACTTTCACAACAAAATCATTCCTGTTGCATTCGAAGCTTACACTTACATTTTTTCTGTCATCATGTTGATTTCCATGTACAATAGCATTATTTACGGCTTCCATTGTGGCAACCATAATTCTGCCATACTCATCCTTATTTATACCCATCTTAAGAATAAGTTCATCCACCTTTCCTTCTATAATCCGCAAATTTTCCACCTTTGATCCTATTTCTACCTTCATTACCATTTCAACAATTTCTATCCATGCTTATACTTGCTTTCTTGCAATTTGTTTCATTTACCTGGATTTTTTTGCAAGCCAATCTTCAGGATTCTTTTTTTCTCTTTCCTCATAGACCATAAATTTAATAATACTTTTCCCTTCTCCTTCAAAATAAACGTCACCAATATACTCTTTTGCTTCCACCTCATCACCTGGTCTTACTTTAACATTTACAAGATTCTGGTATACCGTGAGATATTTCCCGTGCCTTATTATAACCGCCATATTCCCCCCGCTAATCCCAAAAACACTCATGACCTTTCCCTTAAACACAGCCCTTGCAGTCTCGCGGGTACCGCTTGTTATTTCAACTCCTATATTATTTATTTTTGCTCCCTTGATAACAGGATGATCATGGACACCAAACTGTGAGGTTATAACTCCACGTTCAACCGGCCAGGGCAGTCTTCCCATATTTTTTGAAAAATCATCACCTACAAGCATTTCTTCAGGAGTTATTTCATTCATTTCATTTTTTCTTTTTTCTTCTTCAATAATCCTTGCTATTTCTTTTTCAATCTCATATGCTATTCTTTTTTTATCTTCCAATTCCTTTTTCAATTCCCTTTCTTTTCTGCTCAGACTGATAATAATATTTCTCTGGCTCCTTTGTTCCCTGTTTAAATTGTACTTCTGTCTTTCTTCTCTCTTCTTCAGTTCAGATATTTCTATAAGGTCCATTTCCAGCTTACTCCTGTTCTCCTCAACCTCCTTTTTCAATTCCAATATTATTTCTGCTTCTCTTCTCCTGTACTTAGCAACCTGCTGCAGGTATTTCAGTCTTTTGTAACCCTGGTTTAGATCTTTAGATGACAGTATATAAGCAATTTCCGGGTTTCCCTTGTTAACCTTTTGAGCATGTTTTATCGCTTTTTCATATTCTTTCATTAAAATGGTAATATCACTCTCCATAAGCTCAATTGCAAGTTTGTTAAGTTCCATCCTTCCTTCGAGTAATTCCTGTTCTTCCATAAGGCCATTAATAATATTCTCCCTCAGGCTCAGTTTCCTTCTTATCATATTCAATTCATTCATACTTTCAGACTTTTCCATAGAAGTCTTTTCAAGCATATTATCGAGGTATTCGATATCTTTCAGGGCGTCACTCCTTTTACGTTCCAGTTCTGTCCTTGTTTGCCCCGTAACATCACAAAAGGCTATACTAACAGCAAATATTATAATGATCCATTTCATTTAATATTCCTTCTTTCGTAATTACTTCCAACATTAAAGATCAACTCCCTGTTTTCGTTACTCTTCACGCTTTCCATCTTAATATTCAGTGTAGTCCTTCCTTTGTTAAGCTTCCATATAATGTTGCCCGGATATAAAAATCCGTTTTCTTTCCTGAAATCATCAAAATAACCGTTAAACTTTTCTTCACCGCTGTCTGAACTTCCACTTATTTCAACAATCTTTTTTATAGTACAATCAACCAGGTATTCAATATCACTCTCATCAACATTCAACTTCACCCTTCCATTTTCACAACTTATTCTTTTTTTCCTTATTGCTTTTTTTTCATAATCTCCGAAAAATAAATTTATAAAATCATATCTTAACCCGTACTTCTCTGCCAGTCGCTCCGTGTTACCCGTATAGTATACCCTGTTTATCCTATCCGCGATTTTCACTGTATCTTTTCCAATCAGTATTCTTGCCGCCTCCAGTCCACCAAAAGTCCTTATACTTAGAAGTATATTTCCCCTTCCGTCTGTCTTCATATTAGCCCTTAACCTTCTTCTTTCGCTTTCGTTTTCGTAGTTAATTACTATTCTATTAACTGATACAGCCTTACTGGTAATATTATTTCGTTCAAGCTCAGCAAGAAATTTTACTGAACTCATCTCAACTGCTCCTGGTGCACCTTTTGATCCTGATATTCTCCATTTACTACAAGATGACACTGTTATTACCAGTAGTATCACTGTAATTATATTTATTTCTTTTCTATACACTTTCTTATTTCTTCAATTAAATATGCCTTATTTCTATCCTCCTTAAGTACCGATTGCCATAAAATAACCGCCTCTTCACAATTACCCAAAGCCATTTTTATAAATCCGAAATGTTCAAGTAATTCTGCATCATTAATCGTACCTTTTGCAAATATCCTGTTCATCACTTTTTCGGCATCCCTGTATCTTTCCATTTTATATAAGATCCAGGCATATGTATCCAGGTAAGTTATATTTTCCTCTATTTCCATGCATTTCTCTATCATGCCCAGGGCTTCTTTCAGTCTGATCTCTTCTTCTGCCAGGTAATATGCATAATTATTCAGTATCATCGGATTATCCTTTTCTATCTTCAGTGCATCATCGAATTTTTCTGCAGCCTCATTTATCCTTCCCTGTCGGGAGGCTATCTCTGCTTCCATTGCCAGAATCTGCACAAGGAATTGTTTCTGATTATTTACAAGTATCCTCACTTTCCGAAGTTCTTCTCCGGCGTCATCATACATCTCCTTTTCAATAAGACTGTAGGCATATAATATCTTCGGCAATGGTGCCGTATTAAATAAGGCTGAGGCTCTGCCGGCATATTTATTCAACTTGTCTGAATCACCATACTCATTCAGCTTTAACAATAGATTTTCCCATATGTAGTAATTTTCCCAGTGCCTGTCAATATATTCCGTAAGGATTTCTATTTCCCTTTCTTTCTTGCCCGTTTTCCCGTATATTTCAGCAATTGTAAGCATTGTAAGCGCATCATTCTCTCCTGTTTCCCTTATGCTTTCTCCTAGTTTAATTAGTTCCTCCCTATAATCTTTAATTATCACGCTATCCTGCATTAGTCTTGAAGCAATTCCCAGTTTATCTTCCTTGGCTATTTCATCCGTTACAATCATCTCCTGCGCTTTTTCGACCAGCCTGTCATATTCCTTATTCTCTATCAAGAATTCAAGGTATGAAAACCCTAGTGCTGCATTATATAGCCCTTCCTCCAGCAGTTTTTCATACATTATTTTCGCCCTTTCCTTATCTCCTGTTTTCCTGTACAGTTCTGCGAGCATTCCTTTCACGGTAATATTTTCCTTACCTGACTCCAGTTCTTCAAGCAATATGTCTTCTGCCTCCTTATATTGTTCCTCTTCTATCTTAGCATCTATCAGCAATGCAAGTATTTGTTCATTCCCCTTATATTTTTCATAAAATGCGCTGAAAATTTTTTCCGCCTTTTCATTTTTTCCCGTTTGCATATATAAATTACCAAGCCTGAATTTTTGATTTTCATCCGAAGGATCAATTTTAACGGCTTTCTCAAGCCACACACTGGCAGAATCCATCTCTGATTTTTCCATATATATATTTGCCATATTAAGCATATACCATTGATTCTGATTATCAAGTTCAGCAGCGCGACGGCCATATTTCAGTGCATTATCAAAGTCCCTTCTCATAGCTGCTATCTGGCTTATTTCAAAGTTCGCTGCATCACTCTCCGGGTTTATTTCAATTGCATCTTCAAATTTACCGAGGGCTTCGCCAGTGTTACCATTCAGTTTTTGTTTTATCCCTTCCACATAGATAAGATCATACAGGGTATAATCAACAGTCTTTTGCGGTTTAACAATATTTTCCCCGGTAACATTCCTGCTTACCCGGCATCCGTTCGCCAGAAGAATAATCGCCAGACTTAGTATAACGACTTTTCTATTTCTTCCCAGTGTGCCCAAAACCGCCCTCGCCTCTTTTTGTTTCTTCCAGTATATCAACTTCATCCCATTTAACTCTTTCGTGTTTAGCTACTATCATCTGGCAAATTCTTTCACCATCTTTAATTGTGTATTCTTCATTTGACAGGTTCACAATTATTATACCTATTTCTCCCCTGTAATCTGCATCAATGGTTCCCGGGCTGTTCAGGACCGATATTCCTCTCTTCAGTGCAAGCCCGCTTCTTGGCCTTATCTGAGCTTCATAGCCTTCCGGCAGTTCAACATATAAGCCTGTGGGTATAAGCGCTCTTTCGAGTGGTAAGAGTGTCACATCATTTTCAAGATTCGCCCTTATATCCATCCCGGCACTTGACTCCGTTGAATAGGCAGGTAATTCATTTTTTGACCTGTTCACTATTTTTACATTCATTTACAAATCCTTTTTAAAAAGTATACTTATTGCCCTGTCCCTGTATTCTGTAAATCCTATAAAGCCTGCGATTATCAAAGTGTTAATTCCCAGTTCAACAAAAATATTATTATATTTCAAATAGGATACTAGTATAACGATTCCAACACCTGTCATTATATATGCAAGTATTTTTTTTATCGGATAATCTATCGGGTAGTGTTTTCTGCTGAGCATATATGAACCTGCTATCATCACTACATAACATGCTATATGCGCCCATGCCGATGCCATGTAGCCGTATACCGGCACCAGTAATAAATTTATCAGTATTGTAACTATTGCTCCGGTAATTGTAAGGTATGCACCGTACCTGGTAAGGTCTTTAACCTTATACCATATACTCAGGTTTACAAAAATTCCAAAGAGCAGGTAAGCCAGACTTACTATTGGCACTATTGCCAGTCCGCCCCTTAAATGGCTGCCTGCAATAATATATTTAAATCCTGAAATATACAGGTTAATAAGCAGGTAGAGGATAAGAGCATATATAACAAAGTATTTCATCACATTGGAATATATTTCCCTTGCATCCTTTTTATCCGCCTTTGAAAAGAAATAAGGTTCCATTGCATACCTGTACATTTGTATGAATAGGGCCATTAATACAGCTATCTTATAACTGGCACCGTATTCACCGACTATTTCAAGTGGTTTGTCGCTATCAACTATCCTTCTCAGGATCATTTTGTCCAGCGCATCATTTATTGATCCTCCCAGTCCGGATATGAGCAGGGGTATGGAATAGCTCATCATTTGCTTCCACAGGCCTGCATAAAGTCGCAATTGAACACTTAGTATATCCCTTAACAGCAGTACAAGCATTGACAGGCTTCCAATTGCGTTCGCAAGGAAGACGTAACCAACCCTGAATTCAGGATTATACAGGTTCCCAAGAAGGCCCTTCCCTTTTTCCCTTAGCGAGGGCTCAATTTTAAGGAATAAAAAAACCAGCCCTATGCTTATTATAACATTTATAATTTTAATAATACTGAATCTGAGAGCTTTATTTTCACTACGGAGTTTTGCAAAAGGGATTGCCGTTATGGCATCAGTAGCCAGGATAATGGCAAAAAGCCTTAAATACATCTTATGATCCTGGTACCTGAGAACCACAGCAACCTCATCGATAAAAAGATTGAAAAAGACAAGGAAAAGAACTGAACTAATGAGGATTGATATAAGGGCAGTGCTAAAAACCTTCTTGCTGTCACCTGTCTTCTGGGCAAATCTGAAAAAGGCTGTTTCCATCCCATAGGTCAGCACTATAAGCATAAAGACCATATAGGCATATAGTTCCGTTATGACTCCATATTCAGCCTTATTGAATATCCAGGTGTAGAAGGGAGTCAGAACGGCATAATTCAGAAACCGTGGTACTATTGTTCCAAGTCCGTATACTAATGTCTGCCCAGCCAGTTTGTTTATGTCTTTCACCTGATCGTATATCGCTATATTCCTGCAAATATAGTATCTTATTATTCAAGCCCGGTTTTATTAAATAAAATATAGCCGAAATTCAGGAACAGGTATAATTTCTTTCTTTCCCCGCTATAATAGTCAAAACCAACCGATGCCGGGCCCACGGGCGTATAATATACAAGGCTCATGTTTGCTATTGCGTCAAGTTGCTCACCGTACTTACCATATTCTACTCCAGAATCTGTAGCTTCAATATCCCTGAAGGGTGCGAATAGGTAGAGTCCTGCCATCATTTTCATGTTTTTAGAAAAATTGCAGACCGGTATAATACCTGCTCCTATAAATGAATTTGCCCTGAGTGAATATCCGAAAAGTGTTTTGCTCATTACAGTAGGCTCGTACTTGTATGCATCAATCAAAGAAGCAGTATAGTTATTACTTAATTTTTTATTGCTTACCACTATATCCACCTGCGTACCAAGGCTTAGTTTTTTATTCAGTCTGTAGAACCTGAGATTCCTGAACTTCAGGGTAAACCAGCCATGATCCTGGTTGAAAATATCCTCCATCTCCAGGCTGTCATTTACAGCTCCCCTGAACCGTTCAAAACCCATGTTATAGTATATTCCGCCATAAATATAAGTTCCCTCGGTGGAATACTGCTTACGGTTCAGGGTGCTGGACTCATAAAATAATCTTCCTGTACCGTAAAAATATTCCGTTTTATCCTGCTCATCCTGTTCTCCAAAGCCCATGCTCCTGTAATACCTGTCATTTATCCATGTGAAATTCAGTCCTGCCCTTAACGATGAATTATTGCTTACGGGAATCCCGAATGAAGTTCTCAGGTTACTCTCCCGTCGCGTTATGTATGCAGGTACTGTTGTTTCAAACAGGGATGTTATTTCACTGGTAAAATAATTCCTGTTATAGGCTGAAAGATTCAGGTCAATAAGCAGCAGTTTCCTCTGTGGAACTGTAATCCGGTGCGACACCCTGAAAGATGAATAATTCCTTCCGAAATAAAGGTTCCCGCTAAAACGGTTATATATATCACTCAATGAATAGTACTCAAAACCTATATAGGCCTGGTTATAAATGGTAAAACCCAGTAAGCCCCCGGTTTCCAATGCATAAGAACCCTTGAGTTCTATTTCAAGGTAGAGGTCAAAGGTCCTGTCCTCATAGTCGTATTTTGCCTCCGGATAAACACTTTTGATATTTTCTTCGGTTGCAAGCCTGAAATACTCTTCTTTTAACTGTTGTATATCTATTAAGCTGTCCTTTTTTGATATAACATTTCGTATATAGTCTTTCTGCCTGTCATTAACTCCATCAATATAAATTTCCCTGAAAACTTTTTCAGGTACCTTCGATCTGAATTGTTCCCTTCTTTTCCTGATTTCATCCTGAGTAATTCTTTCTGTCCTTCCCGAAAAATTTTTTATCTCTTCCCTTGCAATCCTGTAGCCCCTTGCAATTATACTGTCAGCTTTCTGAAAATCGAGCAAATTAACATTTTCAAACGCAATATCCACCACATATCCCAGGCTGTCAGGTATATTATAATCAGTGGTCTTCATAATCATGTTTTCAAGCTGAAGCATTATATCGTCCTTCCCGGGTCTCTTTGTTACATCGGCCACCTTACTTCCTATGATAAAGTCAGGACTGAAATCTTCAAGCAGAACATCGTAGGGAAAATTATTGTAAATACCGCCGTCGAACAGCAGTGTACTGTCCATTATATAGGGCTCAAAATAAAGAGGGTAGGACATTGTGGATCTTATTGCACCTGCAAGGTTGCCCCGGCGGAATATGACAGGTTTTTTTTCATATATATCGGCTGCCACGCACCTGAAGGGTATCATCAGGCTGTCAAAATTATTCTCCGCAGCTGCCGTCTCGCCGCAGGTAAGCTGCATAATTGCAAAATCAATGACAGCCGAGGAAATAAGGTGGGAGGGCAGTCCTGCTTCAGTCTTTTCTTCATCGAATTTCAGGTCAATATCTATCATTGCTGAATTCGGTTCATTGTTCTTGTATGTGAATTTCAGTTCTGTATCTATCGCGCCTGTAGACCATCGCAGGAATTCATCGGATTTTACCAGCATGGTCATTTCTTCCGTTGTATAGCCCATCGCGTAAAGTGCTGCTATAATACCGCCCATTGAAGTGCCCGCTACATAATCAATCTTAATACCTTCTTCTTCCAGGACCCTTATCAAACCGATATGTGCCAGCCCCTTGGCACCGCCTCCGCTCAAGACAAGTCCGGTACCCTGCGCACTTACAGTGCCCGTATTTATCGCATGCATTATAAGGAGTAATATAAATATCTGTTTAAACTGCCTGCTCACAATGTTTTATATTTATTCAGAATTTTAAATAACAACATTTATCTTTGTGCTTTATCTTTTACTTAAGAATCATTAAAATTACGATTTTTATAAACTTTAAAATTATGATCAAGCAATATTCAACAGGCATATTTCTGACTGTTTTCCTGACTTTCATTCTTTTTGCCTGCTCTGGTACGGGCAAAGATAAGACTCGTTATGTAAACCTTGAAACAAGCGAGGGACTTATAAAGCTCATGTTATATAATAACACCCCTCTGCATCGCGATAATTTCATAAAGCTTGTCAATGACGGCTATTACGATAACATAAAGTTTCACAGGGTAATTGAGGATTTCATGATACAGGCAGGGGATTATACCACCAGGCCTGATCTTGCATCCGATACAAGCGGTCGCTATGAGTATACCATACCTGCTGAAATTATTACTGCCAATTTTCATAAGAGGGGAGCACTGGCCGCAGCCAGGACCGGCGACAGGTTTAATCCTGAAAGAAAATCCTCAGGCACCCAGTTCTATATAGTACAGGGCAGGAAATTCGGCGTCCAGATTACGGAAGAAGGAGATACAATCACCGCTGAAATGATGATCGAACAGGTTGAAAACAGGATAAATTCATCACTTAAACAGAATATATTCTACATGCACCTTCAAAACGAGAGACAAAAATCAAAAGATTCGGGAGATGGCAGGTCTGATGCTGAAATTCAGGAAGCAGCAAGCATAAGTACATACAATGATCTTGAAAATTATAAACCTGTTAGTATACCCGATGAACATGTCAGAGTATATTCTTCAGAAGGAGGCACCCCGCATCTTGACATGCAATATACAGTATTTGGCGAGGTAGTGGAGGGAATGGATGTTGTTGACCGGATTGCAGGAGTGGAAACAGATGCCGGTGACAGGCCACTGAAGGATGTTATAATAAGCCGTGCAAGGGTGGTAAGAAAATAATATTATGATTGATAAAATAAATGATATACTTAAGGCTGTCAGGGATTTTAAGGCTTCTGATCACGGAGAAATCGAAGAATTCAGGATAAAATATCTTGGCAAAAAAGGTCTTATCCCTTCTCTTTTCCAGGAATTTAAATCAGTACCTCCTCACCTGAAAAGCGAGTACGGTAAGCTTATAAATGACCTGAAGGATGAAGCCAGCGAGAAACTCAATTCGTTGAGAGCAAGCCTGGCCGGTACTACTGAAAGTACTTCATTTACCGACCTTACGCGTCCGGCCAAAAATATGTTCACAGGATGCAGGCATCCTGTGTCTGTAGTAAGAAATGAAATAATAGAAATATTTCAGCGACTTGGTTTCACTATTTCGGAGGGACCGGAGATTGAAGACGATGATCATGTTTTCACCAAGCTCAATTTCCCTCCCGAGCATCCCGCAAGGGACATGCAGGATACTTTCTATATAAAAAGACAGGACAGGGAAGATTGCAGGCCAGATGACATTCTGCTCAGGACACATACCTCATCCGTACAGGTAAGAGTCATGGAAAACCAGCAGCCGCCCATCAGGACAATATCACCCGGCCGGGTCTTCAGGAATGAGGCTATCTCGGCCCGGGCACACTGTATCTTTCACCAGGTTGAAGGATTATACATAGATGAAAATGTGTCCTTTGCCGATCTTAAACAAACGCTTTTCTACTTTGCAGTTGAAATGTTTGGTAAAAATACAAGAATAAGGCTCAGGCCCTCTTATTTCCCTTTTACGGAACCTTCGGCCGAAATGGATGTCAGCTGTACCATCTGCGGAGGAAAGGGCTGTAATGTCTGCAAATATACCGGTTGGCTCGAAATTCTGGGCTGCGGCATGGTCGATCCCAATGTACTGGATTATTGTGGAATCGACAGTAAAAAATACACAGGATTTGCTTTCGGCATGGGAGTGGAAAGAGCTGCCATGCTTAAATACCAGATAAATGATCTGAGATTATATTTCGAAAATGACATCAGGTTCCTGCACCAGTTCCGATCCGCTTTCTAATGGAATATTCAGTTACTCCTCAATAATAATTTCGTGGGTGATATCCATCGATTTCCTGTAGTTATATGTAACACCACAGTACTTTTCCTGTGACAGCTCAACTGCTTTTTCTACCTTGCCCCTGTCGATATTCTTACCTTTTACGGTATAGGTGATATGCATTCTTTCAAAATGCCTGGGATGTGTCTCGGTCAGAACACCTCTTACATCAACCTTAAAATCTTCATAGGGTATTTTCATTTTTTTCATTATTGAGGCTACATCCATCCCCGTACATCCTCCCAATGCAACAAGCATCAGATTTTTGGGGCGGGGACCACTGTTCCTTCCGCCGAATTTCTCAATTGAATCTATTTTAAAATTATGTCCGTCCAGATCAACATTGAATGACAGGCCCTCTTCATGCTGAAGGTTTACCGTTTCTTCCATTTCCTGTAAGATATTGAATGAAAATTTTTACAAAACTAATTAATATTATCAAACCTTATTGCCATATTTGTGTTTTATAAGCTGACATGAAACAAAAGGATATCAAAATACCTTTTTGCGATAATTGCGCGGTTAATACCAATTCTGTATTCAGACACCTTTCAAAAGATCAGATAGATATCATAAATTTTGAAAAGGAATTCAGGCAATACAGGAGGGGAGAGGTGCTTTATGCGGAAGGCAACAGGATTAGTGGTTTCTTTTGTATCAATAAAGGCATAATCAAGGTTTTTAAAACAGGATTTGACGGAAAAGAACAGATCATACGCTTTGCTAAACCAGGTGATATTATTGCCTACCGTTCTGTTTTAAGCAACGAACCGGCGTGCACATCGGCAAAAGTTATTGAAGATGCCAGTGTGTGTTTCATTCCTTCTCATATACTTACCGACTTTGTTAAGGAAAATCCCCTTTTTTCAATGGAAGTTATGAAACTTACATGCCATGAACTGGGTATTGCCAATGAATATATTACCGATATAGCACAGAAAACTGTCAGGGAAAGACTGGCAGAGGTACTCCTGCATCTTATAAACGACTTTGGCCTGGATTCAGAAAATTATCTTAAAATATCCCTTACCAGGGAAGAACTTGCGAACATTGTCGGTACTGCAACCGAGTCGGTTATCAGGTTACTTAGTGAATTTAAATCAGACAGATATATAGAACTGAGCGGCAGGAAAATAAAAATACTTGACCGAAAGTCACTGGAGAAAATAAGCAATGTTTTTTAATAGCCGGGCTGATTCTCAGTATTACAGCTTCTGCTATTCTATAATACTGTTCAGTATAATATAAAGCACTAATCCTAAAACGACCAAACCACCGCTCCAGATCAGCAGGGAATTGCTCTCAAGCTTTGAGAATTCAGAATATGCCAGCACGATAACTCCTGCCAGTACAAACAATAATCCGATCCTTTTCACAAGAACTTTCATAATCAAGATTTTAAATATAACTCTTATTTATAAAAAAGTTGTTAAATATAATTATTAAGGAAGACATTGCAAAATTAAAACAATAATCCACTTCCGCCTGATTTTTGTTTGCCAAGATGCCTGTATGCCAGCTCTGTGGCCTCTCGTCCCCGCGGTGTACGTTTTATATATCCTTCCTTTATCAGAAATGGTTCATACACTTCCTCTATTGTTCCGCTGTCTTCTCCAACTGCCGTTGATATGGTACTTAGTCCCACCGGGCCCCCGCTGAATTTATCTATTATCACACTTAAGATTTTGTTGTCCATTTCATCAAGGCCATGGCTGTCAATATTAAGTGCCTCAAGCGAAAATTTAGTAATATCCAGGTCAATATTTCCGTCTCCCTTAACCTGCGCAAAATCTCTTACCCTTCTCAACAATGCATTGGCTATCCTTGGTGTTCCCCTGCTTCTTGAAGCTATTTCTTCGGCTGCATTATTCTTTATGTCAACTTTCAGTATACCTGCCGATCTTTTTACAATGCCGCATAAAATGTCCGCATCATAATATTCAAGATGCATTTTTATTCCAAAACGTGCTCTCAGAGGACTTGTAAGCAAGCCTGACCGTGTTGTCGCTCCTATCAGTGTAAAGGGACTCAGGTTAAGCTGTACTGACCTGGCACTGGGACCTTTATCTATCATGATATCAATATGATAATCTTCCATTGCTGAATACAGATATTCCTCCACAACCGGGCTTAGCCTGTGAATTTCATCAATAAACAAAACATCACCTTCTTCCAGTCCTGTCAGCAAACCTGCCAGGTCGCCCGGTTTATCGAGTACAGGCCCGGAACTTACTTTTAAGCCAACATCCAGTTCATTGGCAATGATAATTGCAAGTGTTGTCTTGCCCAGTCCGGGAGGGCCATGAAGCAGTACATGGTCCAGTGCTTCGCCTCTCCGGGAAGCAGCCGTAACAAAAACTTTCAGATTGTCAACTATCCTTGACTGCCCCTTAAAATCCCTGAAGTAAAAAGGCCTCAGTTTCTTTTCTATTTCCTGGTCAGCAGGGCTTAATGTTTCTTTTCTCAGGTTAAATTCTTCTCCCATCAGGCAGGACTATTTAATAATTTTTACATCCCTTTCAGGGAGGTTTATTTTTATTCCGTTAATCCTTACTTCGTAGTCATCCTTATAGGTAATGGTCATTTCAAGAGTTCCTTCCTTATTATATTTCTTCCAGGTGCGGTGACGCAGGCCCATATCATAATATTGTTCTTCTTTAATTAAGCCGTTATCATAATAATAGAAATGATAACCGTCGGGGTTGTCCTGTACATACCTACCCCTGTAGAGTACATTTCCTTCATCATCATAGTATTTCCACATCCCGTCTCTCAGTCCTATAATATAATTCCCTTCTTCTACATGATCGCCTATGCTTCTTTTCCATGGCCCGTTTTTTTCCCCGTCAAGATATTTCCCCTCACTTATGACGGCACCCTCACTTGAATATTCAACAAAACTGCCATCCCTTCGTCCCTGGTAGTATTCTTCTTCCCTTAATGTGGATCCATCGGGATAATACCATTTCCATAGCCCTTCAGGCCTGCCGTTCCTGTAGCTGCCCGTTTGAATAATCCTGCCATCAATGTTATAGAAAGTCCAGGATCCTGTCCTCCTGTTGTAATCATATTCTCCCTCTTCCTTTATATTCCCGTTTTCATAAAAATTCTTCCACTTCCCGTGCCTTCTTCCGTCTTCCGTTACAATTCCTTCAGATACCTTTATACCCCTGTCATTGTAAATCTCAGAAGATTTTACCGACCCGTCAGAATTAAATTCCCTGTGAATTCCCACAGGTACCCCCATCCTGAAGGGTCCGCTGAAAATAAGATTGCCATCACTGTCATACCTGTTCCGGATATCAACTTCGGGGTTGTCCTCAATATTACCCTCCACTATTTTGCCGTTGTCATACAACATGGTATTGCTCAGTATTCCCCTTTCATTGTACTCTTTATAATAACCATGCAGGAGACCATCCCTGTAAGTCATTTCCTTTTTAATATTGCCATTGTCATAAAATTCCTTCCATGGTCCCTGTCTTACACCTTCCTCATCTTTCCGGTTTATCCTTTCCCTGCTGATAAGAAAATCATTATTATATTCATAAAGAGTAATTATATTACCTTCTTCATCAAACTCTTTTGATAAGCCCTGTTTTTTCCCATCTATATAGGGTATGCTTTGCTTCACCGAGCCGTCTGGAAAATAAAGAAAGGCGATACCCTGTCTTTTATCAGCTGCATACAGTTCACTTGACCATACATACAGGCCATAACTACGGTCTCTTTTATACTTGAGGTAATATCCGCTTTTCTTACCAAAGAGGTAATCAATCTTTTCCAGGGTATCCCCGGTCTGTGTATAAAATACCCATATACTGTCAAGCAAATGATTTCTCCGTCTTCCCTCCGATTTAAGAATTCCCGTTACATAGTAACTCTTCCAGTATCCATCAGGTTTACCGTCCCTGATATATCCCTCACCTGATACAGTACCATTGGGATACCTGAAGATATGGTAACCGTCTTCAAGTTTAGAGTCCTGAGCATTCAAACAAGCAATCAGAACCAGAGCTGCCGCTGATAATATTATCTTTTTTTTCATAATATCAAAGTCCAAGCCTATCAGAAATATCCAGCATTTTTCTGATAGGCTTCGCAGCTTTTCCTATCAGATCTTTTTCTATTAATATTTCCGGCTCTTCATATTTGAGTGTAAGATAAATCTTTTTCATTGTTATTAATTTCATATAATTACACTCGTTACACCTGCACGATTCGTCCCTTCCTTCTACAGAAAGAAATATTTTATCAGGCCTTAATTTTTTCATCTGGTGAATTATTCCGGGCTCGGTTCCAATAATATATTTTTTTGCATCATCGGTATTAATATATCTGAGTAAAGCTCCTGTTGAACCAATGAAATCTGCCATTTTTCTTACCGGTGTCTCACATTCAGGATGCACAATAATACCTGCATCAGGATTTTTTTCCTTTAAATCCAGTATTGCTTCAACTGAAATATTTTCATGCACATGGCAGGCACCCTGCCACATTATAATATCCCTGTCCACCTTATCAGCTATGTAAGCACCCAGGTTTCTGTCAGGTGCAAAAATAATTCTTTCTTCCACTGGAAGTGATTCAATTATTTTATAAGCATTGCTTGAAGTGCATATAATATCTGATAATGCTTTTATCTCAACTGATGAATTTATATAGCTTATTACTGTCCTTCCCGGGTTATCAGAAACAAATTTCTTAAAATCTTCAGGAGGGCAGGTATCTGCCAGTGAACAATTTGCATTAAGATCAGGTAAGAGAACCTTTGTTTCCGGTGATAATATCTTGGCTGTTTCAGCCATGAATTTTACACCGGCAAAAATAATAATATCAGCACTGGCAGATGCAGCTTTGCGTGAAAGTTCAAGACTGTCGTCAACAAAATCTGCAAGCTCCTGTATGTCGGCTGTCTGATAATAGTGTGCAAGAATAACAGCATTCTTTTCCTTCCTCATCCTTCTTATTTCGGATAATATATCTGTTCCGGGGGCAATTGCTTCATCTATGTATCCTTTTTCAATTATATCAGACTTTTTAAACATAATATTATTAAGATTATAAAACGATTTAATTATTTATGATAATATTAATAGGCTGTTGATACTGTTAAAACAAATTACAAAATTATCTTGCAAATATTGATATTAATAGCCGGAAAACATCTTATAAACAATCCAAAAATTATACCGATTTTGATTTGCAGATAATTATATATTTTATGAACAACTGTTAAAACCAGAGCTCTTGAATAATTTACACACAAAGCTAATGTATTTTGTTGTTTAATAAAGGTTGAAATTTTGCTTTAAAAAATTAATAAAAAACTCTCTTAATTGTTCACAGCACTATTTTATTGGAATTAAGGTCTTTTTTAAATAATTACCAAACCTTAATTAACATGTTTCAACAATTAATTTAACAGGCAGGAAAAAAAATTAGGTGGAAGAACATTTTTAACTGTTTATTGTCATATAATAAACCTGATATAAAAAAAAGACAACAGAGTATTAATATCACTTTTTTGTTGGTATCTTTAAAACAACTACAAGATAATGAAATATGAAGATAAAAATTGCTCTTGCATCTGATCATGCAGGTTATTATTTAAAGGAAAAAATAAAGAAATATCTTATTGATTCAGGATATGAAATTAAGGATTTTGGTTGCCATTCCCCTGATAATGTTGACTATCCTGATTTTATTCACCCTGCTGCAAGAGTAGTTGAATCAGGCCAGTTTGACATGGGCTTTACTGTATGTGGGAGTGGTAATGGCATGTCAATGACGGCAAATAAATATCCCGGGATCAGGTGTGCCCTGTGCTGGAATGAAGAAACAAGCAAGCTTGCCAGGGCTCATAATAATGCAAATATTTGTTCTCTGCCCGGAAGGTTTATATCCGATGCAGAAGCCCAAGTGATAGTAAAAACATTTCTTGAAACGGATTTTGAAGGGGGCAGGCATAAGAGAAGAATAGAAAAAATACCCTTAAAAAGAGTCTAGATGTTTTCAAACACCTGTAAATATGGTATAAGAGCTGTAGTGTACATTGCAGGTAACAGTAAGAACGGGGAGAATATCGGAATAAAAAAGATTTCTGAGGATCTCAACCTTCCAATGTCCTTCCTGGCAAAGATCCTTCAGCAAATGGCAAAAAAGAAAATACTTAATTCTTCGAAGGGGCCTCACGGAGGTTTTTCTCTTGCGCGGGAGCCGGAACAAATATTTATTATTGAGGTGGTAAAGGCTATTGACGGAGATGATGTTTTTCGAAGATGCGTATTACATAATTATGATTGTGTAAATAATGACCTTTCAAGACAAAAATGCACTCTTCATGATGATTATGTAAAATCCAGGCTGGAGATTAAAATACTGTTTGAAAGCAAAACCGTATACGACCTGGTTACAAACGCAAATAATTCCAATGCTTTATACTGATATTTAATATGGCAGGTGTTTATATTCATATCCCATTCTGTAAAAAGAAATGCCATTATTGTGATTTCTACAAGACTCTTGATACAGGTATGGCCGGTAGATATATTAATGCCCTTGAAAAGGAGATGGTATTACAGAAGGATTATCTTGAGAATAATGAAGTTAAAACGGTTTACCTTGGAGGAGGCACTCCTTCTGTGCTCACGGCAGTGCAGATAAGGGAGATCCTGGAAAAACTGAATGATGTTTTTGTTGTTTCTGAAAATGCAGAAATTACAATGGAGGTTAATCCCGATGATATAAGCAGGATATACGCAAGGGATTTAAAAAAAGCTGGAATAAACAGGATAAGCCTGGGAATACAATCATGGGATGACAGGATACTGGAATTCCTGAACAGGAGGCATTCTGCAGCCATGGCAAAAGAAGCACTGCAGGATATAACAGCTTCGGGAATAGACAATATATCAGCTGATATGATTTACGGAATTCCGGGTATGACACTCAGGCAATGGAAAGAAGATATACAACAGACTCTGGATATGGATATAAAGCACCTTTCAGCCTATCACCTGACAATTGAAAAAGATACTGTTTTCGGTAAGATGAAAATGGCCGGTGAACTAAAGGAAATTAAAGAAGAAGAAAGTGAAAAGCAATTTAATGTCCTGACAGATACCTGCAGGAAAAAAGGATTTATACAATATGAAATTTCAAATTTCTGCAGAGATGGTTATTTTTCAGTACATAATACCAATTACTGGAGGCAGGAACCCTACCTGGGACTCGGCCCCTCGGCGCATTCATATAACGGCGACAGCAGGCAATGGAATATAGCAAACCTGCAGGCCTATTTAAAATCACTGGATCAAGATAAAATCCCCGGCACAGTTGAGATTCTTTCTCTGAAAGACAAGTATAATGAATATATTATGACTTCATTAAGAACGATGTGGGGTATAAATTTTGATCTTGTGGAGGAGAAAATAAATAAGGAAAGCCGTGACTATCTAAATAACCTGGCCACACGTTTTGTGAAATACGGTATGATGACAAAAAAAGGAAATCAACTTATGCTGACCGACCAGGGCAAAATGATTTCCGATAATATCATTTCAGAGCTTATGATGACTTAGCGGCTTTTAAGCATAAAGCTGCTTGAGCCTATATTATGACCTTCAAGAAAAAGGTCTATCGTGTATGTTCCTTCGATAAAATCACCGTTGTTGTCAACAAAAATGCTCATCTCTACATCCTTATTGAGATAGTCAACAGTACGGTTCTCGGTGAATATCATTCTTTCTCCCTCAACTTCGAAAAGATTATCAGGTGAATTGGTTATCACCAGTCCATCAGGCCTGGTAACCCTCATATAAACTGTTTTCTTCCCGGCTTCCACAATGGGATTCTCATTTAATATGAAAGAGACCTCCAGCTTTTCGAAACGAGACAGCCTGTCTGTCTCCTTGCGTTTCTTGTTCAGGGTCATGGGTATTATTTCACGCGCTTTTATTACTGAAGCTACCTCAACTTTTGAACTGAGTTCATTCTTTTCCTGGGAAAGGGCAATATTCGATTGCTCAACCTGCCTCATCTGCGCTCTTATCTCCGTGTTTTCTGCCATCAGAAGCTGGTTTCTTGTATTCAGCGAATCAATCTGAACTATATAGCTCTTCATTATCTCACGCATGGTTGTTATCTCCTTACGATAGGTCCTGATTGTTTTTACATTGGAGGCATTGATGGCGAGGAGACGCTCAATTTTTTGCCTTTCTTCATCAAGCTTGGCATTAAGAGTATCGTTATTGGTTTTTAGGGTATCGTATCCATGCTTGAGCATGATAAGCTCATTGGTGAGCGAATCTTTCTGTTCGGTAAGGAGATTCTCCATTTCTATCATGCTGCTGCGCTGGACGAAATATAATATTACCATAGCCGCAAGTATTGTACCAAGCACACCTGCTAAAACTGTCAGTAAAGTTTTTGTTTTATTCCGTTTCTGAACACCGCCTTCAGGTTTAATAAGATTCTTATCTTCTTCCATGTCATTTATATTATTCTGTTTAGGATTCAAATTTAAGAATAATTTGTCATTCTGCTGATTCCCATTTGAAGGGGAAAAAGAAACCCTGGTCCGTGCCTGCCTTCCCTGCCTGTTAACACTATCCGTGGTTCAATAATAAAGTTCATAAAATATTAATAATAATTTTTCTTATTAAGCAAATAAGAAATTTACAATTTATATATTCTCAGCGCATTGCATTTACATTTATAAAACAGGAAATATGAGCGGTTTTTTCGGAGCTATAGCAAAGAGTGATACAGTCAAAGACGTTTTCTACGGTACTGATTATAATTCTCACCTGGGTACAAGAAGGGCAGGTATGGTGTTTTATAACAGGAAAGATGGTTTTCAGCGCACAATACACAGCCTTGAAAACAGCTATTTCAGGACTAAATTTGAAGACGACCTGGATAAGTTCAGCGGAAGGCATGGGATAGGTGTTATAAGTGATACCGATCCGCAGCCTATAATGTTTAATTCTCACCTGGGGCGCTTTGCCATAGCCACCGTGTGCCGGATGGTTAATATAGAAGAACTGGAGACCTATTTCCTTACAGACCGAAAACATTTTACTGAAAATTTCGAAGGGAATGTCAATCCAACTGAAGTTGTGGCCAACCTTATATGTGAAGAATATGATTTTGTGGCCGGCATAGAAAATGTCTTTGATAAAGTAAAAGGCTCATGCTCGCTTATAATTCTCACTCATGACAGGATTATTGCAGCCCGTGATAAGCTTGGACGTACTCCCGTTCACATCGGTAAAAAGAAAAATGCCTTTGCTGTGGCTTCAGAAACGACATGCTTTCCAAACACGGGTTTCGAAGAAGTTTATTGCCTTGGACCGGGTGAAATAGTGGAAATTACTGCCGATGCTTACAGGACTGTGAGGAAAAGGGGTAAAAAAATGCAGATATGTGCCTTCCTCTGGGTGTATTACGGCTATCCATCTTCCGATTATGAGGGTATAAATGTTGAACAGTGCAGGTATCGCTGCGGAGCTGCTCTTGCCAGGCGAGACAGTGTTGAGGCTGACCTGGTAGCCGGTATACCCGACTCGGGGATAGGGCATGCCATCGGGTATGCCAATGAAAAACACCTGCCCTATGCACGTCCTTATTCAAAATACACTCCTACATGGCCCAGGAGCTTTATGCCTCAAAACCAGGAGATGAGAGACCTGGTTGCGAAAATGAAACTTATTCCTGTTAAATCCCTTATAAAAGGTAAAAGGCTGATATTTTGTGATGACTCAATAGTGAGGGGTACTCAATTAAAAGACAACACTAAAGATCTCAGAAAGGCAGGTGCCACAAAGGTGCATATGAGAATAGCCTGTCCGCCCCTTACCTTCCCATGCAATTTCCTGAACTTTTCCCAGTCACGGTCTACAATGGAGCTGGCCAGCAGGAAAGCCATCAAACAACTCGAAGGCTCTGAAGAGAACCTCAGGGAATATGCCGATCCTGCATCAGAAAAGTACGGGGCCATGGTAAAAAAGATAGCGAAAAACCTTGGTATTGATTCTCTTATGTACCAGGATCTTAATGACCTGGTTGAGGCCATAGGCCTGCCCAAGGAACAGCTATGTACCCATTGCTGGGACGGCAGCAGCCATTATTGATAAGCTCAGTTCTTTCTGCCGGTAAGTAGCTTTCTTGTAACTTCACGGGTAACCCTGCCGGCAAGGACATCCTTACGGCCGTCAATAAATTCAGCCGTTTCATTAGGATATCGCTTCGATAATTCCCTTAAAGCCCAGGAAAGGGCTTTGATTACCATGTCGTCCCTGTCTGCAACAAGCATTTCGCATATCATCAGGGTGCGGCCTATATCACCGTCCCCTCTTTGTGACTTGAGGTTCAGTGCCACGGTAGAAACGAGAGCAACGCGCCTCCACCACCTGTCAGCAGAAGAAGCCCATTTTTTTATATCGTCGTCAGTAATACACCCCAGCCTCCAGGCAGGACCGCTTACCTGGGTTCCGAATGAATCTGTTGAAGCCCAGTTATCCATGTAGGTACCCAGCACCAGGATATCATTCAGTTCAAGCTGCTCAATTATCCTGTATTTCTTGTTAAGCAGGCCAAAAGCTACCTGCTGTACCTCAAATATTCCCGCCAGTGCCATCTCCTTGCAGAGACGTATAATCTGCCCGGCATCCTCCCTGGCTATGTCGTTCCTTATTAGCTTAGTTATCATTTTCAGGTCTTCAGACTTAACTCCGATTACCTTCATTGAAGTGGGAAAATACCATTCCGAAAGCCCTTTCCTGGACCGGTCTGAATGAACATTTAAAAAAGAAAGGGTTTTATTGATCAATGTACCGGTGTTGAGCATCAGTATAATTTTTAATCCTGCAAATTAAGAAAAATTACTTTATCATCTGAAGATTATGTTTTGTTTATATTTGTTTCAATTACTCAACAATCCTCACCTTGACGGGAAAGCCGTAATGGTAAGGGAAGACAGTCATATTAATTTTGGCCGGACTTTATATTCTCCGCATGCTGATATACCTTACGACTGGTATTCTGTAAGATGGACCGGGGCTCTAAGCTCTCCTGTTACAGGGAAAATAAATATCGGTATAGAAAGGAATAATGGGTACAGGCTGTATATTAACGATGAATTTATAATTGATAACCGGATAAAAAAATCAAACGGCAGAATTACAGGGGAATAGTCCTTCATTAAAGAGGATGAGTATAATTCAGCCTCTTTTCCCCTTTGGCTACGGTCTTTCATATACCAGCGTCGTTATTCCCAGCCTCCGCATTTAAAATATTCGCTTCCCTGCCAATTGTTAAATAAAGTTTATGCAATACCATATTTATCAGGTTTTCGTAATTTTATAACTCGTTACCGTTAAATGTCATACCAAAACATTAAAAAAATGAAAACACGTCTTCTTATCCTTCCAGGTATCATCGCGCTTTTACTGGGGGCCTGTTCCACACAGGAAAAACAAAGCGAATTGAAAATTGACTATGAAAAATACCAGCTTGATAACGGGCTGGATGTCATCCTCCACCAGGATAAGTCCGATCCAATTGTGGCAGTGGCCATTCAGTATCACGTTGGTTCAAACCGTGAAGTTCCGGGGCGTACGGGCTTTGCCCACCTCTTTGAACACATGATGTTCCAGCAGTCTGAGAACGTTGGACAGGACCAGTTTTTTAAACTTATACAGGGAGCCGGCGGAACATTGAACGGCGGAACCAACAAGGATGGCACAATTTATTTTGAGGTGGTACCTAAAAATGCCATTGAAATGGTGCTGTGGGCTGAATCTGACCGTATGGGCTACCTGAGCAATACGGTTACGGCATCTGCCTTCGCCAACCAGCAGAACGTAGTACAGAATGAAAAAAGACAGAGCTATGATAACAGGCCCTACGGGCATACCAGCTATGTCATTGATAAAAATCTCTTTCCCGAAGGGCATCCTTATTCATGGCAGGTCATAGGAGAAATGGAAGATCTTTTCAATGCAACCGTCGAGGATGTTAAGGAATTCCATGCAAAATACTATGTGCCGAATAATGCCACACTTACCATTGCGGGCGATTTTGACAAAGAAGAAATAAAAGCTCTCGTTAACAGGTATTTCGGCGAAATACCCGGCGGGGAAAAGGTAAATGACCTGGATCCGATGCCTGTTACTCTGACAGAGACAAAAAAATTATACCATGAAGATAATTTTGCCCGCACTCCTGAACTGACAATGGTATGGCCTACCGTTGAACAGTATCACCCCGATTCCTATGCCCTGGATTTCCTTGGGCAGCTTCTTGGCAGCGGTAAAAAAGCTCCGTTTTATAAGGTCCTGGTAAAAGAAAGGAAAATGACCTCAAGGGCAAGGGTATATAATAACTCCTCGGAGCTGGCAGGGAAATTCAATATATCTGTTAATGCTTACCCGGGTTTTTCACTTGCCGAGGTTGAGAATGCTGTTTATGAAGCCTTTGACCTCTTTGAAGAAGAAGGGATCACCGAAAATGACCTTGAGAGAATTAAGGCAGGGCTGGAAACCCGGTTTTACAACGGCATGAGTTCCATACTGGGCAAATCATTCCAGCTGGCACGTTATAATGAATATGCGGGTGATCCCGGGTTCGTGACCGAGGATCTGCAGAATATACAGTCGGTTACGATCGATGATATCATGAGGGTTTACGAGAAATATATCAAGGGAAAACCCTTTGTGGCAACAAGTTTTGTACCGAAAGGGAAAGTTGATCTGATTGCCGAAGGAGCTGTTGATGCCGGTATAGTAGAAGAAAATGTGCTTGAAGCAACAGAGGTCGATCAATCACAGATTGCTGAAAATGAAATAATTGAAAAAACCGAAACAAGCTTTGACAGGTCAGTAATACCTGCAATCGGTCCTGACCCCGAACTAACTCTTCCCGGGATATGGAAGGGCGAACTTGATAACGGGATAAGGATGTGGGGAATAAAACACGATGAGCTGCCTCTGGTAAGCTATAACCTTAAAATTAAAGGCTCTCACCTGCTGGAAGACCCGGATAAGGCCGGAACGGCAAGCCTGATGGCACAACTTATGAATGAAGGCACTGCAAATAAAACACCTGAAGAACTGGAAGAAGCCATTGACCTGCTGGGAGCATCTATCCGCATACACGCCACCGGTGAGGCTATAGTGGTATCGGTCAATACCCTGTCAAGGAATTTTGAGAAGACGGTAAATCTCGTTGAAGAGATGCTTTTGGAACCAAGGTGGGATACTACTGAATTTGAACTGGCCAAGGAAAGTGTTATAAACTCCTTCCCCAGGAACAGGGCTAACCCAAGCTATATGGCATCACGTGCACTCAGCAGGCTTATGTATGGAGAGGATCATATATTTTCAGTGCCCTTTGGCGGAACTGAAGAAACAGTCCCCGGAATAAGCATGGATGACCTTAAGGAATTTTACAATACCAAATTGTCTCCCTCACTTGCCAGCTTCCATATAGTAGGTGATATAGACAGGGAAAGAGTGGAAACAGCCCTTGCTTCCCTCGGGGAGAGATGGGAGAAAAAAGATCTTCAATTACCTGAAATAGAAATACCCGGTAAACCCGATCAGTCAACTATATACTTCGTCGATTTCCCCGGAGCCAAGCAATCGGTTATACTTATAGGAAACCTTTCCATACCCAGGAATCATCCCGACTACTACCCTGCCTATGTTGCTAACTATAAGCTGGGAGGTTCATTTAACGGAATAGTTAACCTGATACTCAGGGAGGAAAAAGGGTATACCTACGGGGCACGAACGGGATTTTCGGGCGGACTGTATACCGGCACCTTCACGGCCAGCTCCAGCGTGCGTACTACTGCCACTCTTGAATCTGTTCAGATCTTTAAGGAGGAAATGGAGAAATATCGCAATGGCATTTCACAGGAGGATATTGATTTTACAAAAGAAGCCCTGCTGAAATCCAATGCCCGGGCTTTTGAAACACAGGGCTCTCTTCTGTCTATGTTAAGCAACATCAGCCAGTATGACCTGCCCCATGACTATATCAAGGAGGAGGAAGAGTTTGTGCGGAGCCTGACCATAGATAAACACAAGGAACTGGTGAATAAATATATAGATCCTTCAAGGATGTATTATGTAATTGCCGGTGATGCTGAAACACAGGTGCCTGAACTTAAAAAACTGGGACTGGGTGATCCGGTGATGGTGGAACTCTGAAATGGCCTCTACGGCGCCAGCCTCCTTACTACCCATAATCCTTCCTGAAGCCGGAACTCAATCCTGTCATGCAGGCGGTTTTCCCCTTCCTTCCGGAACTCAAACAGATCAGGGATAAGGCGGTAACCGCTCCGGTAATCAGGTCTTCAGGGCTGGGTGTCGTGGTAGGTAATTGCCAGTTTTTAATACCTGTCAATGAGATACTGCCTGTCAGGTATTTCAGTGCTCTGGCCTGATGCTTGAGGATACCCTCCCGCTGCTATCGGAGGCAGAAAGGGCGTGAAAAGAATTAGTATACTATAAGCATTAATTAGAGTTATCTTGTTTTTTAAATAAGCAATTAGGAGGGAAATAATATGGCTTTTACATTGGACATAGGAGCTAAAGCTCCTGATTTTAAACTGAAGGCGACAGACGGAAATGTTTACCGGCTGTCGGATTTTGATGACATCAGATACCTGGTGATCTTTTTCACATGCAACCACTGTCCTTATGTTATAGGATCGGATGAACACACAAGGATAATAGCAAACAGATTCATACCGGAGGGAGTGAAATTTGTGGCGATTAATTCAAACAGCCCCGACACCTATCCCGAAGATGACTTTGACCACATGGTTGAACGCATGAAGAAATATAGTTTCCCATGGCTATACCTTTATGACGATACCCAGGAAATCGCGCTTAAATACGGTGCCCTGAGAACACCTCATTTTTATGTTTTTGATGAGGACAGGAAACTGGTTTATACGGGCAGGGCTGTTGATAATCCTAAAAATACCGTGCTGGCAACTACAAATGAACTCGAAAAAGCGCTTGAAGAACTTGTATCGGGAAAAGGAATTTCTGAGCCCGTGACCAATCCTATAGGATGCAATGTGAAATGGGAAGGGAAAGATGCTCACTGGATGCCCCCCGCTGCCTGCGACCTGGTATGACCCCCCTTTGAAGGGGAAGCCCAGGCCCGGGTGTCGGGACAGGGATGAGATAATAAATACTCTTATGGTTACGAAGCCACACTGAATAGATACAACCGGGCTTATCCTGACCTTGATGCTATAGGTAAACTGGATTTTGAAGTAATGAAATTATATAAAATTGACACCAGGACAGCCGTTATGATAGGAAAATTCTACCTTACCCGTTCAATAGGAGACCAGCAAGGCTATTATACACTAATATGGCAAAAAATAGATGGTGTCTGGAAAATAATAAGTGATCACTCAAGTGGCGGACCGGTTGAATGATTACTTTACCCAGGTTGTAACTGTAGTGAAGGTGTTTTGGTCACCTTCAATAAAGGTTTCAAGGTAAACCAGCTCACTCTTGCTTATTTTATCAATTGATGCCGTCTGTACCAGTCCACCGTCAGGTGTGAATACGAGCTGCGTTTCTCCTACCAGCTCCCAGTTACCGGTTTCATCGTCAATAAGAGGATACTCTTTAATATAGGTACCATCACTGAAAAACTGCATTGTACCATCAGTATATACTGCCTTGAAACCTGCAACAATGGTTTTTATGGTTTCATTTGCACTGTTGGTGGTAATATTCTCGAACTTCCACACCCCGTCGGTTAAGAGTGTAACACGATCCTTCTGGCAGCTGCTGAGATTCAGAAGCAATACAGAAATCAATAGATAGGCAGGAATGCTGATGATTCTTTTCATGGTACTCGTATGTTTATTGTTATTCGCAGCTCAAAAATAATCATTTTAAAATATTGTTGAATCCTAAAACCGTAAAATCCCAAAATGCTTATCTCGGCACCTATCCCTTTCAAACAATTTAATACCTAAACAACAGCCCGGTTCAACAGTTCAACACTTTAAAAATAATCAAGCATACTGTCAATAAGCTCCATCCCTCCCCTTATCCCCTCGTCCTCAAACAAGGTATTGCCGGTTTTGTCGATTAACTTTATTTCAATCCTGGCGTCAACAGTCTCTTTTATTATCCGTGTCATTGAACCCGGCAGCGGTGCTTGTTGAACCGGTTGTTATAATTGCTTAAATGTAACCTTTTACCCGCTTCAACGAATTTACCAATCAACAATTCAACAATTCTTTTTACTTTTCCTATCTTGCATAAAACCAAAAATACCTCAAATGGAACCAAGCCGAACCTTCGACCTCCTCGACAGATATATGCTGTATTTTCCCGATAAGACAGATGCTCTGGCAGAAAAAAAAGACGGGAAATGGATATATTACAGCGCAAGACAATATTATGAATTATCACACTTCTTTGCTTTCGGAATGCTGGAAATGGGATTTAATAAAGGGGATAAGATTATTACCATATCAAATAACCGGCCCCAGTGGAATTTTGTTGACATGGGCATGGCAATGCTGGGTCTGATTCACGTTCCCGTTTTTACCTCTATGACATGCAACGAATACCGTTATGTGTTTGAGCATTCCGAAGCAGCAATGGTGATTGTTTCGGATAAAAAACTCTATAATGCCATTAAACCGGTATGTGATGAAGAGATTAACATAAAATATGTATTTACTTTTGATGAAATTGAAGGCGTTCCAAACTGGAAAGAAATAGTTGACAGGGGCAAAAACTGTGGTGCCTCAATAATTCAAAAGGCGGAAAAGCTGAAAACAGAGGTCTTGCCTGGCGACCCGGCATCTCTTATTTATACTTCAGGCACAACGGGCAGGGCAAAAGGGGTGATGCTCTCCCATACGAACCTGGTACGGAATTTCATTGCTGCAGCTGAAGTGTTCCGGCTAAAAGCCACGGATAAATACCTCAGCATTCTTCCCTTATGTCATGTGGGCGGACGTATGGGTAATTACCAGACACAGTACTCCGGCGCTTCAATCTATTATGCCGAAAATATGGGTACCATAGCTTCCAATCTTAAAGAGATTCAGGCAACGGGTTTTGATGCGGTACCAAGAATACTGGAAAAGGTTTATGATAATGTGATAGCTAAAGGCAAAGCCCTGAAAGGAATTAAGAAAAAGATATTCTTCTGGGCTGTTGACCTGGGACTGAAATATAAACCCTTCGGTCAGAAATCATGGTTCTATTACCGGAAATTACAAATAGCTGATAAACTTATATTTTCCAAATGGAGGGATGCTCTTGGAGGAAAAGTCAGGCTTGTGGGCTGCGGGGGAGCAAGCCTGCAGGCAAGGCTTGAGCGGATATTTTGGGCCGCCGGGCTTAAAATACTCAATATGTATGGCCTTACTGAAACATCTCCGATCATTACAATAAACAGGCAGGAACCACCTCTGTGCCGGCTGGGATCGGTGGGGGCACTTATCGATGGAGTGGAAATGAAGATTGCTGACGACGGTGAGATATTGTGCCGGGGGCATAATGTCATGCTTGCTTATTATAAAGACAAAGAGCTTACGTCACAGCTTATCGATGAGGAAGGATGGTTCCATACAGGTGATGCAGGGTATATTGAAGACGAAAAATTCCTTATGGTTACCGATCGTAAAAAAGATATATTTAAACTATCTAATGGTAAATTTGTAGCACCCCAGATCATCGAAAATAAACTCAAGGAATCTCCTTTTGTTGACCAGGTTATGGTTACCGGGGAACATCAGAAATTTGCCAGTGCCCTGCTTGTACCCGATTTTAATTACCTTAAAAACTGGTGCATTGCCAATGGTCTGTATAATAATGAGAATATAAATGAGCTGATCAGCCTTCCCTTTATTCATGAACTGTTCTCCCGGGAGATAAATAAACTTAATAAAGAACTCTCTGAAAGTGAGAAAATATTACGCTTCAGACTGGTCGCCGATGAATGGTCGCCCCTAAGCGGGGAATTGTCAGCCAGCCTGAAACTTAAAAGACAGGTGATAGAATCCAAATACAGTGAGATAATAGATAATATCTACCGGAAAATCCATGCATAAGCATTCTTTTGAAAATGGAAATCGTTGAGGTTAAAAATACAAGACAGGCGAAACTGTTCCATGATGTGGCAAGAATTATTTACAAAAATGATGATACCTGGGTATGCCCCCTGGACGATGAGATTGAATCCATTTTTGACCCTGCCCGCAATGTCTTCTTTAAACACGGCATTGCTACAAGATGGATCCTGTATGACAATTCCAGTAAACCGGCCGGACGCATAGCTGCTTTTATCGATGAAAATACTGCCGGCCAGCAAAACCAGCCCACCGGGGCTATGGGTTTCTTTGAATGCCCGAATGATAAAAATGCCGCTTATAAACTGTTTGATACAGCACGTGACTGGCTGAAAAAAAAAGGGATGGAGGCCATGGACGGACCTGTTAACTTCGGTGAGACCGATAAATACTGGGGCCTCCTGGTCGACGGCTTCACACATCCCTCTTACGAGATCGCCTATAATCATCCTTATTACCGCGACCTATTCGAATCATATGGTTTCAGGATTTATTATAAACAGGAGGGTTTTCATCTTGACCTTAAAAAGAAACTGCCACCAAGGTTTATGAAAATAGCTGAATGGATAGCCGCCAAACCCGAATATTCCTTCCGTCACTTCACCTGGAAAGAAATGGACAGGTGGGTGAATGATTTTGCTGCTGTCTATAATGAGGCATGGGCTTCTTTTAAAACAAATTTTAAGCCCATGGAAGCTGAATATATCAAAAAAACCCTGAGAAAGGCAAAGGCAATTATTGACGAGGAATTTATTTGGCTGGCCTATTATAAGGATAAACCCATAGCTATATACCTTATGTGGCCCGACGTAAACATGATCCTTAAACATCTCAATGGCAGGCTGAACCTTCCCGCAATGATCAAATTTCTCTACCTGAAAAAGAAAAAAACCATTACCAGGGCAAGGGGAGTACTTATGGGTGTTATACCGCAATATCAGGGCAGGGGAGTGGAATCGGGAATAATACTGAAAGTGGCAGAAGTAATGGCTAAAAAATCACATTATAAGGAAATTGAATTTTCATGGGTGGCCGACTTCAATCCGAAAATGAGGAAAATATTTTTATCGGTGGGATCTGTTCCCGCAAAGCATTATATTACATACAGGTATATGTTCGATCCGGATGCTGAATATCAACGTTACCCCATACCGGATATTATATGATAAGGAATATTCCATCATTCCATTAAACCATTAATCCCACAGTATGCACTACGACATAATCATCATCGGAGCAGGCCTGGGAGGCCTTACGGCAGGGGCCAAACTGGCAAAAGAAGGAAAAAAGATATTGTTAATTGAACAACATGACATACCGGGAGGCTGCGCAACAAGCTTCATGCGGAAACAGTACACCATGGAAGTGGGGCTTCATGAGATGGATGGATTACACAGCCGTGATCTCAAAACAAAAATATTCAGTGATCTGGGCATCTTCGACAGGGTAAAATTTCTTAGGGTACCTGAATTTTACAGGTTTTACAATACCAGGCACGACATTGTTATACCTCATGATCCCGCTGAGGCTATGAATATACTTTTAAAATCTTTCCCGGGAGAGGAAGAAGGGATTGGGACCTATTTCGAACACGTGCTCAATGCAAGAAGGATAACGGCTGCATCAAGGGATGTAAAAGATAAAAGTATTGGAGCCTTCCTTGACGAAATAATAAGTGCGGAGGACCTTAAACTTGTCCTGCTCGGAAACCTTGGCTATTTCCATGACGATCCCTATACTCTGTCATATTATTATTACCTCAATGCACAGGGAAGTTATTATACGGGAGGGGCAAATTTTGTAAAGGGAGGATCCCGGAAACTGTCCGATGCACTGGCAGACATCATTATAAGTAACGGGGGAGACATCAGGCTCAAACATGAAGTTACAGGCATAATTTATGAAGAGGATAAACCGGTGGGAGTGAGGTACAGGAAGACCAGGGGAAGTGACGGTATCTACTCAGACAGGGCTTCTGAGATAATTGTTAATTCCTCCTTGCCACTCCTGGCTGAGAATCTATTACCTGCCGGCAGGGGGCAGGAACTGAAAAATGCAATCAGTGGACTGGAAATAGGGGCATCCCTGCTGACGGTTTATTATGGCTTTAAGACCATACTTAAATCGCTCGGGAATAAGTATTATTCAACTTTCATATTCGATGAGTCAGTGAAAAACCAGGCAGATATAGCCGGAAATAATCATTCTGATTTTGACAGAAGAAGCTTCACCTTTGTTGATTACAGCCAGCTTGACTCGGCACTGGCACCGGAAGGTAAAAGTGTAGGTGCTGCCTGTTGTATCGATTATCCGGAAGACTGGGAGGACCTGAGTGCCGAAGAATATAAATTTCGAAAGAAGAAGGCGGCAGAAATTATTACAGCCAGGCTTGATAATCTTATCCCCGGCTTTAAGGAAGCAGTGGACCATGTAGAAGTGGCAACAGCCCTCACGGTGAAGAAATATACACTTAACAAGAAAGGAGCGGTCTATGGCTTTGCTCAAAAACCGGGCAAAGCAAGCGGCTACCTCTCAGTCCTGCCCGCTAACCTTCATATAGCATCCGCATGGGGCAAATTCGGCGGCGGCTTCTCCGGAGCTATATACAGCGGGTATATGACGGCACTGGATATTCTAAGGAAAGGTTGAAAATGAGTTTGTTCATAACTCATCACTCACCGCTATTTAATAAGGCCCAGCTTCCTTGCTCTTTCTTCCCAGTTCTTACGTGCCAGTACCTGCATATCCTCTACATTGTCCATCTCATCAACTATTTCAAGTCCTATTAACGTTTCAAATACATCTTCCATGGTAACCAGCCCGCTTACCATACCGTATTCATCAACTACCATGGCTATATGCGCTTTCAGGTCAATGAGCTTGTAGAATAACTTTATGATCGGCATCTCCTCGTTTACTATCTTAACTGGCCTTTTAATGGTTTTTAATGGCCTGTCCCCCTCTTTATCAATTATTTTTTCCATTATCTCATCCTTCAGCACAAAACCGGTGAAATTGTTTAATTCATCCCGGTAAACAGGAATTCTTGAAAAATTAATTTCTTCATGACTCTCATAAAAATCGTTGATTGCAGTATTTTCTTCCGCTGCAATCACTACAACCTGGGGAGTCATAATATTCCTTACCTTAATATGCCTGAATTTCATAAGATTCTTTAGTAATTGCGATTCTTCATCATCAATTACACCTTCTTCTATAACACTGTCAGTTAAAGCCCTGAATTCAGTCCTGCTGATCAGAGGGTTTATTGCCTGGTCCCTGCGTAGCTTTTTGGTGATAAAATTGGTTAGGATGATAAAGGGATATAAGGGGGAATATATCATTATCTTTAAAGCGATAACAGTAAAAGAACCCATACTTTTCCAGTATAAGGCACCCAGTGTTTTTGGTATTATCTCGGAAAGGATTAGTATTGTAAGTGTAAGAATAATTGCTACCAGGGTCAGATATTCTTCTCCCCATAACTTCTGGGCATGTGAACCAACACCTGCAGCACCTATTGTGTGTGCAAATGTGTTCAGTGTCAGTATGGCCGACAGGGGAAGGTCTATATTCCTTTTGTACTTTTCAAGTGTTACGGCATACTTCTTCCCCTCCTTTATTTTCATATTTATAAAAACAGGGGTTGTGCTGAGCAAGGATGCTTCCAGTATGGAACACAGGAAGGAAAAAAGCAGCGCTGTTGCAAGGTATATAAATAAAAGACCCATTTATGTTTATAAAGATGAAAGATAAAAGTCAAATGACAAAAGCTTACACTTCAACCCACTTCACATACAGCATATAAGCCAGCGACAATATTATTGCCCCAAGAAACAGTCCCATAAAGCCAAAGGCAATGAAACCACCAATGGCGCCAAAGAAAATAACCAGCATGGGCACGTTAGCATCCTTACCCATTATAATGGGTTTCAGAATATTATCTATAAGACCCATTAAAAGGAAGTATACAGTCCATAAAGCAGCAGGCAGAGGATCCATAAAAGCGAAAAGGTAAATTATCAGCGGTATATTGAATAATATTGCCGGTATCTGCGCTATTGTCATAATGAGCAAAATAATTATCCATACCGCAGCAAGCGGGATATCTGCCAGTATCAGCCCCAGCCCCATCAGTGTTGTTTGTATTATTGCAACACCTAAAACACCAGTGGCTACGTTACGTATAGTAGTGAGTGATACATCAAGAAACTCTTCACCCTTGTCACCGGCTACCTTCTCAAATATAAGCTTGCCTGATCGTTCTGCGTTCTTGAAGTAAACCATGAATATGCCTGCCAGTATAACTGAAAGGGCAAACTGTAATATTCCCATTCCTGTATTGGCAATGGCCCCGAGCAGTTTTTCCGCAAAATTACTTATCTGGGGCATAAATCCTTTTAATGATTCCCCGAGATTCTCGGAGGCCTGCATCCAGTTATCATACACCCATTGCCCTATAAGGGGCCAGTCGGCCACTGCCCCGGTTGGTGGAGGGATTTGCAGATTCCCCTCCGGGATCGTGTCTGCCAGATATTTTACCCCGTCAACAAGCTGGTTCACAAGCCAGATACTGGGTAACACCAGCACAGAGAGGCCTACCAGGGTGATCAGTAAAGATGCCAGTTTCTTCCGGCCCCTGAAATGACCACTGAGCCATTCAAGAAGGGGGAAAAGTACGATGGCTATAATAAGAGACCAGAGAAGGATGCTTATAAAGGGCTGTACAATTTTATAGCACAGGAATATAACAATGAACAAGCCTCCCAGCTTGAGTATCAGGTCAATGGATATATTTAATATCCTCTTCTTTTCCTCTTTACCCGGATCGGTTTTTCCACTCATATTAATAAATATAATTTAGTCTCTTTAGGTTAATCATTCATATTTCCCCTTGGCCTTCTGTTCCTTCCTTCCCTTCCCGTAAGACCATCACCGATATCATTTCTTGCCTTCTCAGCAAGTTCCTCCAGCTTTGCAATTACTTCAGGATACAGTTCTTTTACATCATACCTCTCCCCCGGATCCCTGCGCAGGTCATAAAGAGCATATTCTGCCCTGCCCTGAGAATAAGGGCCGGGAAAACCGTCATTACCCGGCAAGACATTCTTATATGAACGGTGATCATGAGGAAAAACGAGCTTCCACTGACCCATCCGTACAGCTTCAAGATTATTATTGTGATAATAATAATAAAACGATTTTCTGGGCTCTGCATCCTTATCCCCTTTCAGCAAAGGCAGAATACTCACACCGTCAATCTTACGGCCGGGCAGCCGGGCCCCGGTAATGTCGGCCAGGGTGGGAAGGATATCAATTGTGGAAGCAAGCCTGTTGGAAACCTGTCCCGCCTCTATTAATGCCGGCCAGTGCATTATGCAGGGCTCACGTACACCTCCCTCCATACTTGTTCCCTTCCCTTCTTTCAACCCTCCCGTGGAACCGGCATGGTTACCGTAGTTGAGCCAGGGACCATTGTCGCTTGTAAAAATTACAAGGGTATTTTCAATCAGACTATTTTCCTCCAGTGCTTTCATTATTTCGCCAAGCGACCAGTCGATTTCCATAATTACATCACCATACAAACCCTGCCGGCTCTTCCCCCTGAATTTATCGGAAACACCCAGCGGAACATGTGGCATTGAATGAGGCACATAGAGAAAGAACGGTTCATTCCGGTGTTTTTTTATGAAACTGACCGCTCTTTCTGTATACCTGGTGGTCAGCCTGTCCTGGTCTTCCAGACCCTCAAGGTATTCAATAACCTCATTGCCCTCAATAAGGGGCAGGGGAGGGTAATTTGCCTTTCCGGGATTCAGTGATTCTCCTGTAAGCGGCCCTCCATCATAATCAACAGGCCACATGTCATTTGAATAGGGTATCCCCAGGTATTCATCAAAACCATGCTGCAATGGCAGAAAAGGCTCAAGGTCACCAAGGTGCCACTTGCCGAAAATACCCGTTGCATAGCCCTTCTGTTTTAACAATTCAGCAATGGTCATTTCATCAGGATTAATGCCGCTCTGTGAATTCGGGCCGAAAACCTGTGGCATATTCAGACGGTTGGCATAACAGCCGGTAAGCAATGCAGTTCTTGAGGCTGAGCAGGCTCCGTGAGCTGAAAGGAAATCTGTAAAGCGTAAACCATTACAGGCCAGCTTATCCAGGTTGGGAGTCTCATATCCCCCGGCACCATAGCTGCCAAGATCCCCATAACCCATGTCATCGCAAAAAATGATTACAATGTTTGGAGTCGTGATGTCGCTATTATTTGTTGTACAGGAGTTGACAAACAGAACGAAGGAAATTAACACCAGTGGCAATATCAACTTATTCATAGTATTGTACAAATGATAATATTGTAAAAATAAAAAAAAAATTACCACACGCACAACACCGGAGGCCTTGAATAAGAATAGCCACAGTGCCCAATGTGGAGTAAGATACAACAACCACTTATCACAACACCGGAAGCCTTGAATAAGAATAGCCACAGCCACACCTGAGGAAAGGGAAATAAATTAACTTATCCTGTCAGATTTGTACAATAATTTATAGATTTATATCAAAATAATAGTATAAACATCCTGTCTGAAAGGACTAAACAGATACCAAAATGAATGAAACCTTTTCCATCAGTCCGGGCGGTGAGAAATTTCCGTTGCCAGGACCTGAGCATTACAAAAGTGAATTTAAAAAAATCAGGGAACGTGTTGACCAGGAGCGCGCCAGAGGGCGTGAAATAGTTGTGGTTATGGGTGTAGGCTTCGTGGGTGCCGTTATGGCTGCCATTGTTGCTGATACGGTTGATGATAAGGGGGAGCCCTCCAAATTCGTTATAGGCATGCAGCGTCCCAGTGTCAGAAGCTACTGGAAAATACCAATGCTTAACCGTGGAGTTTCACCCGTGAAAGCAGAGGATCCCGAAGTGGATCCAATGATAGCACGTTGCGTCAATGAAAAGAAAACACTCATTGCAACCTATACCTATGATGTGCTTAGTCTGGCAGATGTTGTTGTGGTGGATGTCCAGTGTGATTATATTAAAAAAGACCTGGGCAATGTCCGTTCAGGCCGGACAGATATGGCTGCACTTGAAGCATCCCTGGCCGTGATAGCCGAACATATACCGCCTGAAACCCTGGTACTGATTGAAACTACCGTGGCACCTGGTACAACTGAACAGGTAGCCTATCCCATAATGAAGAAAATATTCAGGAAGAGAAGCATAACATCCGATCCCCTGCTCGCACACAGCTATGAGAGAGTAATGCCGGGGCGTAATTATGTTGCCAGCATACGCGATTTCTGGAGGGTGTGTAGCGGTATCAATGATAAAGCCAGGAAGAAAGTGGTAAAATTCCTGAATGAGGTACTGAATACGGATGAGTATCCTCTGACGGTGATGGACAGGCCCATTGAGTCGGAGACGGCAAAAATCGTTGAAAACAGTTACAGGGCTACAATTCTGGCCTTCCTTGATGAATGGAGCCTCTATGCTGAACGTAACGGGGTGGACCTCATTAAGGTGATCGAGGCAATAAAGGTGAGACCCACCCACAGCAATATTATCTTCCCGGGTCCCGGTATAGGAGGGTATTGCCTGCCTAAGGACGGCGGGCTGGGCGTATGGGCTTACAAACATATCCTCGGCTTTGAGGATGATATCTTCAGGATCACCCCCATGGCAATTGACATAAATGATACCCGCGGCATACATGTCGGACAGCTTACTCGTGATGCACTGCGTAATATGGGTCAGCCCATAGCCGGCGCTGAAGTGCTGGTATTGGGTGCTGCCTACCGCCAGGATGTGGGCGACACCAGGTATAGCGGCTCTGAGATAGTGATAAGGAAACTGACCGAAATGGGAGCTGAAATTAAAGTGCATGATCCTTACGTTGAACACTGGTTTGAGTTTGAACAGCAGGATACCTACCCGGCACCCGGTCAGAGTAAAGCCCAGTTCTTCAGGAACCAGGACAAACTAAAGGACCTGTGCATTGAGCAGGAACTGGCAGTAGCCCTGAACGATGCTGAAGCTGTTATTTTTGCAGTACCTCATGAGGCCTATCTGGACCTGGACCCTGACGAGGTGGTGAAATCAATAGGTCAACCGGCTGCAATAGTTGATTGCTTCGGTATACTTACTGATGATAAGATAAAAAGATATTTCGAACTCGGCTGCGAGGTAAAGGGCCTGGGACGCGGACATATCCGGAGGATTAAAGAAAAGGTCAAAAAGAATCTGTAAGCTCAGTCTGACCTGTGGATAAAAAAGTTGCATAATTTCAAGAAATGGTGTAATATTGCAGTCCGAAAATTGACCATTCTCCCGGGCCCATAGCTCAGCTGGTCAGAGCACCTGACTCATAATCAGGGGGTCGCTGGTTCGAGCCCAGCTGGGCCCACTTAATAATAAACCACTTACAATTTATTTTGTAGGTGGTTTTTTGTTTGGTGCCAGTTTGGTGCCAGGATTTTGGGAAAGGTTGGTCTAAGAGTAACCTTTCTTGACTATTTTATCAGATAATTAACTAAGGGGAATAGACCTCTTGACTGCCTGAGACAATGCGACATATTTCACCGAACTCCATAATACTCTACCCTATAATTATAATGTGCAATTGTTTTTCCTATATACTACACCTGTTTCCCTTTTAACTGGCAGTATTTCTGCCAAAAATGAGGTGAGGTGGGTATTTCACTTCTTGTTGTAGTAGAACCTTTTATATTCTTCAGAATACCAGCCTTTAAAAAGACCTTCTTCTAAAGCCACGCTACGTAACTTTGTTTCTGTAAAATTGGATAAGTAAAATAAATAAAAGAAAGTCACGGTTGATTTATAGTTTTAAAGTGTAAAACCAAAAAAACAAA